>Ga0268386_10000532_pt1 | contig 24393 bp, 25 predicted proteins | sample RVTome_15_FD_200260 | JGI IMG/M metagenome (GOLD analysis project Ga0268386, IMG submission 200260) | Soil microbial communities from uranium-contaminated site in the Upper Colorado River Basin, Wyoming, United States - RVT150D86... ... | reverse complement strand
CCTCGAGAGCCGGGCCAGGAAGCCCGAGGCCTGGAGGAACCGGTAGAGCACCTCGCCGGTGCGGTGGCGGGGGACGTCGGCGGCGGCACGCTCGAGGTCGGCGAGGGCGCGCGCCCCCGCCTCCCGGGCCGCCCCGGTGACGCTCGCCAGGTCCTCGTTGCCCGGGAGGCCCCGGACCACCTCGAGGAGCGGCCGGGTCTTCCGCCGCGCGTAGTGGTTGAGCCGGAGGAGGTCGGGGGCGGGCAGGGCGTAGACCTCCGAGGCGAGGAGGTAGAAGAGGGAGACCGAGTCGTCGGGGTTGGCGAGCACCCGCAGGAAGGCCACGAGGAGCCTGACCTCCTCGCGGGCGTAGAGGCCGCGGCTCCCGCTGAAGCGGTGGGGGATCGCCTTCACGTTCAGCGCGCGGAGGAACGCCTCGGCGTCGCCGTTGCTGCGCACGAGGATCGCGAGGTCCCGGGGCCGGTAGCCGGCCGCGAGGCGCTCCCCCGCGAGGGCGGCCACCGCGTCGGCCTCGGCGGAGACGGTGTCGAAGCGCAGGTGGCGGACGGGGGGGCCCGCGGGCCGCCCCGAGCGCAGCCGCTTGTCGATCCCCGCCACCACCTCGAGCCGGAACGGGTTGTTGTAGGCGACGAGGCGGGCCGCCGCGTCGAGGATCGGCTGGGTCGAGCGGTAGTTCTCGGTGAGCACCACCTGCCGGGCCGCCGGGTAGAGCTCGCGGAAGGCCAGCAGGTTCGCGGCGGCCGCCCCCCGCCAGCGGTAGATCGCCTGGTCGTCGTCCCCCACCACCGTGATGTTGGGGGTGCCCTCGCCGGCCACGAGCCGGAGCATCTCGAGCTGGGCGTGGTTGGTGTCCTGGAACTCGTCCACGAGCACGTAGCGGAAGCGCTCGCGGAGGCGGCCCACCAGGGCGGGGCGGGCGCGGAGCAGCTCGAGCGTGCGGTGGATCTGGTCGCCGAAGTCCACGAGCCCCGCCTCCGCCATCAGCTCCTGGCAGGCCTCGTAGAAAGCGGCCAGCTCGAGCTGGGCCTCCGCGGCGTCACGCTCCTCCTCGTCGCGCGCCTCCGCCGCCCGCCCCTCCGCCCACTCCCGGTACGCGGCGGGCGACACGTCCTCGTCCTTGGCCCGGCTCACCAGGCCGAGGAGCGACGAGAGGTGCCGGGTGGGGTCGCCCAGGGGACGGAAGCGCTTCAGGGGGAGGCGCCACAGCCGCTCGCGCAGGAAGATGACCTGCTCGGGCCGGGTGAGCACCCGGAACTCGGGGTTCATCCCCCCCTCGAGGGCGGCCTGGCGCAGCACGTGGTCGCCGAAGGCGTGGAATGTGGAGATCCAGGTCTCCGCGTAGCCGTAGGGGATGAGCTGGTCCACCCGCTCCGCCATCTCGAGGGCGGCCTTCTCGGTGAAGGTGAGGGCGAGGACCTCCTCGGGGCGGGCCCGCTTGCTCGTGATGAGGTGGGCGATGCGCCGGGTGAGGACGGTGGTCTTGCCCGTCCCCGCCCCGGCCACGACGAGCAGCGGGCCGTCCCCGTGGAGCACGGCCTCTCGCTGGGCCTCCGAGAGACCCTCGACGGCCCGCTCCTCGGCGGAGGCGGCGGCAGCGGCGAGCGGCACCGGCGCCACCCTCAAGCCCCCGAGGCGACGATGCCCTGGCCCGCGACCGCCCCCCCGCAGAAGCGGGTGAGGGTGGCCGCGCTCGACTCGAGGACCTGGCCCAGCCGGCCCGGGCTGTAGCCGGCCGGCGCGTAGACCACCACCAGGGCGCTGGCGGTGGCGAGCGTGATCATCGTCCGGGCCGAATCGGACGTCGGGTTCCCGAAGGGCCCCTCCTCGTCGACGAGCACCGGCCGCCCGTCGACGTTCACCGGTCCCTTGCGGATCCCCTCGTACGACTCCCCCGGCCGGCCCCGGCGCAGGAGCACGGGCGGCCGGAGACGGTCTCGGTCGTACAGGCCGAACGGGAGCTGGGCCCGGAGCGAGCAGAGGTTCAGGGCGTCCACCAGCGTGTTGATCCGGTAGAGGGATTCCCCCTTGAGCGCCCGGCGCAGGAGCGCCTCGTTCGAGGGCCGCGTCTTCGTGGGGTCCAGGCCGAGGGCCTTGTAAAGGGCCCGCGCGTCGGCCGCCCCCGGCACCTCGGCGCTGCGCCCCACGCCGTACCGTTCCCGGAGGTCCCGGCACGCCCCGTCCACCTCGGCGGCCAGCGCCTCGTCCCCCTCCCGGACCCCTACCCCCGTGAGCTCGAGCACTCCCAGCCGAACCCGACCCTGCAGCTCCGGCGCGATCGACAGCTCGACGGCCACGCGGTCATGTTATAGCGGCCGAGTGCCACGAAGGGTCCCGTACCCGAGTTTCACGAGGGTCGCCGTCCCGGACCCGCGACCCTCGTGAAACGAGGGCAGCCCATCCCTGTCAGTCCTGGCCCTACTCTCCCCTCGGAACCGTCCCATCGGTGCCGCCCGGCCACACCCGCCGCCCCGCTACCGCGCAACCAGCCCCCGCACCACGTCGTCGATCGCCACGATCGCGTCGCGCCCGGGCACCGTGTGGTTGTTCACCACGATCGCGAACGCCAGCCGCTCCCCCTTCAACGTGGTGAGGTACCCGGCGAGGGCGTTCGCCCCCCGGAGCGTCCCCGTCTTGGCGAGCACCCGCCCCTCCGCCCGGGTCGCCCGCAGCCGGTGCTTGAGCGTCCCGTCCACCCCCATCACCGCCAGCGACCCCCGGAACGCCGCGGCGTGCGGGTGGCGGTCCATCGCCACGAGCAGGGCGACGAGCCCGTGGGGCGAGAGGAGGTCCGAGCGGGAGAGGCCCGACCCGTCCTGCAGGCCCCAGGCCTCGGCGGGGACGCCGATCCGGGCGAGGAATGCCCGGATCGCCTCGTGCCCGGCGGCCACGCTCCCCTCGCCCTTCAGCCGCTGGCCGAGGACGCGGAGCAGCAGCTCCGTGTGCAGGTTCTGGCTCTCCTTGTTGACGACCGCGAGGGCCTCGGCGAGGGGAAGGCTGTCGTGGGCGGCGAGGACGCGCGACTCGGCGGGGAGGGGGTCCGACGAGGTCGCGACCCCGCCCCCCACGCGGACCCCCCTGGCCTCGAGCACCTCGGCGAACACGGTGGTCGCGTAGCGCGCGGGGTCCTCGAGGGCCACCCGCCCCTCCCAGATCTCGCCCTTGGGCAGGGAGCCCCGCAGCCGGATCCGGTTCCCCGACTCGCGAACGAGCGTCAGGTCCCGCTTCACCCGCGGCGACGTCGTGGTCACCTGGCAGTCCACGGAGTAGTACGAGGAGGGCGGCCGGGCCTCGAGCATCGCCGGGTCGCCGGGGAGCTCGCCGGGGGCGAGCCTCAGCTCGACCGCGTTGTCGTTGAACGAGAGGGCCGAGACCTCGGCCCCGTACGACCAGGTGAGGTCCTCCCAGCCCCAGTCGGCGCCCCGGCGCTCTCCGGTGAAGGCCCCCTCGTGGCCCACCACCCGGCCCTCGATCTGCAGCACCCCCGCTCCGCGCAGGGCCTCCGCGAGGCCCTCGAGGGGGGCGCGGACGTTGCCGTCGGGGGCGAACCGGCCCGAGAGGTTGGGGTCTCCCCGCCCGACCAGGTACACGTCCCCGAGGATCCGGCCCAGGCCGTCGAGGCGGGCCGTCGTCTCGACGGTGGTGCGGAAGCGCGCGTCCGGGCCGAGGGCATCGAGGGCGGCCGCGGTGGTGACGAGCTTGAGGGTGGAGGCCGGCCGGAAGTTCTTCCCCGCGTTCCTGGCGTAGAGGACCCGGCCGCTCGCGAGGCTCCGCACCTCGATCCCCCAGAACGCGGGGGCGAACGCGGGCCGGTCCACCACCCGCTCGATCGTGCGGGCGAGAGGCTCGGCCGCGGGGACCGGGAGGGGATGGAGGAGGAGGGCGCTCGTCGCAAGGAGAGCGAGGGGCCTCAAGCGGCCTCCGCTCCGCCCGCGGCGACGACCCGCCGCACCTCCTCGGCGAGGGCCGCCGCGTCCTCCGCGGGCCGTCCCGCCGTGGGCACCGGGGGATGGATCACCACCCGGACGGTCCCGGGCCGGAGCGTGAGGAGCCCGCGGGGGACGACCCGCTTCACCCCGACGAGGGACAGCGGGACGATCGGCACCCCCGCCGCGAGGGCGAGGACGAAGCTGCCCCGCTTGAACGGGCGCACGCTCGCGTCGGGGCTCCGCGTCCCCTCGGGGAAGACGGCCACGCTCGTCCCCGACCGTACCCGCTCGGCCGCCGCCTCCAGGCTGCGCCGGGCCCGGAAGGCGTTGCCCCGGTCGATCCCCACGTGCCCGGAGAGCCAGAGGGTCCAGCCCAGCACCGGGACGAGGTAGAGCGAACGCTTGTGGACGATGCGGAAGTCGACCGGGAGGTAGCCGAACAGGATCGGGACGTCGAGGGCGCTGCCGTGGTTGGCCGCGTAGACCGCGGGCCCCCCGGGGACGTTCTCGGCCCCGCTGACCTCGACGCGCACCCCGAGGCCCACGAGGACGATGCGGCCCCAGGTCCCGGCGAGGCGCCGGCAGGTCCGGCCGGTGCGGTCCACCACCCCCGCCACGAGCGTCGCGGCGCCGAACACCAGCGTGTCGAGGGCGAGGAGCGGGACCGCGGCCAGGACCCGGACCAATCCCGCCGTCCGTTCAGTCCGTCTTGCCGGGGGCGTCCCCCGCCGAGACCGGGGAGGACGGCGAGGCGGGCAGCGGGGCCGCCAGGCCCGGCGGACCCGCCGCTTCGGCCGGGCGGGCGTCCCCGGCCGGCTCGGCCCCGAGCCCGGGGGGTATCGGGCGCTCGCCGGAGTCCCGCCGGTCCCCCTCCCGCCGGGGCTCGCGGCCGTTGCGCCCGTCGCGGCGGTCCCCCGTCCGCTCCCGGCGCGTCCCGTCGCCCTCGGCGACGCCCCCCGCCTCGGGCCAGCGGCAGAAGATCATCTTGCCCGCGGTGGTCTGGAGGACGCTCGTGACCGTGACCTCGATCGTGCGGCCGAGGGCCCGCTTCCCCTGGTCCACCACCACCATCGTCCCGTCGTCGAGGTAGGCCACCCCCTGGCCGGCCTCCTTGCCCTCCTTGAGGATGAAGACGCGGAGCACCTCGCCGGGGAGCACGACCGGCTTCAGGGAGTTGGCGAGCTCGTTGATGTTCAGCACGGCCACCCCCCGGAGCTGGGCGACCTTGTTCAGGTTGAAGTCGTTGGTCACGATCTTGCCGTTGAGCCGCCGGGCCAGCTCGATGAGCTTCAGGTCCACCTCGCGGACGTCGGGGAAGTCCGTCTCCACGATCTGCACCTGCACGCTCTGCATCTTCTGGACCTTCTGCAGGATGTCGAGGCCGCGCCGCCCCCGGTTGCGCTTCAGGGAGTCGGAGGAGTCGGCCACCTGCTGCAGCTCCCGCAGGACGAACTGGGGGACGACCAGCGTCCCCTCGAGGAACCCGGTCTCGCAGATGTCGGCGATCCGGCCGTCGATGATCACCGAGGTATCGAGGACCTTGTACTGGTACAGGCGGGAGGAGTCCTTGAACGCGGCGATGATCCGGGCGGGCTCGAACCACTCCCCCTTGCGGGTGCCGATGACCAGCCCCATGTAGATGAGGAGGGCGATGAGCACCGCGTGGATGAAGTGCTCGGCCACCAGGTCGAGCCCCTCCATGACCCCCCACACGAGCCGGGCCCCCACGAGGCCGGTGACTCCCCCGACGAGGGCCCCCACGAGGTGATGGGCGGGGACGCCCCGGAGCTTCAGCTCGAGGGTGATGACCGCGAGGGCGGCGAGGACCCCGAGGAGCGCCCCCGCCCAGGGCTGGCCGGGGATCGGGCTGTAGAAGTACCCGGCGTGGGCGAGCAGCGCGACCATGAAGACGCGGAAGAGGGAGAGCCACATGGACGAACCTTTCGGGACCCCCGCCGGGGACCCTGGGTGCCGGATGAAACGAGAGGATGCATGGAACTCCGCTGGCAGATGATAACGCACTCGGCGCCGGGAGGCGCCGAGTAGCCCCTGCGAGCGCGCTACCCAGCCCTTCCGCGTCTCACACTCCCCTCAGAGCTGCTCCCGCAGTCCCAGCCTTGGCACGCCCCCTACCCCACCACCACCCCATCCAGCAGCCGCTCGAGCGCCTGCTCCAGCGAATCCACCCCGACCAGCCGTATCCCGGCATCGACGTCGGCCGGCACGTTCCGGGCAGGCAGGATGCACCGCGTGAACCCCATCTGCGCCGCCTCCCGCACCCGCAGCGAAGCCTGCCCCGCCCCCCGCACCTCCCCCGCGAGCCCCACCTCGCCGAAGAGCACGGTGTCGGACGGCACCGGCCGGTTCCGGAACGACGAGGCGATCGCCGCGGCCACCCCGAGGTCGGCCGCGGGCTCGTCCACCTCGAGGCCGCCGGCCACGCTCACGAACACGTCGTCGCCGAGCAGCTCGAGCCCCACCCGCTTCTCGAGCACGGCGAGCAGCAGGTTCGTCCGGTTGGGGTCGATGCCGAGGGACATCCGCCGCGGCGTCCCGAACGAGGTGGGCGAGACGAGGGCCTGGACCTCCACGAGCATCGGCCGCGAGCCCTCCATGGTCGCCACCACCGCCGAGCCGGGAGAGCCGGCGATGCGCTCGGCGAGGAAGAGGGCGGAGGGGTTGGCCACCGGCTTGAGGCCGGCCCCCGTCATCTCGAAGACCCCCATCTCGGAGACCGCCCCGAAGCGGTTCTTGACCGCCCGGACGATCCGGTGGTGCTGGCGCTTCTCCCCCTCGAAGTAGAGGACGGTGTCCACGATGTGCTCGAGGGACTTCGGCCCGGCCAGGCTGCCGTCCTTCGTGACGTGGCCGATGAGGAAGGTGGTCACCCCGCGCCCCTTGGCCACGAACAGGAGCTGGGTCGCCACCTCCCGCACCTGGCTGATGCTCCCCGGGGCCGAGGGGAACTTGGCCGAGAACACGGTCTGGACCGAGTCGACCACGAGGGCGGCCGGCTTCAGCTCCTCGACCTGGTCGAGGATGCGCTCGAGCGAGGTCTCGGCGAGGAGGAAGAGGCCGCCCCCCCGGATGCCGAGCCGCTCCCCCCGGAGCTTCACCTGCCGCTCCGACTCCTCGCCGGAGACGTAGAGGACGGTGCCGTGGGTGCGCCCGAGGAGGTGGGCGACCTGGAGGAGCAGCGTGCTCTTGCCGATCCCCGGCTCGCCCCCGATGAGGACCATCGAGCCGGGGACGATCCCGCCCCCGAGCACCCGGTCGAACTCGCCGATCCCCGAGGGGGTGCGGTCCTCCTCGGCCCCGTCCACGAGGTCGTAGGCCTTGGGCCGGCTCTGGGCCTCGAGGGCCAGGCTCCCCTGCCGCCCCCGGGCCGCCGCGGGAGCCTCCTCCCGGCGCTCCTCCACGAGGCTGTTCCACTCGCCGCAGTCGGGGCAGCGGCCCAGCCACTTCGAGCTCTCGAAGCCGCACGCCTGGCAGGCGAAGACGACCCGGACCTTGCTCATCCCCCCGGCCCTCGCGGAGGTTCCTCGAAGCGGCCGAGGCAGCGCTCCTCGGCGGTGAGGGCCTCCGAGGCCCGGTCGAGGGCTTCGTACTCCCCGGCGAAGGCGCCCCGGAAGGCCTCGAGGGCGGCCGCGTCCCGCCAGACGTCGACGGTCAGGTAGCGGCCCGGCTCCGTCTCGTCCCGGAGGAGCAGCGTCCGCTCGAAGCCCGCCGCCCTCGCGAACAGGCGCGCCCACTCCCCGGTGGGCGCGTAGCGCTCCTCGAAGGCAGGGGCGTCCTCCCGCCGCACCCGGAACTCCCAGACCACGTGGAGCACCCCGCTACCCGCTCCACGGCTGCTGGAGGTTCTCGAACCGGGTGAACTCCTTGATGAAGGCGAGCCTCCGGGTGCCGGTGGGGCCGTTGCGCTGCTTGCCCACGATGATCTCGGCGATGCCCCGGTTCTCGTCGGTCGGCTTGTACTCCTCCTCCCGGTAGATGAACATCACGAGGTCCGCGTCCTGCTCGATCGCGCCCGACTCCCGGAGGTCCGACAATTGCGGCCGCCGGTCGGTCCGGGCCTCGGGGGCGCGGGAGAGCTGGGAGAGGGCCACCACCGGGACCGACAGCTCCTTGGCGAGCCCCTTCAGCGAGCGGGAGATCGCCGAGATCTCCTGCTGCCGGTTCTCCACCCGCCCGCCCGAGGTCACGAGCTGCAGGTAGTCCACGACGACGAGCCCCAGGCCGTGCTCCGCCTTCAGCCGCCGGCACTTGGCCCGCATCTCGAGGGGGCTCACCGTCGCCGAGTCGTCGATGAAGATCCGGGAGGCCGAGAGGTCGGCGTAGGCCTTGGCGAGGCGGGCCCAGTCCTTCTCCTGGAGCCGGCCCGTGCGCAGCTTGTGGGCGTCGATCCGGGCGTCCGCGCAGAGCAGGCGCAGCACGAGCTGCTCCTTCGACATCTCGAGGGAGAAGAGCCCCACCGTCTCCCCCGCCCGCTGCGAGGCGTGCTGGGCCACATTGAGGCAGAAGGAGGTCTTGCCCATCGCGGGCCGGGCGGCCACGATCACGAGGTCGCCCTTCTGGAGCCCGCTCGTCATCTCGTCGATGTCGGCGAAGCCGGTGGCGAGGCCGGTGACGACGTCCTTCGACTGGGAGAGCTGGTCGATGGTGCGGAAGCTCTCCTTTACGATCTCCCGGATCCCCACGAAGCCCTGGCGGATCCGCCGCTCCGCGATGTCGAAGATCGCCTTCTCGGCCCGGTCGAGGAGGACGGCCGCCTCCTCCTCCCCCTCGAAGCACGACTGGGCGATCCGGTTGCTCGCGTGGATGAGGTTCCGGAGGACGGCTCGCTCCTTGATGATGCGCGACCAGTGCTCGACGTTGGTGATCCGGGGGACCCCGTCCACCAGGCTGGCCAGGTAGGCCGCCCCTCCCGCCGCCTCGAGGGCCCCCGCCCGGGCCAGCTCGTTCTTGAGGGTCACGAGGTCGATGGGCTGGCTGCGCTCGGCGAGCACCGCCATCGACTCGAAGATCCGCCGGTGGGACTCCCGGTAGAAGTCGTCCCGGGTCAGGACCTCGGCCGCGGAGCTGAACGCGGCGTTGTCCACGAGGACCGCGCCGAGGACGGTCCGCTCCGCCTCGAGGTTGTGGGGAAGGGCCTTTTCCTGGGTGACGTCGGTGGCCAAGGGAACCCCCCGCGCCCGGCCCCGCCCGGGCTCAGCCTTCCTTGGTGACCAGGAGCTTCAGGGAGGCCAGCACCTCGGGGTGGAGCTTGACCTTGACCTCGTGCTCGCCGAGGCTCTTGATCGGCTCCTCGAGCTGGACCTTCCGCTTGTCGATGTCGATCCCCTTGGCCTTGAGGAACTCGCCGACGTCGCCGGCGGTGACCGAGCCGTAGAGCTGGTCGTTCTCCCCCACCTTGCGGGGGGCGATGAACCGCAGGCCGCCGATGCGCGCGGCGAGCGACTCGAACTCCGCCTTCTCCTTGGCGAGGCGGGCCTCGTGGGCCTTCTTCTCCTTCTCGATCATGGCCCGGTTGGCGCCCGTCACCGCCATGGCGAGGCCGCGGGGGAGGAGGAAGTTCCGGCCGTAGCCGTCGGCCACCTTCACCGTCTCCCCGCGCCGGCCCAGCTTGTCCACGTCCTGCCTGAGGATCAGCTCCATGGAATCCCTCACGATTCAAACACGAGACCGGGCCACGAGAGGACCGTCACTGCCCCCGGGCCTCGGGGGGCTCGGCCCACTTGCGGAAGTCGAGGTAGTTGTCGAACAGCCCCAGGAGGGCCAGGATCTGGGGGGCCCACGGGTTGACGAGCACGAGGAACACCACCGCCGCCCGCAGGAGCGGGGGGCCGGCGAGGCGCCGCGCGTAGAACGCCACCACCGCCAGGCCCTGGAGGGCGAAGAAGAACGCCTCCACGAGGAGCGCGTTGTAGGCGACCGGCCGCAGGGGCGCGACCGCGACCGCCGCCCCCGAGAGCAGGAAGGCCACCGGGAGCGCGATCGGGAAGCGGACCCGCTCGAACTCCCCGTCCTCCAGCCAGCCGGGGTCGCGCCGGGCGAGGTAGAGGCGGAGCAGTGCCCCGTTGACGAGCACGAGGAGGCCGCCCCCGATGATCCAGGCCGCGGGGAAGACCACCGCGAGGGCGTCGCGGAGCAGGGTGGCCTGCTCGGTCCACTCCGTGACCTTCTCGGGAGGGAGGCCGCTCGCCCGCAGGCCGGCCACGAACTGGGGGGAGCGAACCTCGTCGAGGGGCCCGAGGAACCACTCCGACATCGCCCCGCTCGCCGAGAAGAGGGCGACCGCGATCTGGACCGAGACCACGAGGAAGGCCCACGCGCAGCCCCGCAAGAGACCGCGGCCCCGGGCCATCGCCTCCCCGATCACGAGGCCGGGCAGGACGAGGACGAGCACGAACGCGACGGCCTGGCCCGGGCTGAACACCGCGGCGAGGAGCGCCGCCGCGAGGGCGCTCGCGAGCAGGCTGCCCGAGAGCCCGCTGCGCAGCCGCTGCAGGGTCAGGGGAAAGGGCGAGACGGCGGCGAGGGGCAGGAGGACGGGGGCCACCTGAAAGCCCGCGAACAGCAGGGCCGAGCCGACCCCCGCCCCGAGGATGCCCCCGAGGCGCGGCTCGGGACTCGCCCCCGCCCGGGGGTCAGGCACCCCGGGATGCGCGGGCGCCGACACCGGTCCCTGCTCCGCCATGCCCTCGCCGGCCCCTCTGGCTAGTCCGCGGCGAAGGGGAGGAGCGCGATGTTCCGGGCCCGCTTGATCGCCAGGGTGAGCTTGCGCTGGTGCTCCGCGCAGGTCCCGAACATGCGCCGGGGGAGCACCTTGCCCCGCTCGGGGACGAACCCCGAGAGGAGCTTCACGTCCTTGTAGTCGATGTAGTCGATCTTGTCCGCGCAGAACTTGCAGACCTTGCGCCGCCGGAAGAAGTACCGCTTGCCGGCCTCCTTGCCGCCCCGGCCGCCCGCGCCGCCCGCGGAGCGTCCCCCGCCCCGGCCGCCTCCCCTGCCGTTGCCCATCCCCATGGAACTCACTGTTGCGCCTCCACGTGGACCGCCGAGGCTCGCTCGGACATCTTGCCCCGCCGCTTCTCCTCCTCGGCGGTGCGGCGCGCCTTGCGGCGCTCCGCCTTCTTGAGGTCCTCGTCGACCCGGACGGTCATGAAGCGGATGACGCCGTCGGTCACCCTCAGCCGCCGCTCGACCTCGTGCATCAGGCTCGGCCCGCCCTCGGCCACCACGAGGACGTACGAGCCCTCGCGGTGCTTGCCCACGACGTAGGCGAGCCGCTTCTTCCCCCACTTCTCGACCTTCTGGATGCGGGCCCCCTCCTTCTCCAGGTAGCCCTGGACGGTCGTGGTGAGGGCGTCGACCTCGGGCTCCCCGAGGTTGGGGTCGGCGATGAACAGGATCTCGTACAGGCGTTCGCTCACGGCGTCGTTCTCCTCCTCCTGGATCCCCGGGGCCCGCGGGCGTCCCGGGAAGCCCCTTTCGGGCCCGCGGGGCCCTACCGGGAGCAAGGGGTTCGTGGACGCGCCGCCCGAGGCGGCGCCAAAGGCAAAGTATACGACGGAACCAGCCGGCTGTCAGCCCCGGCGCGGGCCGTTGTAGCGGCTCATCGCCGTCGCCGTCCCGTCCCGCACCAGGCACTCCACCGCCTCGGCCGCGTAGCCGACCATCTCCTGGACGACGAGCACGTCCTCTCCGGGGAAGTCGGACAGGACGTAGCCGGCCAGGTCCTCGGGGGGCTCGCCCTTGCGGACGCCCACCCGGCACCGGGGGAACTCCTCGGTGCCGAGGGTGTCGATGATCGACCGGAGGCCGTTCTGCCCGCCGTGGCTGCCCCGCTCCCGGATCCGCAGGACGCCCAGCTCGAGGGCCACGTCGTCGAGGACGACCACGAGGTCGCGGGGCTCCCGGCCGTGGGCGGCGAGCAGGCCGGCCACCGGTCCCCCGCTGCGGTTCATGAAGGAGAGGGGCTTGACGAGGAGGGCGGCCTCGCCGCCCACCTCGGCCTCCGCCACCCAGGCCGCGTGCTCCTCCCGCCCGCGGCCCGCCCCGCACCGGGCGGCGAGGGCGTCCACCACCATGAAGCCGACGTTGTGGCGGGTGCGCCGGTACCGCTCGCCGGGGTTGCCGAGGCCGACGACCAGCCGCATGCCGGGCCGGCCCCTCCGCTACTTCTTTTCCTTCTCCCGCTCCCGCTTCTCGGGCTTCTCCGGCTTCTCCTCGCCGGCCTCGCCCTCGGCCCGGCCCTTCTTGATGACCTCGGGCTCGGCCGCTCCCTCCGCGGGAGCGACCACCTCGGCGGCGGGGGCGGCGGCGACCTCCTCGGCCCGCGGCGCCACCACGTGGACGATCACCACGCCGGGCTCGGTGAGGATCTTGATCCGGTCGGGAACCGCGATCTCCGAGACGCGCAGGTGCTTGCCCAGCTCGAGGGCGGAGACGTCCACCACGATCTTCTCGGGGATGTCGGTGGGGAGGCACTCGATCTCCAGCTCGCGGGTCACGAAGTCGAGGATCCCCCCCTGGACCTTCACACCCACCGGGGTCCCCGACAGCTCCACGTGCACGCTCACCTCGAGGGTCTTGTCGAGGGCGACCTCGTAGAAGTCCGCGTGGAGGAGCTGGCCCTTCAGGGGCTCCCTCTGGAACTCCTTGAGGATGACCTTGTGGCGCGTCCCCCCGAGGTCGAGGTCGAACAGGGTGTTCTCCCCGGAGGCGCTCCGCAGGATGGAGACGAGCTCCTTCGGGGACACCGCCACCGGGAGGGTCTCGCGCTTCGTCCCGTAGAGGACCCCGGGGATCAGGCCCCGGCTCCGCAGGCGCCGGTTCGCGTTCTTTCCGCTGTCGGCCCGGCTCTCGGCCGAGACCACGAATTCAGGCATTTCTCACTCCGTAGGCGAGGATGGTCACACGAAGAGGCTGGTGACCGAGGTCTCCTCGTGGATGTTCTTGATCGCCTTGGCCATCAGCTCGGCGATGGAGAGCACCACGATCTTGTCGATCCGCTTCTCGGCGGGAACGGGGATCGAGTCGGTCACGATGAGCTTGGAGAGGGGGCTGCGGGCGAGGCGCTCGACCGCGTTGCCCGAGAGCACGGCGTGGGAGCTCGAGGCGAGGACCTCCCGGGCCCCCGCCGCCTTGATCGCCTCCGCGACCTTGGCGAGGGTCCCCGCGGTGTCGACGATGTCGTCCACGATGAGGGCGGTGCGGCCGTCCACGTCGCCGATCACGTGGTGGACCTCGGCCACGTTGGGCTGCTCGCGGCGCTTGTCCACGATGGCGAGGGAGGCCTCGAGGCGCTTGGCGTAGGCCCGGGCCCGCTCCACCCCCCCCGCGTCGGGGGAGACTACGATCAGGTCGGGGAGGTTGAGGCTCCACACGTAGTCCATGATCACCGGGGCCGCGAACAGGTGGTCCACCGGCACGTCGAAGAAGCCCTGGATCTGCGAGGCGTGGAGGTCCATGGTGAGGACGCGGTCGGTCCCCGCGGTGGAGAGGAGGTCGGCGACGAGCTTGGCCGAGATGGGGACCCGGGGCTTGTCCTTGCGGTCCTGGCGGGCGTAGCCGTAGTAGGGGATCACCGCAGTGAGCCGGGAGGCGCTCGAGCGCTTGAAGGCGTCGAGCATGAGGAGCAGCTCCATGAGGTTCTCGTTCACGGGGGGGGCGGTGGGCTGGACCACGAACACGTCGGCTCCCCGCACGTTGTCCTGGATCTGGAACCACACCTCCCCGTCGCTGAACCGGGCGAGGTGGGCCCGCCCCAGGGGGACACCCAGGGAGCGGGCGATCGACTCCCCGAGCGCGCGGTGCGCGCTCCCCGTGAACACCCTCAGCTCCCGTTCTCGGCTCATCTCCTCGCGATGGGCCCGCTCCTGGGCCCGGTGTGCCACGTCCCGCACCGCCGCACCTCATGGCTGGCTGGGGCGGAAGGATTCGAACCTTCGAATACGGGGTCCAAAGCCCCGCGCCTTACCACTTGGCCACGCCCCAACGGGGTCCTGTGCGCGCGCCTCCCTAGCCTTGGGAAGCGTCTTTGGGGGAGGGGACGTCCCCCTCCGCCGGTCCCGCGGCGGGCGCGGCCGGCGGGGGGGTGCCGGCCGACCCGACCTGGGTCTTGTAGACGCCCAGGACCCTCTCCTCGAGGTACTGCCGCATCTGGTTGTTGAGCGGGTGGGCGATGTCCTTGAACGTGCCGTCCTTGCGCTTCTTGCTCGGCATCGACACGAAGAGGCCCTTGGGGCCGTGGATGATCTTGATATCGGTCACCACGAAGCACTGGTCGAACACGATCGACACGAACGCCTTGAGCTTCTCGTCGTCCACCGGGATGACCTTGACGTCGGTGATCTCCATGATGTCCGCTCCTCTCGTCCCTCGCGCGCCCCCCTAGCGAACCAACGACCGGGACCATGCCTTCCGGTACTGCGCGAGCGAAAGCGTCCGCGCCCCGATCGCCGCGAAGCCCGCGGCCCGCAGTGCGGCCCGGGCCCGGCGGGCCGGCTGCGCTCCCTCGAAGAGGCCGAAATACGTCGACCCGCTCCCGGTCAGCGCGGCCAGCTCCGCACCCTCCTGGACCAGCACGTCCCTGATCCGCCCCGCCCACTCCTTCAACCGAGGCGCCTCGTCCAGGGCTGCCCGCTCGAGATCGTTGGCGAGGAGACGCAACTCGCGCTTCCCCTCCAAGTCCCTCGATACAAAGTAGAAGATGCTATTACTGTTTTCCCGGGGTGTCAAACTTCCGTCCAGTCGGCGGAACACGGCGGCGGTCGACACCGGCATCCCGGCGTCCACCAGGACCACGTGGGACCGCACCTGGCGGCGCAGCGGGTAGACCTCGTCGCCCCGGGCCAGGCCCAGGGCGGTCCCCCCGACCAGGAAATAGGGGACGTCGGCCCCCAGCTTGCGGGCCAGCAGGTGCAGGCCGGACGGTCCCAGGCCGAGCCGCCACAGGTGGTCCAGCCCCCGGAGGACGGCGGCCGCGTTGCTGCTCCCGCCCCCCAGCCCGCCCCCCACGGGGATCCGCTTCCGGATCGCGATGTGGACGCCGGCCTCGACCCGGGCGTAGCGCCGCAGGGCCTCCGCCGCCTGGGCCGCCAGGTTCGTGCCGTCCCGGGGGACGAGCGGGTGGTCGCACTCCACCGTCACCCCCTCCGCGGCGGGCCGTGGCCGGAGCGCCACCTCGTCGGCGAGGTCGATCGTCTGGAAGAGGGTGCGCAGCTCGTGGTAGCCGTCCTGCCGCCGGCCGAGGACCTCCAGGCCGAGGTTCACCTTGGCGAAGGAGGGGACGCGCAGGACGCGCCGGCTCCGGCGTGGCCGCGAGGGAGACGGGCGGCTCACTAGGCTCCTCGGACCGCGGGTCTCACCGGGCGCCCCACAGCCGGCGGGCCTCGGCCGCGTCCACCTCGCGGTATCCCGCGTGGGGCGGGGGCCGGAAGGCCGCGTCGGGCAGGGCGACGCCGGCCTCGGGATCCTCGGCCTTGGCCTTCAGCCGGGTGCCGTCGGGCAGGACGGCCGTGATCTCCCGGGGCAGCGCCGGTCCCCACCGGGCCTCGTAGGAGCGCAGGCGGGACGAGGGGACGCCCACCAGCAGGTCGATCAGCTCCTCCGGGGACAGGCCCACGCCGAGGAGGGCCTCGAGGTCGGCCGCGGTGGCCTCCCCGCGGAAGACCGCCCGCTCGCCGGGGAAGACGGCGGCCAGCCGGCCGTCCCGGGTCACCGCCACCAGCCGCGGCCCGGTCGGCCCGGGGATCTCGATGCGGAGCTGGTCGGGGCGGCGGAAGCCGAGCAGCACCCGGGTCCGGCCGCGCAGGTCGGGGCCCTTCAGCGACACGCTGAGCGAGGCGCGGTACGTCGGGGCCGCCCGGGCCGCGGCGAGGACGGGGGCCGGCGGGGGAAGGGAGGCGGTGGCGCATCCGGCCGCGGCCAGGGCGAGCAGGCCCGCCGCCGCGGTGGCCGGTCCCGCCCCTCGTGGCCGGGCGGCTCCCCTGCGGCACGGCTGCACGGGGCGCCTCCTCGACGACAGGATCGAGCGGCCCGAGCCGCCGGTTCTCCCGGGAGCGGCGAGGTCGGGTCCGCCCCCGGACCTACGGGCCCTGCTGGGCGTGCAGGCCCGACTGGGCGTCACGGATCTTGCGCTCCACGCTGGCCCGGTCGAGCTCTTCCTCGTCGTCCTCGCCACGGAGCGCCTTCTGCCAGTACTCGACCGCCTTCGGGGTCTCGCCGCGGGCGTGCAGGATGTCTCCCATGTGGTCGAGGATCACCGCGTTGTTGTCCTCGCGGAGGAGGGCCTTGCCCACCGACTCCTGGGCCGCGTCCAGGCGGCCCAGGCGGTAGTAGGCCCAGCCGAGGCTGTCCAGGTACGCGGGGTTGTTCGGGTCGAGGGCCACCGCGCGCTGGATCAGCCCGAGCGCCTCCTCCACCCGCACGTTCCGGTCGGCGTTCATGTAGCCGACGTAGTTGAGGATGGGCGCGGAGTCCGGCTCCACCACGAGGGCCTCGCGGAAGACGGTCTCCGCCTCGTCGTGGCGCTCCTGCCGCTCGAGCACCGCCCCGAGCTGGAAGAGCGTCCCCAGGCTCTTCGGCTCGAGCTCCTTGGCCCGGCGCAGCGCGGACTCCGCCTCGGCGAGCTGCCCGGCCCGCCGGTAGAAGTCGGCGACCTGGGTCAGCACCTTCACGTCGTCGGGGGACTTCTCCCGGAGCTGCTCGACGATCACCGCGGCGCCCTGGGTGTCCCCCTTCTCCCGGAGGATCGTGGCCTCGAGGCTCGTCAGGTCCGGGTCGTCCGGGAATCGGGAGCGGGCGACGCGGGTCTCCGCGAGGGCCTGGTCCAGGTCCTTGGCCAGGAAGAGCGCCTCCGCGTGGTATCCGAGGAGGGCGGCGTCGGGATCCCCCCCCAACCGCTTGGCCCGGCCGAAGGCCCCCGCCGCCTCGGCGAACTTGCCCTGCTGCTGGTAGGCGAAGCCGAGGTGGACGAGGAAGACGCGGTCGTGCCGCGCGGCCTCCGCCGGGTCCTCGCCGCCGTGGCTGCGGTCGAGGATGGCCTCGAGCTGGCTGGCCGCGGAGACGAAGTCGCGGCGGGCCTCCGCGATCGTGACCCGGAGGTAGGCGCTCTTGAGGTCGGTCGGGTCCTGGGACAGGAGGTCGGCCGCGACCTCGTCGGCCGCGTCGAACTCGCGTTGGTCGCGGAGGGTCCGGCCCTTGAGGTCGAGGGCGAACCGGTTCCGGGCGTCGGTCTCGAGGACGGACTCGGCCTCCTCCAGGGCCTCGTCGTACCGCTTCGCGCGGTAGAGCACGTCGCCGAGCCCCAGCCGGATCCGCAGGTTCTCGGGCTCGATCTCCAGGGCCTTGCGGTAGTGGAGCACCGCCTGGTCCACCTGCTCGGCCTGCGCGTAGATGTCCCCCAGGGACTGGTAGACCCGGGCCGAGGAGGGCTGCAGCTCGAGGGCGTCCTTGAGCGCGGCCGCCGCCTTCTCGGCCTCCCCGGCGGCGAGCAGGTTCTGGCCGAGCTGGAGGTGGGCCTCGAAGTTGCCGGGGTCGACGCCGAGGTAGAGCTGCCACACCCGGGCGGCTTCCTTGTGATCGCCGAGCTGCTGGCCGTAGAGGCCGGCCAGGGTCAGGAGGGTGCCCCCGTCGGCGGGCTGGAGGCGGACGACCTCCTCGTACGCGGCCGCCGCCTTCCGAAGGGCCTCTTCCCCGCCCGAGCCCGCGGCCTGGAGCTGGTGGAGCTGGGCCAGGGTCAGGTGGGCGTCGGAGTTGTCGCTCTCGAGCCGGACGGCCTCCCGGGCCTCCACGAGGGCCTCGTCGATCTTGCCGGCCTCGCGGAGCAGCCGCGCCGTCTCCACCCGGATCGCGGACGAGCCCGGGTCGAGCTTCTGGGCCTTGCGGTACTCCTCGAGCGACCTCTCGGTGTCCCCCGAGAACCGCGCCTGGAGGCCCAGGCTGAAGTGGTAGTACGCCTCCGAGCGGTCGCGCATCTCGGCGGCGGGACGGGGCGGAGGAGGAGCGGCCGTCACCTGCGCCGCCGCCAGGACGAAGAGCCAGCTCGTCATGAGTCTCCGGTCACCCCCTTCGGACGATTCTCACACGCCGTTCACGAGGGAGTCAAAGAAACCCGACCCCTGCCCTCCTTGCGCCCTCGCGCGTCGAAGGGGCCGTCCCGCCGGTCCGCGGGCCCGTCGGCCCGGCGGGCGTGCCCCCAGGGCTCAGGCCGCCTGCTGGCTGGCCCGGTACTCGTCGAGCATCCAGGCCTTGAACCGCTTCACCTCGCCCGCCGTCCCCGCCGCCGAGCGGAGGAAGTCGAAGTACCGCCGCTCGCCCCCCGCCCCGAAGGCCCGCGAGGGGAAGGTCACGTAGACCTCGCCCTCGGGCGAGCGCCACAGGCAGAAGCCGACCAGCTTCATGCCGGCCAGGGGCCCCCACTCCCCGTCGAAGATGACCTCGGCTTCGCACACGAGACGCTCGGGGGAGTTCTCCTTCTGCACGAACTGCACACGCATGTCGTCCTCCAGATCAGGCTCGCCGGCGGGAGAGGGGACCGGCAGGTGTCGCCAGGTGGGCGGGTCAACCGCCCGTGGTCACGCGTGTGTGCGGCGTGGGGGGACGATAGCACGGGGGCGCGCGCGGGGGGGTCCGATCGGCCGCCCGCGGCCGCGGTTTTCGGGCTCGCGGCTACCGTCGCCGGGCCCCCCTGGGCTAGACTCCCGCCATGGCGATCCATCCCGACCTGCTCGAGCTGCTGGCCTGCCCGGTCTGCAAGGTCCCGATCGAGGTGGTCAAGGACGGGGCGGGGCTCCGCTGCCCCCAGTGCAAGCGGGTCTACCCCGTGCAGGACGACATCCCGATCATGCTGCCGGAAGAGGCGACGGTCGAGGAGTAGGGCCGTTCCCCCCGCCGCGCCCGCGGTGACCCTCGAGCGCGGGCAGCTCGGCGCCGTGGCCGCCCTCGCGGCGGTGGTCTCCGTCTCGATCTTCGCCACCCAGCTCCTGCTCGTGGTCGGCGTCCTCGCGTTCCTCGCGCGGCTCCTCGCCGGGCGCGCCCGCTTCCCCCGCACGCCGCTCGACGGCCCCACCCTCGCGCTGTGCCTGTGGACGCTCCTCTCGGCCTCGTTCTCGTCGAACCCGGCCCTCTCCCACGTCTACTCGAAGAAGCTCCTCCTGTTCGTCCTTCTCTATGTGGCGATCGACTCCCTGGCCTCCGACCAGGCCCGGGACCGCGTGCTGACCGCGACGTTCCTCGGCGGCCTCGCCCTCGCCGGCCTCACGGTCGTGCAGTACTTCGTCCTCGGCTTCGACAGCCTCCACCTGCGGCCCCGCGGCTTCCTGGGCCACTACATGTCCGCCTCGGGGGTGACGATGGGCATCGTCGTGCTCGCGGCGGCGCGCCTCTCGGTCGCGCGGGAATGGCCTCGCCCCGGGAGGGCGGACGTCCGCCTGCTGCTCGCCCTCGCGGCGGGGCTGGCCCTCCTCACGGCCGCGAAGGCCACCGGGGTGGGCGCGGTCCTCGCCACCCGTCTCTTCGTCCTCGGCCTCGCCCTCGCCGGCGGCGCCCTCGCCCTCGGCCGGGGCCGCTGGCCCGGCCGTGCCACGGGGACCCTCCTCGCCGCCCTCGTCATCCCCCTGGGTTCCCTCGCGCTCGTCCTGTCCCAGACGCGCAACGCCTGGCTGGGGACGCTCGTCGGCCTGGCCACGGTGGCGGTGGTCCGGGCCCCCCGGACCCTGTGGCTCCTCGGGGCGGCCGTGCTGGCGGTGCTCGCCCTGCGCCCCGACACGGTGATGAGCCGCCTCACCCTCATGGACGACAGCAGCCGCGACCGCTACTACATGTGGCAGGCCGGGATCGACATGATCGTGGACAAGCCGGTGTTCGGCCAGGGACCGGGGATGATCCTGAGCGTCTACCCGAGCTACCGCTGGCCGGAGGCCCCCAACCCGAACGCCCCCCACCTCCACGACAACGCGCTCCAGATCGCGGCCGAGCGCGGCCTGCCCTGCCTCGTGTTCTGGCTGTGGTGGGTGGCGGTGGCGATGGCCGACGCCTGGCGCGAGGCCCGGCGGGCCGCCCTCCCCTTCGCGGACCCCCGGGCCCGCGAGAGCACCTGGCCGGCGGTGGCCGCCCTCGGGGTGCTCGCGGCCATCCTCGCCGCCGGGGTGTTCGAGTACAATTTCGGCGACTCCGAAGTGCTGATGTTCGTCCTTCTCGTCGCTTCCCTTCCCTACGCCCTGCGCCGCCAGCGCAACCTCGCCGCGGGCGCTCCCGCGTGACCCCCGCCCGGGCCCGGGCCCTCCTCGGGGCGATGCGGGGACGGCGCGTCCTCGTGGTGGGCGACGTCATGCTCGACGAGTTCGTGTGGGGCCGGGTCGCCCGCATCTCGCCGGAGGCCCCGGTGCCGGTGGTGGAGGTCACCCGCCAGAGCTTCCACCTGGGCGGGGCGGGCAACGTGGCCGCGAACGTGCGCGCCCTCGGCGGCCAGGCGCTCCTCGCGGGGGTGGTCGGCGACGACCCGGCGGCGGAGCGCGTGCGCTCGGCGCTGGAGACGGCGGGGGCGGTGCCGCTCCTCGTGGTCGCCCCCGGCGGCCGGCCCACCACGGTGAAGACCCGGATCATCGCCCACAACCAGCAGGTGGTCCGGGCGGACCGCGAGGAGTCCGGGGAGATCCCGCCCGGGCTGGAGGAGGAGCTCGTCGCGGGAGTTGAGAAGGCCCTCGGCTCCTGCCAGGCGGTGGTCGTGTCGGACTACCAGAAGGGCGTCGTCACCCCCGGGCTGATGAAGCGGCTCCTGGCCCGGGCGCGGCGCCTCCGCCTGCCCGTGCTCGTGGACCCCAAGGTGCGGCACTTCGACCGCTACCGCGGGGTCACCCTCCTCACCCCGAACCAGCTCGAGGCCGAGCAGGCCACCGGCCTCGCGGTGCGCTCGCTGGCGGACCTCCAGGCAGCCGGGGCTCGGCTTCTGGCCCGGCTCGGCTGCGAGGCCGTGCTCATCACCCGGGGCGAGCACGGCCTGAGCCTCTTCGAGCGCGGCCGGCGGCCCGTCCACGTCCCCACCGCCGCCCGCGAGGTGTACGACGTGACGGGGGCCGGCGACACCGTGATCGCGACCCTGGCCCTGGCCACGGCGGCCCGGGCCCGACTTCGGGAGGGCGCGGTCCTGGCCAACGTCGCGGCGGGAGTGGTGGTGGGCAAGCTGGGGACGGCCCAGGCGTCGCCCGAGGAGCTGGTGGCCGCGGTCGAGGCCGCGGGTTGACGATGGCCCGAGTCGAGGGTGCGAGACCAACCGCCCACGCCCGCGGCGTGAGGCCTCCGACTCCCCGAGCCGTGGTGGTGACCTCCGTAGCCGGGAAAGCTCGCTCGCGGCCGGGTGCGGTGACGCCCGTGGCCAGGCCGGCGCCCCCGAGGCCGAGGGCCGAGGGCCGATCGTGAGGATCGGGATCGTGGGGGCCGGCCCTGCCGGCTCGCTGCTCGCCTGCCGCCTCGCCCGCGACGGAGCCCGGGTCACCGTCTTCGACGCGTCGCATCCCCGCGAGAAGCCGTGCGGCGGCGGGGTCACCGGCAAGGCCCTGGCCCTCCTCCCGCCGGCGCCGGCGTCCGACCCCCTCCCCGCCCGATGGGTCTCGGAGTGCCGCTTCGACTCCGGCGACGGCGACCGGGTGGACGTGTCTCTCGCGCGGCCGGTGGCCGTCTGCTCGCGCCGCGCGCTGGACGCGTGGCTGCTCCGTCGCGCGGTCGAGGCCGGCGCGACCCACGTGGCCCAGCGCGTGGTCTCCGTGGACGGCTCCGGCCGTCTCTCGACCTCGTCGGGCCGGTCGGACTCGTTCGACGTCGTCGTCGGGGCCGACGGCGCGGGCAGCCTGGTCCGGCGGACGTTCCTCTCGCCCACCCCGCCGGCCCGTCTCGCCATGGCCGCCGGCTGGTTCGCCCGCGGCACGTCCGAGATGGTCGTCCGGTTCAACCCCGGGCTCGCCGGCTACCTGTGGCTCTTCCCGCGGCCCGACCACGTGGGAGTCGGCATCTGCGCCCCGCTGGCCGCGGTGCCGAGCCGGGCCCTCCTGGACCGGCTCGAGCGCGAGGTCTTCCGCGCCTTCCCCGCCCTCGCCGACGCCGAGGCGGAGCGCTACGCCCACACCATCCCGTCGCCCTCGACCGACCCGGCCTCCCTGCTCGAGATCGCCGGCCCGCGCTGGGCCCTCGTGGGCGACGCCGCTGCCCTCGCCGACCCGATCACCGGCGAGGGGATCCACTCCGCGCTCCGCTCGGCCGTCCTCCTGGCCGAGGTGCTGCGGACCGACGGCTCCCCCACACGCTACCCGGAGCGTCTCCTCGAGGACGTCGGGCGGGACCTGCTGAAGGCCGCGGCCCTCCGCGATCGCTTCTACGCCCCGGGCTTCGCCGGCCGGATGATCCGCTACAGCGCGCGCAGCGAGGCCGTGCGTGCCGTCCTGGCCGATCTCGTCCTGGGCGAGCAGGGGTACGTCGGGCTCAAGCGGAGGCTGCTGCGGGCGGGCCCGCGGTTCCTGCTGGAGGCCGGGCTGTCGACTCTCCGTCCGGCTGTATAGCGTGAGTTTACCGAGACTCACGCTACGCCGAAGTTCCCCTCGGTCCGGACGGAAGCTCCCGCGGGAACTTCCGTCTCTCAGGAGGCCACAGAGGGAAAAGGAAACGGGCCGTGGGCGGCCCTGCCCCACGGCCCTTCGTCCCGGCGGCTCGGTCGCTTCCGGCGCTCAGCCCTCGGTCGGCGGCTCCGGCGGGCCTCCCGCCGGCTTCCCGCCCCCCGGTCCCCGGCGGCCGCCGGGCCCCCGGTGCCCGCGAGCGGCCTTGAACGCCTCGAACTTGGTCTTCTGCTCGGGCGTCAGGATCCCGGTCAGACGCTTCTCGAAGGCATCCCGCGACGCCCGGACCTTCTCGCGGTGTGCCTTCAGCGCCAGGCTGGCCTCCCCCACCACCTGCGCGTCCGGGTTCGGCGCGTCCATCGCCTCCCGAAGCCCCTGGTGCAGCTCCCGGCCCTGCTGCCGGAGCGGCTGCATCTCGGCCTTGTGCTGCTCGTGCAACGACTTCCAGGTCGCCTTCTGCTCGTCGGTCAGGCCCAGGTACTCGGCCATCCGTTCGCCCCGGCCCTCCCCCCGCCCCCGGGGGCCCGGGCCCGATCCCTGCTGGGCCGCCACCACGAACGGCACCCCCGCCAACGCCGCCACCACCACCGCCGTTGCTAGCTTGTTCACCATCGTGTCTCCTTTGACCCCCTTCAACAGCTTTGGACAGGCGGGAGCGGGGAGGGTTGAACGGGTGCCCGCGCCGAAGGAGCCTCGCGCTCACCGCGTGGGCTTGATGGAGACGATGGGGAAAGGCGAGAACGGATCGTCCTCGGCGGCCAGCTCATCCATGGCCTCGGTGATCTCGCCCGAACTCATGCTCGGCTGCGGCAGGATGACGAGGCCGCGGAAAGAGCGGCCCTCCCGCAGCCAGCGTTCGGCGATCGCCTTCATGGCGCGGTCCCCCGTGACGAAGACGCGGTCCTCGGCGGCGGCGCGAGCGAACAGGGTCTCGTCGTCGTCTGTCATCTCCCCGGACACCTCAAGGCGCTCCCAGAGAGGACCACCTCTCCATCGACGCCAGCCCGAGAGCGAGTCCCTGGAGGTGCCATCGACCTCGTTGACTGAGGATGAAATCGTCCCGCCACTACCTCTTGGCGGACCACGGGAATGGCCTCGGGATCGAGCGTTCTTCGAGACTGGGCTCGTCGGGAGGCCGTCCGCCATGGCGGGCCAGCATCTCCACCCACGGTCCAGACGAGGTTGCCGCCGGCGAAGGGAACGCTGAACGCGGTGTTCGGATAGGCCGACGTCCGCCCGGCCTCGAACCGCGTCGGCTGGCCCCGGTTCTCCGGAGACGGGCTGAACCGGTTCTTCGACCCGACCGAGATCGTGACCGCCTCGTCGTCTTCGTTCTCATAGCCGAAGTACGCCCGGTACTGCCCGCCCCCCTACTCGACCACGCACTCCAGCACCGGACGCACCGCCCGGCTGCTCGACCCCCCGCCGCTCGTCATGTCCCCTTCCTCAAGCTCACCCTCGCCGTCGTCTTCGACGCCTTCTCCCGCATGCCCCTCGCCGCACGCTCCTTCCTCACCGAGCCCTCCGCCCACGCCGTCGCCGACCTCTTCCACCACACCGTCCACATACACGGCAAGCCCCGCCACCTCGTCACCGACCAGGGAGTCCAGTTCACCGCCGAGGCATTCCGGAACACCGTCACCGCCCTCGGCATCCGACATCGTTTCGGCGCCCTCCACCGTCACGGCTCCATCGCCCTCCTCGAGCGCCTCTTCAGGACCCTCAAAAACGCCTTGAGCCTGCGTTCCTGGAGACCCTGGACCCGCCAGGATCTCGACCGCAGGCTCGACAACACCCTCCGCCACTACGCCTTTCACCGTCCACACAGTCGCCTCCGCGACCGCGTCCCCGCC
>Ga0268386_10000531_pt1 | contig 24410 bp, 19 predicted proteins | sample RVTome_15_FD_200260 | JGI IMG/M metagenome (GOLD analysis project Ga0268386, IMG submission 200260) | Soil microbial communities from uranium-contaminated site in the Upper Colorado River Basin, Wyoming, United States - RVT150D86... ... | reverse complement strand
GTGTCTCGTGCATCAGATCGAAGAGCCACTCGGATGGCGCCACCGGATCGGGTAGCGTGACGAGACCGAACCAGCTGACCGGGTAGTTTTTCGCGGAGGACATGACCCAGCCGGTCAGCGGTTGCAACAGCAGGAATGCGTACAAGCCCATGTGGCTGATTCGCGCCGCGAGCCGCTGCCAGGGGGGCGTGCCGACCGGCAGGGCCGGCGTCGGATTGACCGCGCGCCAGACGATGCGCAGACACGCGAGGGCCAGTATCGTGATGCCGAAACTCTTGTGCCGGGCGAGAATCACCAGCTTGTCGAGCCCGTTCGGCAGGTTCGCGGCGATTGCGGCCAGCACGAACTGGACGATCACGAGCGCAACGATCACCCAATGCAGTAACCGCGCGATCGCTCCGTAGTCCGTGGTGGTATTGCGAATCTTCATGATGGTTTCGACAGCGCAGTCTAGCAGTCGTTGGCGTGGCTCGATTCTGCGGGCAGGTCTGCTGCTCGTCACACTCTCGTTGACGGGATGTCCGCGCCCACCGCCTGCAGAGGTCCCGTCGCGGCCTCCTGTCGACGCAGCGACGCAACCCGCGCCAGGAGCCGTCGCGTACCTCCTCGATGCGGGCGCTTCACGCCTCGCGATCGAGGTGTTGCGCAGTGGTCCGCTCGCGAAGTTCGGCCACAATCACGTCGTCACGTCAAGGGACCTCACCGGGCACCTGTATGTCCACGCGCGCACCGAGCTCACGCGCTTCGTCATCTTCGTGCCAGTCGCCGGTTTCATCGTCGATGACGAAGCGGCTCGGCGTCACGCCGGCCCTGACTTCCCGCCCGGCGTCCCTGAGGAGGACAAGGCGGCCACGCGCGCGAACATGCTCGGCAAAGCCGTACTCGACGCAGCCTCGCATTCCCATGTCGAGGTCCGCTCCGTTGCAATCACGGGTGCGTCCCCTGCACTCGAAGTCCTGGTCGCGATCACGTTGCGCGACGTGACCCGACGGATCCAAATGCCGGTGACCGTGACGCGCACGGCGGAGCAAATTCGCGCTCGAGGTGTGTTCGAGCTGCGTCAGACCGACTTCGGCATCACCCCTTTCAGCGTCGCGCTCGGCGCAGTGTCGGTCGCAGACTCGGTGCGGGTGCGCTTCGAGATCGTCGCGCACCGGGAGTCCGCTTGAGTTGCGGATGCTCAGCGCCCGCCCAGGATCTCCTCGAGCAATTCGTCGGCGTGATAGACCTTGCGCAAGGCCTCGATCATGATCGCCGGGTGCACGCCGATCGAGCGGTTCAGCTCCGGGTCGTAACCGAAACTGCCGGCGATCGAGTGGCTGTTGCCGTCGAACGCGAGTCCCACGAGCCGGCCCTCGGCGTCGAGTATCGGGCTGCCGGAGTTGCCGCCCACGATGTCGTTGGTCGTCACGAAATTGAATGGCGTCGACAGATCGAGTCGCGGCTTCGCTTCGAGCCAGACCTCCGGCAGCGCGAACGGCTCCTGGCCCGTGGTCCGCTCGTACAAGCGCCCGAGCCGGGTGAAGGGCGCGACCCGCTCGCCGTTCTCGATCCAGCCCGCGACGGCGCCGTAGCTCATCCGCAGCGTGAACGTTGCATCCGGATACGTGTCGGTGCCGAGCATCCGGAAGCGGAGGGCGGCGATCTCTTCCTGGGCGGTCGCCGTCGGTGCCTGCACTTCGTCTTCATAGCGCTTGCGCACGGCCCGGGATTCGTCGTCGATCTCCCGCGCGAGCACGATCATGGGGTCGTTCGACGCCTGGATCGCGGGCAGCCCGCCTTCCCAGAGCGCCCGTCGGACGTCGACGTCGCCAAGCTCCGACCCGGAAACGAGCCGTGCAGCGAGCGTTTGCGGCGACTCCGTGCCGAGCAATTCGCGCACGACCGGCTCGTCGGGTCCGAGCCACTCCCGCAGCTTCTCGAGCGAGTACGCAAGCTTCATCTGCTCGAATTCCGGATAGACCGGTGTACGCCCAAGCACCGACGCCTCGATCTTCGGCAGGTTCGATTCGGCGAACTCGCGTAGCCGCTGCTCATTCGGTTTCGCCCGCTCCTCGGCGGCGCGCACGAGTCTGCGTGCATGCGTGAACAGCTCGCTCATGAAGCCGGCACCGCTTTCGAGGAACAAATAGCGCGGATAGATGGCGCGATACGTGTCGTACGCCGCATCGACGGTCTCCCAGGGCGACGGGCTCTCCCGACCCGGCTCGAGCTCGACGAGTGTGCGCAGGGCGCGCTCCTCGGCGCGCTTGCGGTCCAACAATGCATCGTCGTTGAGTGCTCGCTGCCAGCCGCGCACGACCTTGAGGCCGTTCTCGGCGGTTAGCAGCAGGTCCTGCACGATGCGCTCGGCTTCCTCGCTGGTGCGGCCCCACTGGATCAGCCGTCCCCGGAGCTCGGAGTTACGGGCGATATACGACGCTGCGAACACGTCGCGCTGAAAGTCGAGCTGCGCCATCGTCAGCAGGCGATACGTCGATCCCGGATGGCCCGCCACGAACACGGCTTCGCCCTCGGCCGCTCCGCTCTCACGCCACGGCAGGTGATTCGGCGTCTGCGCCGGCTTGCCGTTCTCGTAGACGCGCAGCAGTGACATGTCGAGGCACCAGCGCGGGAAGTTGAAATTGTCCGGATCACCGCCGAACGCGGCGATGTCGGCATGCGGTGCGAACACCATCCGCACATCGTCGTAGCGCTTGTACTTGTAGAGCCAGTACTCGCCGCCCTGATACAGCGTCACCGACTCACAGGCGAGGGGCCCGGTGTCGCGGCGCTTGCGCGTGGCTGCCGTGCACTCCGCTTCGAGCCGCGAGAGTTCCTGCTTGCGCGCTTCGTTCGCGGCGGCCTCGGCGAGGCCGCGCGTCGCAGCGGTGACCTTGTCCGTGACGTTCTCGGTATCGATCAGCACCGAGACGATCTCGGTCGGACAGCGGCGCTCGCCCGGGCGTTCGCGCGCATGGAAGCCTTGCTCGAGCAGGTCCTCGCTCGGCGAGGACAGCTCGGCGAGACAAGAGACGACGCAGTGGTGGTTCGTCAGCACGAGACCGTCCGGGGAGATGAACGAGCCGGTGCAACCGCTTTCGTGTCGGGTAACTGAGCGCTGGATGCGCTCGAGCCATTCCTCGGCGAGCTGGACGTCGTATTTTTCGCCGACCGATTCGATCGGAAAGTTCTCGAAGGTCCACATGCCTTCGTCGGCGGAGGCGCCGGTGGCCGCGAGCAGGGTGGACGCGCCGAGCACGGCCGGGCGCAGACAGGGGATGCGCAGCTTCATGTCATGTTCCTTCAGAAAGATCCGATGAGGGCGGGAGTTGTTCGTGTTATCGAGCCCTTGGGCCGTCGGTGGGTGATTGGTCCGCGGCCACGCTGCCAAGTTCCCGGTCCTGCCGCCACGCGATCACAAGCCCGCGGCGTCGAGCAGCAGCAGGCGCGTGCCTTCCGGGGCCGCGAGGGAACCATTGTGGGCGTCATCGAGGCCGTCAGGGAGATCGTCGCTGATCGCGAGGCCACGATCACGTAGATCTGCGATGCGCTGGCCCATCTGCTGCCCTTCGAAGACCAGCGACGGACCCTTGATCGAGCGCGTGCGGTAGAGGCCGATGTTCAGATGGTCGCTGGTCAGCGTCAGTCTCGGGAACGGACTGTCGCCGGCATCGAGGCTCACGAATCCCAGCGCTTCCCAGAATTGCCGACCCGGCTCGAACTGGCGCACCGGCAGCGCGTACTCCGCGAAATCGCCGCAGGCCGAGGTCTGTGCTGGCGGCAGGTCAGGGGGCGAGTACGTGCGCGCTTCGAGCAGCGCGACCATCTGGCCGTGCGGATCGAGGAAGCCCACCTCGTTGAAGACGTCAGCCCCGAGCCGTTCGAATTCAAACTCGATCCCGAGCTCGCGCAGCAGCGGGAGCCGGTCTGCGAGCTCTGGATGCACCCACGTCAGCGCAGGCGAGGGAAACCGGTACTGGTGCAGACCCAAAAACAGCCGACCGTCGGTGATCACCGCATAGGGATGACTCCAGACATCGCCCGCAACCGCCTGTACGAAGCCCAGCGATTCGTAGAACGCGAGCGATTCCGCGACATCGGGTGCGTGGACGCTGATTTCGAGGAAGCGGCCCAGCATCTGCGCTGATCAGCGATCGGCGCCAAGCGCACGGGCGCGCTCGCGCGTCGCGGCAGCAGCGGCCGCTGCCGCCTCGCTTTCCGGCTGGGGCCAGCCCGCGGCGACGTTTGCAACGACGGCGGCAAGCAGCTCGACGTGAGCCGGATCGGCATTCAATGCCGGCACGTAGTCGAACTTCTCGCCACCTTGCGCCAGGAAGTCTTCGCGATTGCGGATCGCGATCTCCTCGAGCGTCTCGAGGCAATCGGTGGCGAATCCGGGGCAGATCGCGGTGATCCGCTTCGGCCCGCTGCGGGCGTATTGCGCGAGCACCTCGTCCGTGTAGGGACGCAGCCACTCCTCGCGCCCCACGCGCGATTGAAAACTGAGGCTCCACGCATCGGCCGGCAGTCCGAGATGCTCCGCCACCAGACGCGCGGTCTTGTGACACTGACAGTGGTAGGGATCTCCGGCGAGCAGGTAGCGCTGCGGCAGGCCGTGGAAGGAGAAGAGCAGATGCTTGCGGCCATGCTCGCGCCAGTGAGTAGAGACCGACTCGGCCAGCGCTTCAATGTAGAGCGGGTTGTCGTGGTACTGCGTGACGAACCGCAGCTCCGGAATCCAGCGCCACCCGCCGAGGGCGCCGACGACGCGATCGAACACGGAGGCGGTCGTCGTGGCCGAGTACTGCGGATACAGCGGGAGGACGACCAATCTGCGTACGTTGGCTGCTCTTAGCGCTTCGAGGGCCTGGGTAACCGCTGGATTGCCGTAATTCATGCCGAGCGCCAACCGGACGTCCGCCCCGTAGCGATCGTGCAGCACCTCGGCGAGGCGAGTGGCGAGTCGTGCCGAGTGCACCAGCAGCGGGGAGCCCTCGGGTGTCCAGATCTGGGCGTACGCATGGGCGCTCCGGCGCGGTCGCACCCGCAGAATCACGCCGTGCAGAATCAGCCACCAGAGCCAGCGGGGTGTTTCGATGACCCGCGGATCCCAGAGAAACTCGTGCAGGTAGCGCCGCACGGCGGCGGGTGTCGGCTCATCGGGCGTGCCGAGATTGACGAGCAGGACGCCGAGACGTGCTCGCGTCCCGTGCTCGAATTCAGGCGTTCCGGCGTAGCTGGGCATCGGGATCTGGTCGCGAACGAAGCGCTGCAAGATACCCGAAGGCGCACGAAATAGGCATCGCAGTTCGGTCGACCCTGTCAGGCAGGTGGTGCGGAAATGCGTGCGCGCGCACGCGCGGCGAGACGGTGCTGGGCAACGATCGCGATCCAGGCGATCACACCCGCAGTCGCGCAGAACGTCAGCATCGGATAGACGCTCGACGTGGCGAACAGGCTCATCGCCTGCAGGCAGCTGGCGCCGATCAACTGCTGCGAGAAACCGAGCAGACTCGACGCGACGCCCGCGTTGCCGGGGGCGAGCGCGACCGCACTCGCGGTGATGTTCGGCAGCGCCATGCCCTGGCCGAAGCCGAGCACGCCAATCGGCAGGAAAATTGCAAGCGGGTGCTGAAAGCCGATCGCCACGAGCCCGAGGGCCGCCAGGCACGCGACGGCCGCGATGGCTACGCCCTGCACCGTCAGCCATTCGAGCGGCCGCCGATGTGCGAGGCGCGTCACCGACCAGTTACCGAGGAAATACCCGCCTGCGAGCAGCAGGTAATAGAGGCCGTACTCGGTCGGCGGTCGCCCCAGCGCATCGACCAGCACGTAGGGCGCGTACGAGATGAAGACCAGAAACGTCGCGTAGATGACGCCGCCCTGCAGCACGTAGCCGGAGAACGCCGGCTTGCCGAGCAGGACCACCGAGGCGCGCGCGATCGTGGCAACCGTGGCCGACTGCGTCGCGGTGGATCGGGTTTCGGGCAGCCAGCGCCACGCGAGCCATGCGATCACGCAGCCTGCGACCAGCAGGACCACGAAAATGGCCCGCCAGGTCCACTCGACCGTCAGCCAGCCGCCGAGCAGCGGCGATACCGTGGGCCCGAGCACCATGATCATCGTCAGCGTCGCGAGCACGCGCGCCATGCGCTCGCGCGGGTAGAGGTCACCGACGATCGCGCGCGAGACGACGAGACCGGCGGCGAATCCGAGTGACTGGATCGCTCGGCCGGCCACGAGCGCCTCGATCGACGGTGCGATCAGGCAGACGAGGGTCCCCACCAGCGAGATCGCGAGACCGGCGAGCACGACCGGCCGCCGCCCGAATCGGTCCGAGAGCGGACCGTACACGAGGATCCCGGCCGCAAACGCGAGCAGGGCCAGTGACAGTGTGCTCTGCGCCCGGGCCAGACTGACGCCGAAGTCGGCCTGCACGAGCGGCAGCGCCGGCAGGTAGATGTTGAGTGCGACGGGACCGGACGCGGTGATCGTTGCAAGCAGCAGCACCAGCTTTCGATCCGGGAGCCGGGATCCGGGGTCCGGGATCCGGGTCCAACTCTGACGGATCCCCGATACCCGATCCCGGCTGCCGGAAGCGGCCGAACCGGCAGGGTCCGGTTCCAACCGATTGTCCGTCTGCACGCTACTCGATACCGCCGACGCACACGTACTTGATCTCGGTGTAGTCCTCGATCCCGTACTTCGAACCCTCGCGTCCGAGACCAGACTCCTTGACGCCGCCAAACGGAGCGACCTCGGTCGAGATCAATCCGGTGTTGAGACCGACGATGCCGTACTCGAGTGCCTCGCTGACCCGCCACGACCGGGCGAGGTCGCGCGTATAGAAATACGCAGCCAGTCCGGATTCGGTGTCGTTGGCCATCGCGACGGCCTCCTCCTCGGTCTCGAAGCGAAACAGCGGGGCGAGCGGGCCGAAGGTCTCCTCCCGCGCCAGCAACATTCCGGGAGTCACGTCAGCGAGGATCGTCGGCTCGAAGAACGTGCCACCGAGTGCATGGCGCTTGCCGCCGAGAAGGATCTTCGCACCCTTCGCCGTGGCATCGGCGATGTGCTCCTCGACCTTCGCAACCGCCTTCGCGTCGATCAGCGGTCCTTGCTCAGTGGGGCCCTCGAGACCATTGCCGACCCGCAGCTCCCCGACGGCCTCGGTAAGTTTGCGAGCAAATGCATCGTAGATGCGGTCCTGTACCAGGAGCCGATTCGCGCAGACGCAGGTTTGACCGGTATTGCGATATTTGCTCGCGATCGCGCCGGCGACGGCGGCAGCGAGGTCAGCATCGTCGAACACGATGAAGGGTGCGTTGCCGCCGAGCTCGAGCGACAGCTTCTTGACCTGGCCGGCGCACTGCACCATCAGTCGCTTGCCGATTTCGGTCGAGCCGGTGAACGTGAGCTTGCGCACATCGGGATTGCCGGTCATCTCTGCGCCGATTTCGGTCGCGCTTCCGGTCACGACGTTGAACACGCCGGCCGGGAGGCCCGCACGGCTCGCGAGCTCGGCCATTGCGAGCGCCGAGTAAGGGGTCTGCGTGGCGGGTTTGACCAGGAACGTGCAGCCTGCGGCCAGGGCCGGCCCCGCTTTGCGCGTGATCATCGCTGCGGGAAAGTTCCACGGCGTGATCGCGGCAACCACGCCGACCGGTTGGCGCAGCACCAGGATGCGCTTGTCGGCCTGATGCCCGGGAATCACGTCGCCGTAGACGCGCTTGCCTTCTTCAGCGAACCACTCGATGAAACTTGCGGCGTACGCAATCTCGCCTTTCGCCTCGGCGAGCGGTTTGCCCTGCTCGGCGGTCATCAGCGTAGCGAGGTCGTCCTGGTGCGCGAGCATCAGATCGTGCCACCGGCGCAACAGAGCAGCGCGTTCCTTCGCGGTCTTCGCCCGCCAGGCCGGCCACGCGGCGCGTGCGGCTTCTATCGCACGCTGGGTCTCCGCTCGCCCGCCTTTCGGTACGGTCCCGAGCCTGCCACCGGTGGCTGGATTGACGACGTCTACGGTCGCCCCGCTGTCAGCATCGCACCAGGTGCCGCCGATGTGGCACTGCTCGCGCAGCAGACTCGTGTCCCAGAGCTTCATCTCGATACCCTCCGCAGCAACGTCCCTGCAAAGTAGACCAGCGTACTGGATCGCGCAGGAGGCCTGCAAAGCGCGGCATGGCCGTCATTGGCTGGTCACGAATCCAAGTCAGACTGGCGCTCGAACTGGCCGAGAAGCTGAGGGTCAACGGACCGATCGCACGAGGCGGCAGGGAGCTGCCAGGGACCGCAGGAGGCGGGCGTGCGAACCCGGGCAGGGATGCCCGATCCCTCTGCGGGTGCCGTTACACTATGCCGCGACCTTTTGGCACGTGGCGTCTTGCATGGACCTTCTGACTCAGCTTGCCGAAACCCGTATCCGCGAGGCGATCGATCGCGGTGAGCTCGAGCACCTGCCTGGTGAGGGCCGACCCCTCGTGCTCGACGATGACCGGAACGTTCCCGAAGAGCTGCGCGTCGCGTACCGCGTACTGAGGAACGCCGGAGTCCTGCCTCCGGAGATCGAATTACGCCACGAGATCGCGAGCGTCGAGGCCCTGCTCGCCCGGCTGGCCGCCGGTCAACGGGAGCATGCGCGCGCGGCGCAGCGCCTCGCAGCGCTGCGGCTGCGGCTCAGCGAGGCGCGGGGCGCGCGGTCGATCGGATTCGATCCCGCCTATCAGCGTCAGTTGCTCGACAAGCTCGGTTGACGCGCCGCTGAACGCCCGCCGAGACAGCATCAAGCAATTACTTCGTCCGCGTGGCATCCAACCTGTCGAGATAGGAGCGGTAGGCTCGCACCGCGTGGCGGGCGAACAGCAGCGTCAGCGGAATGTTCACGATCAGCATCACGCCGGTGCCGAGCGTCGTCAGATTGTCCACCTCCGTCGCCGTGCGCATGATGCCGGTCGTCGCGATCAGCATCAGTGCCAGGTACAGGAGCTTATACGGCAGAACGGCCCGCCGACCGAACAGATAAATCGCGCCCTGCTCGCCGTAGTAGCTCCAGGAGATCATCGTCGAGACCGCGAACAGCCAGGAGGCGAGCGTGACGAGGTACTTTCCGAGTCCGCCCACCGCGCTGTCGAACGCGCGGGCGGTCATGGCCGCACCGACGTAGGCCACGTACGCTCCGTCGGACGCGACGACGGGACGCGCCGTGCTCGCGAGCGAATCCCACTCGATGACCCAACGGTTGCCGGCGTCGAGCGTGATATGGCCGTAGAGCTTGTGCAGATCGTTGCCGGTCTGTCGGTTGACCTCACCTCTCACGATCGTGTAGACGGTTTCGCCTTGCGACCATTCGCCCGTCGCGCGCTCCGGTGCAGGCATCGTTGCAAGCGTCCACGCCCCTGTGGCCGCGCCTTCGGTAACGCGCGGTGCTGCTTGCCACGCTGCCTCGGGAGCGCGGTTCCAGACGCCGCTCACCAGAATCACGAGCGCGGAAAACGTGCACACGACCAACGTATCGATGAACGGCTCGAGTCCGGCGACGATTCCTTCGCGCACCGGCTCGAAGGTCCGGGCCGCCGAGTGCACGATGGGTGAGGACCCCTGGCCGGCCTCGTTCGAGAACAACGCGCGCTTCATGCCGAACAGGAACGCGTAGCCCATCGTGCCGCCGAGGAACGCGCCGCTCGCCTCCGTGGTCGAGAACGCGGACTCGAAGATCAGCGCCAGCGTGCCCGGGATCTGCGCGGCGTTCAGTGCGAGCACGATCGTTCCGCCGACCAGATACAACACGACCATGAGCGGGACCAGCACGGCCGCGACGTGGCCGATGCGGCGGATGCCACCGATGATGACGAGTCCGACGAGGATCACCATCACGACGCCTGCCGCGACACTCGGCAGGGAGAAGTAACTCTCCGAAATTTCGCCGACGTTCCAGGCCTGGAACATCGTCGTCGTCAGTGTGGCGATGATCAGTGTCACGCAGAACAGCGCAGCGACCGCCCGACCGAGGCGCGCATAGCCGGGCCCCATCTCAGCGAACGCTCGCCGGGCAACCCACATCGGCCCGCCATGCGGCTGCGCAGGATCGTCGACGTTGCGATAGAGCATCGACAACGTCACTTCGGTCAGCTTGAGGGCCATGCCGACGAAGCCGACGACCCACATCCAGAAGACCGCGCCCGGCCCACCGAGGCTCACCGCAATCGCGACGCCGCCGATGTTGCCGAGACCGACCGTGCCAGAAATCGCTGCGGACAGTGCCTGGAAGTGGCTGATCGCGCCGGGCGCAGCAGGGTCCGAGTACTTCCCGCCGAGCAGCGCAAAACCGTGCGTCAAGGATCGCAGCTGGCAGAACCGCGTCCAGATCGTGAACAGGATTCCGGTCAGGAGCACGATGATCAGCACGGCGTTGTGCCAGATCAGGTCGTTGACGATCGCGATCAGCGCATTGATTTGTTGCATGGGTTGTTGTCTGGCTGCTGGGAAATCGAACGGCTGGGCTGCGCGGACGCGGCGATCAACGCTCCAGAATCGCTGTCACGCCCATGCCGCCCGCAGTGCAGATCGAGATCAGGCCGCGGTGGGCAGCGCGCTCTGCGAGGAGCTTCGCGAGCGTCGCAAGGATCCGAGCCCCAGTCGCGCCGAACGGATGGCCCACGGCCAGGCTCGAGCCCATCACATTCAGACGATCGCGATCGATCGCGCCGAGCGGACCATCGAGTCCGAGCCGCTCACGGCAGAATTCAGGTGACTCCCAGGCGGCAAGCGTGCACAGGACCTGGGCGGCGAACGCTTCATGCAGCTCATAGAAGTCGAAATCGCCGAGCGCAAGGCCGGCGTCGGCGAGCATTCGCGGCACGGCGAAGGCCGGTGCCATCAGCAAACCATCCCGGCCGACGAAATCGACGGCAGCGATCCTGGCGTACGAAAAATAGGCGAGCACCGGCAGCTGTCGCGCTCGAGCCCACGCCTCGCTCGCGAGCAGCACCGCCGCTGCGCCGTCAGTCAGTGGCGTCGAGTTGCCCGCTGTCAGCGTGCCGTGGGTGCGGTCGAACACCGGCTTCAGCTGCGCGAGTTTCTCGAGGCTCGTGTCGCGCCGCAGGTTGTCGTCCTGCTCGAGCGGTCCGAACGGCACGACGAGGTCACGAAAGAATCCGGCATCGTAGGCCGCTGCGGCGCGGCGGTGGCTCGCGAGCGCGAGTTCGTCCTGCGCCTGCCGCGAAATCCCCCAGTCCTTCGCCATCAACTCGCAGCTCTCGCCCATCGAGAGGCCGGTGCGCGGTTCCACGACCGCCGGTGCGACGGGACGGAAATGACGCGGTCGCAGACCCAGCCACGGGCGCAACCGGGCGCCGAGGCTCTTGCCGCGCGCCGAGCGCAGCAGCAGCTGCTGATAGTCACGCGGATAGACGATCGGGGCATCGCTCGCCGTGTCCACGCCCGCCGCAATGCCTGAGTCGATCACGCCAAGCGCGATTTTCATGCCGATATCGATCGCCGTTTCGAGACTCGTTCCACAGGCCCGTTGCAGGTCATAGGCCGGCGTCTCGGGCGACAGGCCGCTCGACAAAACGGATTCGCGGGTGAGGTTGAAGTCTTTCGAATGCTTCAGCACCGCACCTGCTCCGACGTCGCCGAGCCGCTGGCCCGCAAGGTCGAAGCGCTGGACGAGATTGCTGATCACGGCCGTCAGCATGTCCTGGTTCGTGTATTGCGCGTACGCGCCCATCGAGCGCGCGAACGGGATGCGCGAGCCACCGACGATGGCAACGCGCCTGACCGAGGTTCCAACCAGCATGGGGGACTCCGTGCCGCGGCAGGTCGCGATCTTATTGGCAGCCGCAAGCATGCCAGCGTGGCCCGCGTCCGGCCAGCTTGGCAGCCTCGGCAGCGGTGTCATCGACCACGACGGCGCCGCCCCTTGCCGCGTGCCCGAGGGGCGACGAGAATGCGCGGCCCTGCCGTGTCGATCCGCCTCGAGTCCCCGTGTCACCTTCGATTCTGAGCCTGCGCAGTCGCATCGAGCGCGATGCCCGTGCGATTGCACGGCTTGGCGGCCCGCTGCTTGCGAACAATCTCGCGATCGCGGGGATGGGGTTCGCGGACACGGTGATGGCCGGGAGACTCGGCGCGGCGGACCTGGCCACGGTCGCGATCGGCTCGAGCGTCTATAACCTGTGGATGTTCTTCGGCCTCGGGGTCTTGATGGGATTGTCCCCGGTCGTAGCTCACGCCTGGGGCGCCGGCCAGGAGGCCCGCATCGGCGGCTATTTCCGTCAGGCGCTCTGGCTCGCGTTCGCGCTGGCGCTGTTGCTCGGCCTCGGCGTCGGGCATGCGCGTTTCATTCTTGAAGCCGTCGGGATCGAGCCGGCGCTGGTCGGTCCGGCCAGTCGTTACTGCCTTGCGGTCGCGCTCGGCATGCCGGGGCTGATGCTGTTTTTCGCACTGCGGTTCATGAGCGAAGGCATCGGCTGGACCCGACCCATCATGTATATCGCGTTCGCCGGGCTCGCCACGAATGTGTTCGGCAACTGGGTCTTCATGTACGGCCGGCTCGGGGCGCCCGCCCTCGGCGCAGTGGGCTGTGGCGTGGCGAGCGCGATCGTAATGTGGGTCATGGCGGCCGCGATGCTCGCGTACGTCGCCCGGCACAGGGTTTACCGGCCGCTGCGTCTGTTCGCCGCTTTCGAGGCGCCTGATCGTGGCAGACTCCGCGAGTTGCTCGGGGTCGGTCTGCCGATCGCGGGCAGCATCGTTTCGGAGGGGAGCCTCTTCGTCGCGGCTGCGCTGCTGATTGGCACGTTCGGGGCGATCGCGATCGCCGCGCACCAGGTGGCGATCAACTACGCCACGTTCATGTTCATGGTGCCGCTCGCGCTGCATTCGGCGACGACGATCCGGGTCGGGCATGCGCTCGGTCGCCGGGAGGTGCGTGCAGCAAGGTTCGCGGGCTTCGTAGGGATCGGCCTGTGTGCGTGCGTGATGCTGATATCGGCCGTCGGGATCCTGCTGGTGAATGATGCCATCGCGCAGATGTACACCCCGGATCCGCCGGTCAGGGAGTTGGCCGCGTCGCTGCTGCTGCTCGCGGCGTTGTTCCAGGTGTCCGACGGCATACAGGTGGGTGCCTCCGGTGCGTTACGTGGTTACAAGGACACACGGACTCCGATGCTGCTCAACTTCGCCTCCTACTGGCTCATCGGCTTTCCGGTCGCCTGGTGGCTCGGGGTCGTCGCAGACCGTGGCCCGACCGGAGTCTGGATCGGCCTCGTCGTAGGCCTGAGCGTCTGCGCGACGCTGCTGATGCTGCGCTATGTGCGCACCTCAGCTCGGGCGGCCACCGGAACTCAGCCTGGTCGCATCGATCAGACTCCCTTCGTGGAGCCGTAAACGCGTGCGCACGATCGAAGCAGGGCACAGATGAACAGAATCAGAATCATCGGGTATTCGTGGATGGTCATGCTGCTGACAGGGGTTGATTCCGCGCACGGCGAAGAGCGCGCCAATGCGACGGCGGAGCTCGCGCGAGTCGTCGAGGCGTATTTCGAGACCGCCCTCGAACGCAATCCGCTGATGGCGACGTACATCGGTGATCATCGTTACGACGATCGCCTCGCGAACGACATCGCCCCCGCGTTTCTCGAGGAATCACTCGCCGTCGAACGGCAGTACCTGGAGGCTGCGCGAAGGATCGAAGCCGCCGATCTGTCGCCGAGCGACCGGCTGACTCTCGAGATTTTCGTCTTCGAGCGCGAACGGGCGATCGCGACCCTCGGGTTCCCATCCCACCTGCTGCCGGTGAGCCAGATCAGCGGCCTGCACCTGACGATGCCGGTGCTTGCATCGGGCCGTGGCGCGCAGCCGTTCCGCACGATTGCGGACTACGAAAGGTTTCTACGGCGCATCGGCGATTTCGTCGTCTGGATCGATCAGGCGATCGCGAACATGCAGGTCGGCATCGCTCGCCGGATCACGAATCCCAAGGCGGTGATGGAGAGCGTGCTGCCGCAACTCGATGCGATGGTCGTCGACGATCCGACGCGCAGCCCGTTCTGGGGTGCCATCGAAGCGATGCCGGATGAGCTGACGAGAGCGGAGCGCGAGCGCATCGAGGCGCTCTATCGTCAGGCAATCCTGGAGCAGGTCGTGCCTGCCTACGAGCGCCTGCGGCACTTCCTGCGCGACGATTATCTGCCGGCCGCGCGTACCTCCGTCGCCTGGTCGGCCTTGCCACGCGGCCAGGAGTGGTATCGGCTGCTCGCCGAGCGGTTCACGACCACCCGCCTCAGTCCGGACGAGATCCACGCGATCGGTCTCGCGGAGGTCGCGCGGATCCGCGCCGAAATGGATGCCGTACGCCGAGAGGTCGGATTCGACGGGGATCTCCCGGCTTTCTTCGAATATCTGACAACCGACCCGCGCTTCTATTACGAGCGGCCGGAGGATCTGATTGCCGGCTACGTCGCGTTGCAGCGCCGGATCGACGGACTGCTGCCGAAGATGTTCGTCGATTTCCCGCAGGCGAACTACGAAGTGCGGGCGGTCGAGCCCTTCCGGGCGGCTAGTTCAGCGGGCGCGTTCTATCAGCGGCCCTCGGAGGATGGCTCGCGGCCCGGCATCTTCTACGTGAACACCTACAACCTGAAGGCGCAACCGAAGTTCGGCATGGAGACCTTGTCGCTGCACGAGGCTGCACCGGGTCATCATTTTCAGGTGTCGATCCAGCAGGAGCTCGAGGATCTGCCGCGGTTCCGGCGCTTCGGTGGCAACTACGTCGCCTACACCGAAGGCTGGGCGCTGTACGCCGAGTCGATCGGCAGGGAGCTCGGCCTGTTCCTCGACCCGTACCAGTACTACGGTCGCTTGTCCGACGAGATGCTGCGAGCGATGCGCCTGGTCGTCGACACGGGATTGCACACGCGCGGCTGGACCCGCGATCGAGCGATCGAGTACATGCTCGCGAACTCGACGTTGGCGCCGAGCGACGTCGTGTCCGAGGTGGAGCGCTATATCGCGATGCCGGGGCAGGCGCTCGGCTACAAGATCGGCCAGTTGCGGATCAGCGCGCTGCGGGCACGTGCGGAGCAGGCGCTCGGCGAGGTTTTCGATGTCCGCGCGTTCCACAGCGTCGTGCTGCGCGACGGCGCACTGCCGATGGACGTGCTCGAAGCGAAGATCGACCGCTGGATCGATGCCGAACGCCGCAGCCTGACGGATCAGAGTGCCGCTGGCTCGTGATTCTGTCTGCCCCTTTACGCGCGATCGCGATCGTCACAGCCTGCGGTCTGTCGCTCGCTGCCTGCTCGCGCACCCCCGCGCCGACACCCTCTTCGATCGACGCCGCGGCGTCCCGATCGGCCGCCGATCTCGACACACTGGTCGAGGAGTACTACCAGGAATATCTGCAGCTTAATCCGCTCGATGCGACCAGCCAGGGCGATCATCGCTACGACGACCGGATGGCGAACACGCTGAGCGAGAGCTGGCTAGCCGATTCGCTCGCACTCGAGCAGCGTTACCTCACCGCCGTTCGCGCACTCGACCCGGAGGCGCTGACGCCGGCGCAGCGGCTGACCCGGGAGGTCTTCGTCTACGGTCGAGAGGCCGCGATCGATGCGACGAAGTATCCGGCCGAGCTGCTGCCGCTGCATCAGATGGGCGGACTGCCGACGTTCTTTGCGCAAATGGGTAGCGGCACCTCGATTCATCCGTTCGCGACGGTCGAGGACTATCAGAACTTCCTCGAGCGGATCGAAGATTTTGTCGTCTGGTGCGATCAGGCGATCGCGAACATGCGGGTTGGCATCGAAAAGGGCGTCGTGCAGCCGCGTGTGATCGTCGAGAAGACGATCCCGCAAGTCGCCGCGCACGCCGTCGAGGATCCGGACGAGAGCCTCTTTTATCGACCCGTTGCGACGTTTCCCGACGCAATCGCAGAGGACGATCGTGCGCGTCTCGAGACGGCGTACCGGACAGCAATCGTCGAGCGCGTGGTCCCGGCCTACGCGAAACTGCAGCAATTCCTCGAGCAGGAATATCTGCCCGCAGCACGCGAAACAGTCGGTCTGTCGGACCTCCCCGGCGGGGGGGCATGGTATGCCTCGCGCGTGCGGCGCTTCACGACGACCGACCTGACGCCGGATCAGATTCACTCGATCGGGCTGACCGAGGTCGAGCGTATCCGTACGGAGATGGACGCCATCCGCGAGCAGGTCGGGTTCAAGGGCGATCTGCCGGCGTTCATCGAGCACCTGAAGACGAGTCCCGAATTCAAGTTCGAGAGTCCGGAGTCGCTACTCGAGGCGTATCGCGCCTTGCGCGCGCGAGTCGATGCCGAGATTCCCCGGTTGTTCGCGCGGACACCGCGCGGCGACTTCGAGATCCGTCCGATCGAGCCGTTCCGCGAGCGCGCGGCCGCGCCAGCCTCCTATCTGCCGGGTTCGCCGGACGGCACACGATCCGCGGTGTTCTATGTGAACACCTACGACGTCGCCGCGCGGCCGAGTTATATGATCGAAGGGATCTACCTGCACGAGGCCGTGCCCGGACATCACTTCCAGATCGCGCTCCAGCAGGAAAGGGTGGCGTTGCCGACATTCCGGCGTTACCTGAGCGAAACGGCCTACACCGAAGGTTGGGGCCTCTACGCCGAATCGCTCGGTGCCGAGCTCGGGCAGTATCAGGACCCGTACGCCCGGTTCGGTGCGCTGACGGCGGAAATCTGGCGGGCCGTCAGGCTGGTCGTAGACACGGGTCTACACGCGAAAGGGTGGTCGCGTCAGCAGGCCCTCGACTACATGAGCGCGCATACCGCGATCGGCGCGACGGATGTCGTGGCCGAGGTCGACCGTTACATAGCCGTCCCTGGCCAGGCGCTTGCCTACAAAATCGGACAATTGAAACTGAGCGAGCTGCGGCGACGTGCCGAACAGGAACTCGGCGCGGGTTTCGATATCCGCGCGTTCCACGATGTGGTGCTCGAGGACGGGTCGCTCCCGCTCGCGGTGCTGGATGGGAAGGTCGGCCGCTGGATCGCCGCCGGGACCGACGCGCCGTTCGCACCAGAACGCGACGCAGGCCCCGGCCTGTGAGGGATTTACTGGTTTTCGTGATAGCCGTAGCCGAGCGTCTCGATCTCCTCGACGATGCCGTCGGCAATCCGGATGCGACGCATCAACTTGTACGGCCCGAAATTGTAGGTCCAGATCTCGACCGGGACTTCGACGAGGCCATCGCCGTAGTAAACGATGCGGCCGTGGAAATCGAAGTACGGCCGGCGCAGCACCACCCGGGTCTGGACGTCGGTGGGTTCGCCACATTTGGCAGCCACGGCGGCGCGGGTATCACCGTCGCGGATCAGCTTGCTGCCGCAGCGCATGCTGTCGCCGTAGAGCGCTGTCGGTGCAAGCAGCCCCGTCAGCACCAGCGCAGCGAGCGAGGTGCAATGGGATCGTCTGCCTGATCGTGAAGCCACGCACCTCTCCTGCGAACGGTCCCGGCGCTCCGCGAGCGCTGCGGTGCGAGTCCAGCATGCCACGGGCGTGATGAACGCTGCTTGAACCTCGCACTCGCAAGGTAGCAGTTGTCAGACGGCGCGATCCACCGATGACCGCCGGGCCGGCGGCCACTGCGGGCATCGTCGCGGGTCAGCGGCAGAGGCGCGAGCCGGTGAGCAGCACGCACTGCTCCGGGTCGACCGGCGGACTGCCGTCGAGCTGGAACGAGAATCGCTGGGTCATGCGTTTCTCGACCGGCTGGCCGTCGACCAGCACCGGCTGGAAGCGCCAGCTGCCCAGCGCCCGGAGCGCTGCTCTGCGGAACGATTCTCGACCCTCGGCATCGATCACCTCGATGTCGCGTGTGCGGCCGTTCGTGCCGATCGTATACGCCAGGATCACGTAGCCCTCGTGCCCGAAGTGCTGCTCGTGCGGCGGAAATTCGGGCGGTGGCGTGTGCATCGGCTCCCCGCCCGTGATGGCGGGTTCCGGTTCAGCGACGGGGCCCGAGACGGGGCCCGAGCCGGCGGTCTCGAGCTGCGGACCCTGACCGGCACTCGCGGCAGGCTCGTCGGGGGAGACCGCAGACAGCGCCGTCGCCCCCTCGTGGATCAGTGACTCATCGACGATCGCTTCTTTGCCTGCACTGTCGGTGCCCGTGGTCGCTGCAGCGGCAGGTGCTCGCTCTGCAACACTGGAGCTCGCGACCGGAGCGGCCGGCCTCGGTGCGGCGCGCGCCGGTGCCTCGGCGCTCAGATCGGGCGCGCTGCCGGCGGCCGCGGCGACCGGCGCTGGCTGCGACCGCGGCGGCTCATCAGCGCGGACCACGGTGCGATCGACCGCGAGCCTCGTCGGACCGACCTCGACTTCAACCAGATCGATCAGCGGCCCGGCTCCGGCCTCGTCCGGCGCGGTGCGCTGGTTGATCGAATCGAAGCCGAGGGTTGCGACACCGAGCGCGGTCAGGGCCACTCCAGCGATCCAGTCGGCGGCGCCGCGCTGCGGGGCCGGCATGCCGATGATGCGGCGGATCCGCAAGCCCAGATTGCCGCCGGTGCTCGAGACTGCAGCCGCGGACGCGAGCCCACGCAATCCCTCCAGCTCGAGCAGGGCGCGCGCATAGGCGAGCCCGTCCTGCGAGGTCCGCACGACCAGGTCGTCGCAGCAATTCTCCCGCTCCTGGCGCACGCGATTCGAGATCCAGCGGACGACGGGGTGGTAGAACAGCAGTGTCTCGAGCGCGATCTGCAGCAGATTGACGACGTAGTCTCCCCGCCGGACGTGCGCCAGCTCGTGAACCAGGATCAGCTCGAGCTGTCGGGGTTCGAGCCCGACGAGCACGCTCGCCGGAACGAGCACGACCGGCCGCAACCAGCCGACGACCACCGGTACCTCGACCGCAAACGATTCGAGCACGCGCACCGCACGCTTCAAGCCGACCGCGTCCGCAACCCGCGCGATCATGTCTGTCCACGGCTCCTCGACGACCGCGTGGGCGTCGCGAACGAGTCCCTGAACGTGCCGCCATTCGCCGAGCAGCCGCGCCGATAACAGCAGGACTCCGCCCGCCCAGGCAGGCACGATCCACGGGGCGAGCCGCCCCAGCCATTCGAGCGCGATACTCACCAGATCCGGCGCGGCCGCGGGGGCCTGCGTGGCCGCAAGCGTCTGCATCGTCACTGCAATGCTGCCGACCGGCGCAGCCAGGGTTGCGCCTTCGGCCAGCAACCAGAAAGTGATGGGGAGGCAGCCGCCGAGAACGACCAGAAAGCAGAGCGATACGACGTAGCGCGTTTGTGAGCTCGCGTACTTGAGGAGCGGTAGCGCCATCGCGTACAGGAGCCCGATCACAGCGCCCTGCCAGACGAAGTGAAGCAGCGCCCAGCCGAGTCGCGCGAGCCACGCAGGCGCGGCGGCGGCAATCAGTATCGCGTCCATCATGACCGCTCGAGGCGATCGAGCAACGCGCGGATCTCCGCGAGTTCCTCGGGCCGGGCCCGGTCGGCGTCCGACAGCGCGTGCAGCACGAGCTGCGAACGCGAGCCGTCAAACGCACTGTCGATCAGCTGATTCGTCAGCAGGCGCTGCGTCTCATCGCGTGATTGCACCGGGCTGTAGATGTGGGCGCGCTGGCTGTCGTCGCGTTCGACGAGCCCCTTCTGATGCATGATCTGCAGCAGTTTCAGCACGGTCGTGTAGCCGACCTTGGCGCCATCGGCCAGGGTGGCGTGGACTTCGTGGACGGTCGACGGACCACGCCGCCAGAGCGCCCGCAGAATGCCCAGCTCTGCCGCCGTGGGCCGCATTTGTGGCCTCAGGCCACGCGGTCTTCGACTCACCATCGGCCATCCCCGTAAAGGCGTGCCGCCGACTATACCATGCGCACGAAGGCCATCGTAGACCGGCGGCCTCGCTGCCGAGACGGCGCTTGACCGGCGGTGGAGCGGCCCACCACACTGCGCGTTCCGTCGGTTTGAGACTGCCTGTCCCGTATGCAGATCGGTGCCACCGTTCCTGCCGAACCGAGCTACGCGAGCTTCCGCGAGTTCTATCCGGCCTACCTCGCCGAGCATGCGAGCCCGATCTGCCGTCGACTTCACGTGGTCGGGCTGGCACTCGCACTCGTGCTGTTGCTGGCGGGGTTCATGACCGGGCGCTGGGTCCTGTTGTGGGCGGTGCCAGTCGTCGGTTACGGGCTCGCGTGGTACGGGCATTTCGTGTTCGAGAAGAACCGGCCAGCGACGCTGCGCCATCCGTGGTACAGCCTGATCGGCGACTTCGCGATGGTTCGCGACGTGCTCAGCGGTCGGATCCCATTCTGACCGGCCCGCCAGGTCCGGACCGCCGCGATGAGCCCACGAACGCTTCCCGGCGCCCCGACGCGACGGACTGCGGCGCCCGATCGCTCGAGCCTCACGTGACACACGCGATCGACCGGCTGTTCGAGCAGCGGATCGCCGGGCTCGTCAATCGAGGCACGGCCGCTCTGCTGCGGCATGGCCGTAAGGGCCTCGAGAAGGAGTCGCTGCGCGTCACCCGCGACGGCGCGATCGCCCAGAGCCCTCATCCGATCGCCCTGGGTGCGGCCCTGACCAACCAGTACATTACGACCGACTACTCCGAGGCGCTGATCGAGCTCGTGACGCCAACGTTCACCGAGTCGTGGGCGCTCATGCAGTTCCTCTGCGATCTGCATCAGTTCATCTATCGCCATCTCGACGACGAGCTCCTCTGGGCGACGAGCATGCCGTGCGTGCTCGAGGGCGACGCGAGCATTCCAATCGCGAACTACGGTCGGTCCAACGTCGGCATGATGAAGACCGTTTACCGGCGCGGTCTGGGCTCGCGCTATGGGCGCATGATGCAGGCCATTGCGGGCGTGCATTTCAACTACTCGTTCCCCACCGATCTCTGGCCGATCCTCGCCGACTTGCGCGAGGAGCGGGAACACGGGCAGGAATTCGTATCGGCGCGCTACTTCGATCTGCTGCGCAACTACCGCCGTTACGGCTGGCTCGTCCTGTATCTGTTTGGTGCATCGCCGGCGGTCTGCGCTTCGTTCGTCGCGGACCGCCCGCACACGCTCGCGCGCAAAGCCGACGGCTCGCTGTACGCACCGTATGCGACTTCGTTGCGAATGAGCGACCTCGGCTATCGCAACAAGAGCCAGAGCGGCGTGCTCGTGTCCGTCAACAGTCTCGACGAGTACGTTCGCGATCTGACGCGGGCGATCACGAGCAGACACACCGACTACGAGCGCATCGGCGTCAAAGTGGCGGGTGAATACCGTCAGTTGAACGCGAACCTGCTGCAGATCGAGAACGAGTACTACAGCTTCATTCGGCCGAAACGCGTGGCGCGTCCGGGCGAGCGACCGACGGTGGCGCTGCGTCGGGGCGGTGTCGAGTACGTGGAGCTGCGGGCGCTCGATGTGAGCGCTTTTGACCCCGTGGGCGTCGGCGAGAGTACGCTGCACTTTCTCGAGGCCTTCCTCGCGTTATGCCTGCTGCGCGACAGTCCGCTGATCGAGGCGCGCGAGCAGGGCGTCCTCGACGGCAATCATGCGCGCGTCGCGTATCGCGGCCGGGAGCCCGGGCTCAAGCTCGCGCGCGGGACCACTGAAGTCACCCTCGAACAGTGGGCACGCGAACTGCTCGACGACATGCGCGGCATCTGCGAGTTGCTCGACGGTGACGACGATGCGCGCCCTTACACAGTCGCGCTCGAGGCGCAGACGGCCAAGGTCGCCGATCCGACGCGAACCCCGTCCGCGCTGCTGATGCTCGAACTCGAGATGCGATGCGAATCGTTTTCACAATTCGCGCTGCGCATGTCGCGCACGCACAAGGATTATTTCCTGCAGCTGTACCCGCCGAACCCGACCCGGCTGGCGGAGTTCATCAGCGAAGCCGCGGCGTCACTGGATCGTCAGGCCGCGCTCGAAGCGGCTCCCGGGCCGACGTTCGACGAGTATCTCGCGGCGTACTTCGCCGGCTGAGATCTGATCCATTCGGGCATTGCGTCATCGCAAATGACGAAGCCCCGCGGGGCGGGGCTTCGTGGGACTGCGATGCAGGCGACTGATGTCTGTTATTTTCTCTTCTCGTTATTTCTTCGCGAGACGTCTGCGACCCGCAAGCCCGAGGCCGAGCATGCCGAGGCCAAGCAGAGCCAGAGTACCGGGCTCCGGGACATCGCCATTCGGGGGCGGCTCGCCGTCGCCGCGTGCGTAGTAGCTGATGTGCGAGACATCACGAGCGTCCGCGGCGCCTGCGAAGTCGAACGGAGGATCGGTGAACGGCGTCACCCAGTCGCCCGACGTCACACCGTCAGCGACAAGATAACCGACCAGGAACGTGTCGTCGCCGCTCTTGAAGATCAGCATCACGTCCGTGAAGCCATTCAGGTCGAACGCGGTCAGATCCCAGGTTCCCTCAAGCGCGGGGCCTTCGAGCTCGTCCCGGCCGAGGAACTCCCAGTCATCGAAACCGAAGAAGCCTTCGGTGTTGACGGTCAGCGGCGGCGGACTCACGAAGTCCTGGTTCTCGGTGTCGCTGCGTTCGCACGCGGTCGTCCCGGTGACGTTGTCCGCGATACTGGCCTCGCACGCGATGATCGCCGCATCGGCACGCGGCGCCAGGGCGAGGGATAGCAGCGCTGCGGCCGCAAAAGTAAAGATGAATCCCTTCATGTGGTCGGGTCGCATTGTCGCCTGAGCCTCCAAAATAAAGTGCGCCGTCGGTAAGTCCCTGTTGCTCCGGAAGTCGAAACCTCCGGAACCCCCGACGGTGCGCATTGCACACTTAAAGCCTGTTTGTCTAAACATAAGCAAGCTCGGTGCCAACTCTTGCCGTCGTCAGCTAGTGCCCTGACGCTTAACATATTTTGGCGGAGGGACCGGTCTCCGCTGCGCCGCTCGATGCCGATTTCTGTAAAGAACATCGACGGTCCCGACGACGGCTCGGCGACCGCCAGATCGCTGCCGCGATGCAGCAAAAGTGTCCGCCCGAGTGTCCGATGTCCGCAGCAGCGGACACCGTGGGCGCTTGGCGAGGCGCTCAAGGCGACTAGAAAACACCTGACTCATCAGGCGCTTATTGGTCCATGCGCGAGTTGGTCCGGGTCTTGCAGAACCCCCACGGAGTCACAGCCGCCAGGGGAGGCAGGACGGTCATGACAACACGAGCACGATCCCTGTCAAAGCGAGCCGGTCGCACGCTTGCGGGCACCGTCCTGGGTTGCGCCCTGCTTGCGGCGACTGCGCAGGCCGATCCTTGCGAGCGCCCGTCGCCGGAAGCGTCCGAGACCCGGCCCGGCAATCCGAAGCTCGAGCGTCTCCTGATCATGCATCGTCCTTATCTCGCGATTCAGAAGCCGGCGACGTCCCAGCGCGCGGCGGACCGCTGATCGCTCGGGAACCGGTCCGTGAAGCACGCTCTGCACGCCAGCGGCAAACCTCCGGTCATCACGCCGATCCGGGACACCTCAGGTCAGGATCGGCCGGTGGCTCCGGCGCGGCGCCGCAGGCATTTCCTGATCGCCGGGCTGGTAGCCGCAGCGGTGGGCCTCGCCGCCGTCGCTTACGGCTTGTTCGTTCTGTGGAGCGGTGCATCCCGCTCGGTGGCAATCGACCGGGTGCGGATCGCCGAGGTCGTGCGCGGTCCGTTCGTGCGCGATGTCGCCGCCCGCGGCACCGTGGTCGCCGCGGTCAGCCCGACGTTGTATGCGCCGGCGGCGGGCACAGTGCAGTTCGCCGTACAGGCCGGCGACCGGGTCACTCGCGGGCAGGTGCTCGCGCGGCTGGAAAGCCCCGAACTGCTGAATGAGCTCGAGCGTGAAGCGGCGACGCTCGCGAGTCTCGAGATTGCGGTCGAACGCCAGGCGATCGACACGCGTCGGCAGATCCTCGCGAGCCAGCAGACCAGCGACCTCGCCGGGGTGGCGATTCAGGCGGCGGAGCGGGAACTGGCGCGCGCGGAGGATTCGTGGGCCGAACGACTGATCAGCGAGCGTGATTACGCGAAGGCGCGCGATGACGCTGCGGAAGCACGCCTGACGCATGAGCACGCGATCGAGAATGCGGCGCTGGAAAAAGAGAGTCTCGAATTCGAGCTGCGGACGCGTCTCCTCGAGCGCGACCGCCAACGTTTGCTGGTCGAGGATCTGCGGCGGCGGGCAGCAGAGCTCGAAGTGAGCTCGCCGGTGGATGGGGTCGTCGGCACGCTCGCGGTCGCGGACCGCACGGCCGTCGCCCGCAACGCGCCGCTCGTGACGGTCGTCGACCTGTCGCGCTTCGAAATCGAGTTCAAGGTGCCCGAGACGTACGCCGACGATCTCGGCCTCGGCATGCAGGCGACCGCGACCTACGGCGAGCGTGCGTTCCCAGCTCAGGTCACCGCGATCTCGCCGGAAGTCAGTGACGGTCAAGTGACCGGC
>Ga0268386_10000530_pt1 | contig 24423 bp, 16 predicted proteins | sample RVTome_15_FD_200260 | JGI IMG/M metagenome (GOLD analysis project Ga0268386, IMG submission 200260) | Soil microbial communities from uranium-contaminated site in the Upper Colorado River Basin, Wyoming, United States - RVT150D86... ... | reverse complement strand
TTGACGTTTATGCCCCCTGCATAGACCACCGCGATGATTCGTTCGTCACGATCCTGCGTGATCACCTTCAGCTCGATCTCACCTCGTGCGACAAGCTCCGATAGCGCCAACTTTGCGGCTGCTCCGTACGGCTGATTGAGTTCGGGCGCGTCGATTGAGTCGAGGCGTACCGTGACAGGTCCCGACTGCAGTTGAACCTTGAGGTGGTCGCCGTCCTTGACCTGCGTAACCAGGCCTTCGAGCAACGACGCCGGCTCCTCCAAGCATCCTGTCGGGGCACCAGAGAAAAGCAGCAGCAGAAGGACTATTCGAGCAGTCATGGTACGAGGCTCGGCTGAGCGCGCTGGCTCTGAATGCACAAATGCAAACTACACTGCGGCCGCGGATAAGACGCGACGCGTCAAGAAAGCCTCCGGCAAGTAAGACCCGGCCGGGTCAGGTGAGCCTGCGGCGAGTCAGATGCACCGTTCGGCATGCTGACCTGACGGCCGTCCTTCGTGACGCGTCCGCGTCCTTCCTGACGGAGTCTCACTTGACGCAGAGCGTCTGTCCGCGAAGTCTTACACCATGCCGGTGTGACCGGCGCACGGGAGAAGTGGCCATGTGGCATCGTGTTGCATTGCGCTCAGGTATTGCTCTGCTGTTTGCGCCGTCGCTGGCATGGGCCAGCGACGGTGAGCCGGATGTCGACAATGCTTACCCAGCGGTCGGGTTCTACTACGTAGCGTTCAATTACCCCGGGGGGCCGCTGGAGACGTACGGTGGATGCTCGGGGACGCTCATCACCGAAGACGTGTTCATGACGGCCGGCCATTGCACGTTCTACGATACGCGTCGGTTGGTCGAGGAGCCGGCGTATGAAAAGGCCGAGGCCTGGGTCAGCTTTGCTCCGGTCGCGCTCGAAAACGACTTTCGCTGCTACCTGCAGGACATCGGGTATCCGGGGGCGGACGATCTGCCGTGCGACGCAATCACGCGCAACTACCCCAGGTTTGAGCGGGCTCATTCGGCCGGCATCACGCACCCGGACTATCCCACCATTCGGACCAAGGGGAACGGGTCGCTCCTTCTTCAGGAGCCGGTTGCGCCCCATAACACCGACCTCGCGGTCCTCCTTCTCGAGATGCCCGTCATCGATGTCACCCCGCTGGGCACAGCCCCGCTTCGTCTGCTCGACGACCCGAACCTGAGCGGAACGGCCGTGGTAGGGGCCGGGTATGGACTGCACTACCACAAGTCCATCCCGGCCACTCCGGAACAACCCGGCGGAGATGGACCGACGAACTTCCTGGGTGAGTACGGTGTACGTCGCGTGGCAGACCTCGGCACGATCCGGTCGGTCACGCCCGAGCAGATCACTCCGACGCAGCAGAATACGCACGGTGACGACTCGGTGTGCTATTGGGACTCGGGGAGCCCGTTGTTCCTCGTGCGCGACGGAGTGGTCGAGCAGACCGTCGTGGGTGTACTCACGGGCGGCGCGCTCTGGTGCATGGGCGCCTACGATCCATACCGGCGCGTCGACACGTCCTCGGTCATCGAGTTCCTCCATTGCGTGAAGGCCGCACCGACCGCTCGCGATGCCTGTCGATGCGGCGTCGAGGATCGCCTCGGTCTGTGCGACGACCTTTAGAATTAACCGCTGCCCGACGTACGACGTACGACGTACGACGTTGAGGATGGACGCAAACGCGTCGAGCCAGCCTGCGGCGAGAGGGACTCTCCGAGTCGGGCAGGCCTTCGTCGAGTCAGAGGTGCTTGCGCTGCTTCACTGTCTCTCTTACCCGCCGTCAGGCTTTCCCGATGCAGCGCATCCGTCCGACCAAGTCCTTCTCGACGCGGGTGTCCTGTGCAAGAACCGAAATACCGAAACCCGGCACCGCGCGCCGCGGGGACCTCTGGCTCCTCGCTCGCATTGGGGCAGACGTCCGGATCTTCGACCCCCAATCCACGGCCGGTCTCCGTCCGGCTCGATCGAGCGTATGATCACCACGCTGCCTGCCGAGCCATCCTCGGCAAAACAGGTCTCACGTTTCGGGCAGTCGGTCGGACGCATTTGCGGCTTCGCGCCATGCGCAGTTTGGCTATCGTATCGTCTTCACTGGCGCTGGCAGGCGTCGACGCCTTGCTGTGCGGGAGTCCGCTGCTGGCCCAGAGCTCACCGCCGGTTCGCGCGGGTGACCGGATCCTCGAAGAAATCATCGTGACCGGCACACGCCTGCCACTCGCGCTGAGCGACACGTTCGCTCCGGTGACGGTGTTGAGCCGCGCCGACATCGAGCGTGGCGGCGCGAATTCGACCGGCGACGTCCTGCAGGCGCTGCCGATGAATGTCGGCTCGCCGCTCAATACGAACGTCAATGTCGGTGGTGCCGAAGGAGGAACGGAAGGCAGCACAGGCGACGGATCGGTCCGCATCGCTTTGCGCGGTTTCAATACGCTCGTGCTGCTGAACGGCCGGCGCCTGCCGAGCAGTGGGGTCGGTTTTGATCCCTCGATCGATCTCAACACCCTCCCTGTCTCCGCCATTGAACGTGTCGAGGTGCTGGCGAGCGGTGCCTCGGCGGTGTACGGGTCGGATGCCATCGGCGGCGTGATCAATATCGTCACCCGGCAGGCCGGCGAGGACCTGGAACTCAGCGCATCGCAGACCGTGAGCTCACACGGGGACGGGGAAGTGCTCGCAATTCAGGCGGCTGCCGGTGTCGGATGGCTCGATAGCACGTGGACCGTCGGTGTCGACTACGTGAGTCAGGACGGGGTGACCCTCAATCGCCGGGACTACTCCGCCGTGCCATTGCTGATCATGGACGGCGACGGCACCCTGGGCTACGCGGGCAACAACGCGACGCCGGAAGGACGCTTTCTGGTTCCGGGTGGGAATACGCTCGGCCTGCCCTCCGGACCCTACACGCGTGTAGCCGGCGCCACCGGGCAGACGGCCGCTGACTATCGCGCGTACGACCGGACCGTCGACGGCTTCAATTACACACCGTTCAACTATTCGCAGACGCCAAATCAGCGCACCTCGCTGTGGCTGCTCGGTTCGCTGCCGTTCGGCGAGCGCGCGAACCTCTTCGTGGAAGGTCTGGTCCATCACCGGGAATCAGCGCAGCAGGCGGCACCGGCACCGTACTACGTCGGATCGCTACCCGCCCCGACCCTGGCGGACGGCTCGCCAGGCATTCCGGTCGACAATTACTACAACCCCTTCGGCGTGGATCTGCGTGCAGCTCCCGCGAGCCTTCCCGTCGTCGCGCGTCGTTTCGTCGAGCTCGGCGACCTCCTCGTCGACGAGGAGGTCGATTTGTGGCGTGCCCTGGTTGGCCTCGAACTGGCAGTCAGTCGCTGGACGTGGACACTGTCGCTCGCGACCGCCAGGTCGGAGGCCACGACCGAGGAGAAGGGGATCCTGCTTCCGTCACGCCTCGCCTCGGCGTTGGGCCCGTCCGGACCGAACGATGCCGGTCTGATTGTGTGCGGTCGTCCGGACCCGGCCACCGGGCGTGTGCCGACTGCCAGCACCCTCCCGGGCTGCGTACCTGTGAATCTCTTCGGCGGACCCGGCACGATCACTTTGGATCAGCTCGACCACGTGAGCGCGAGTTTCGTTGATGAAGGCAGCCACGAGCAGCTGGCCGCCGAGTGGGTCATGAGCGGTCCGTGGGGCCGGATTCTCGACGAGGACATACAGTGGGTTCTGGGCGCGGACTACCGGCGCGAAGCGGGGAAGCAGGTGTTCGATCCGGTGCGCGCCGTGGAGTTCGAGGAGGTCAGGGAGATCGGTGGAGACTACGGCGCCCGGGAATTGTTCGGCTTAGTGCAGGCGCTCCTGCTGCGCGATCGCCCCTGGTCGCGGGAAGTCGCGGTGAGCCTCGGCGTGCGCTGGTCGGACTTCTCCGCGTTCGATCATCACACCACATGGCAAGCCGGCCTGCGCTGGCAGCCCGCGGACGATCTCACCTTTCGAGCCAACTATGCCGGAGTCTTTCACGCCCCCGGCCTCGGCGATCTCCACCATCCGCGGATCAGGGTCAGCACGTTCGAGCTCGACCCGTGCGGCAATGATCCGACGGCGCGGCAACGCGCGCACTGTGCAGCGAATGGCGTACCGGGCGGCGCCTACCTGCAAGGCGAGGAGCCGTTCATCGTGATCGCGGGCGGCAACCCGGAACTCGAGCCGGAAACCGGCCATACCTTCGGAGCCGGACTGATCTACACGCCGGGCTGGGCTCCAGGGCTGAGCGCGAGCATCGACTACTTCGAGGTCGAGCTTGCCAATCTCATCGGGCAACGCAATCCCGACGAGGTGCTGCGCGGGTGTGCCGACTCCGGGGAGTTCTGCGACGACATCCGCCGCCATCCCGACGGCAGGATCGAGCAATTGTCGACCTTAAACGGAAATATCGAGGGACTGTTCAAATCGCGCGGTGTCGACTTCGCAGTCGAGTGGCACGTGACGACCCGGTCTGCAGACTGGCACTCGAGCGCGATGGCGACTTACCTCGACAGCTGGGATGAGCAGCCCTTTCCGGGCGACACCACCTTTCACCACGCGGGGCGATTCAGCGCCGGCGCCATGCCGCGCTGGCGCGCCTCGGGCATCCTCGACTGGCAGTACGGGTCCTGGTCGGCAGCGTATGCAGCAGAGTACATCGGCAGTTACCGCCAGCTGGTGGAGTGGTTTCCGCTCGCCCCCGTGAGATTCGAGCCGTACACGCGGCAGGTCGATGCGGTTCTGTACCACGACATCGAGGCGGGGTACGGATTCCCGGCAGGGGTTACGGTGCGCGCAGGAATCACCAATGTCAGCGACGAAGACCCGCCGTACGTCAATCGTGCTTCGGCCGGCAATACCGATGCGGGAACCTATCGTCTCCTGGGCCGCACCTTTTTCTTTCAACTGCGCTATCGCCTGCACTGAGCATCCTGCTGCAGCTCGAGTGCCTGCACTTGGGTGCTGAACTTCCGCTGATCCGATCACAAATGTTTGGAAGGATTCAGAAGCCGCCAGAGATTTTTCATCCGCCGGTACACGAACGTCGCGCTCGTCTCCTCTGTCGAGGGACGTTGAAGCGTATGGCTTCAGCCAGTTGCGCGTGAAAGGAGCAGGCGATGAAAGCGTTGCATGACTCGATTGTAACGATCCTCCTGGCAGCGGTTGTCGCGATGGGAGTCGCCCCGGGACCGGTCCAGGCCGACGCTGGCGATTACGGCGCCAGAGTCAGCTGGGAGCGGATCGTGGGGATCGTCGTACCACAGGGTCTGGTCGGCGTGTGCGAGTCCGGTCCGGATTGCCCTACGGGCACCCCGGCGCCCTGGACCGTCACCCGGGGGAGCGCTGCCGTGAATCTGGACAATGGCCGGGTAAGGTTCACGGTGCAAGGTCTCGTGCTGGCGGCGGATCCATCGTTCACCAGCATCGGGACCCCGGGCCTCGTGTCCATGGTGAAGGGCACGCTGGTCTGTAATGAGAGCGACGAGGCAGAGCTCGTGGACACCGACGCGGTGCCTCTCAGCGCCCAGGGAGACGCAAAGTTTGAGGGATACCTGGTCCTGCCAGCGAGCTGCACGTCGGAACCGGAGGACATCGTATTCCTGATCCGGATCGCAGACGGCGAGCCTGCATTGCTCATCGATCGGTGGAACGCGTTCGGCGCCGTCAGAACCGCGAAGAGCGGTCTGACGGACTGAGTCACCGGGCGAAGAGTCTGGTGACTCAATCCGCGGCCTGGCGGAGTCAGCACTCCGCCGGGTCGCGCGTGCCGGACGCACGGCGGATTGGCACTTCACCGCGTTCGCGCATCCGCTGGAGCCGCTCCAGTTCCTGCATTGCATGCGCACGCGCCTGCATCGCGAGGGACTCGAAGCGCGGCTCACTGCGCAGCGCTTCGAATGCCGGATCCCGGTCGAACGCGTACCACCAGCGTTTACGGTAGCCGCGTGCGAAGCTGTCTTCGAGCAGGTTGAGCGCCGCACCGTGTTCGCCAAGCAGCGACAGGGCCACAGCGCGCGGATACGCCAGTCGATAGTTCTCAAAAGCAGCCACGCGCCGCGCCAGTCTCGCCGATTCTTCCTGGTCGCCCAGCGCGAGGTTCACCTGCGACAGCGTCACCATTCTGAATGGGTCACTCTCCGCGGGGGGGCCCGGGCTCGGAACAGCCATGAGCTCGCGCCGGCCTGCCGCGAGATCACCCCGCGCGACCGCCGCATCTCGCAACACATAAGCCTCGATGTCGTGATCGATGAACCCACGGCCGAGGGGATCGGCGCGCAGCAGATCGGCCGCGCGCTCCAGCTTCTGCTCGTACAGACAGATCGCCAGCCATTGAATGGAGTGCGCGGGATCCGGCTGGTCAGAGACGACGCTGCGGGCAGCGTCGACCTCGCCTAACTCCAGATAGAACTCGACCAGAAACGCGCGCGCCCAGGCCGCGCGCGGATCGCTGATCACGGCTCGCTCAGCCATCTCAATGGCCTCGGCAAACCTTCCCTGGTGCCATCGAATCGCACCGATTCGCGCAAGCGCAGGATGATAGTCGGGCGCGAGCTGCAAAGCCTTGCGGAAGTACTGCTCGGATTGCTCACCAATGGTTCCCGTCTGCTCGCTCAGCAGGTACATGAAACCCTTCGTGTACACGTTCCGCGGGTTGAGCGGATCGACGAGGATGGCCTTGTCGATCTCGGCTTCTGCCTCTTCGAAGCGCCTGGGCCACAGCAGGATCGCGAAATGCTCGTGACCGACGCCGTAGCTCGGATTCAGCGTGAGTCCTTTGCGGTAATTAGCCTCCGCCGCATCGTCGTTTCCAGCGATGGCCGCCAGATCTGCCCTCAGCACATAGGCCTCACCCAGCTGAGGATCGAGCTCCAGCGCCGTTGCCAGGTGTGGTTCTGCCTCAGCGACAGCAGCCGCCAGGTGGTCAGCCTCCTGCCCGACGTACGCGAAGGACGCTCCCTCCGGGCTGCCCCGCTCGAGCAGTGCGAGGTGAATCCGTGCATTCGCGAGCGCTGCATGGGCCGCGGCAAATTCGGGCTCAATTGCGATCGCGCGCGCGAATCGATCGATCGCACGCTCTGCATCGGTGACCTTACGACTCTCGACGAGCGCCCGTCCGTCGAGAAATGCAAGATACGCTTCGATACCGAACCGAGCGTACGGATGTTCCGTCTCGTTGAGGCTCACCTGCAAGGCCTCGGCGACCCGCTGCGCGATCTGATCCTCGACCGCGAAGATCTCCTCGATCTTGTTCTCGAATCTGAGCGACCAGACATGGGCGCCCGTGCTCGCGTCAATCAGTTGCGCCGTCACGCGCAGTTGCTCACCCGAGCGTTGCAGGCTGCCCTCCACGAGATACCTGGCATCGAGCGTGCGGCCGATCTCTCGTGCATCGACTGACCGGCCGCGAAGCGCAAACGATGAGGTGCGGGCGATCAGGGTCAAGCCACGAACGCTGGCGAGCCGATGCAGCACACTCTCCGCGATACCGAAAGCGAGGTGCTCGTCGCTCTTTTCCGGGCTCAAGTTCTCGAACGGAAGAATTGCAACCGTGCGCGCCGGCAGCTCGGTCGTCGCTCGGGCCGGCTCCGTTGCTGGAGCCGCTGGCCACCGTCCCGCGTAGCGACCGTACCCGTAGATCGCCGCGCCGAGGAGCAGCACGGCGAGCACGAGCAGAGCAAGCAGCGTGCGCCGCCTGGACTCGAGCTTGCTCGGCTCGATCGGCGGCGCGAGGAAGGGTTCCGGATGATCGAGTTGCAGCGTGGCCGGTACGCGCACGACGTCCGCGACGAACCGATACCCGCGACCCGGCACGGTCGCGAGGTATCGGTTCTCGCCGCGGGACTCTCCGAGTACACGACGCAGCACTGAGATCAGCTGGGTGAGGTTGCTCTCCTCGACGACGAGCTTCGGCCAGAGATCGGCGAGCAGCCGGTCCTTCTCCAGCAATTCCCCAGGCCGTTCGACGAAATAGAGGATCGCCTCGAGGACCCTGGGCTTCACCGGCAGGGCATCAGCCCTGCCTTTCGCATAGAGCAGCCGCCGCGTCGCGTCGAGTCGGAATTCCCCGAACTCGTAGATGACGTGAGACGTGGGCTCGCTCATCGGGTGCATCGGGGGACGTTCGGAAAGGTTCAGGAGGCACCAAGGACCTTTCAGGCTGCGGCGTGGAACTGTAGCGGGAAGTCGCCGGGCGGTCACCACCTGCGGCGCGCCGATCCGGTCCGAGATCACAAATCTGGCCGGCGCGTATGAGGTGTTCGCGCCGTTCGCGCAAGGCGCGGATGTCATCCTCACAATCGATGTTGCAGGTCGCGTGTTCTTTCAGAGCGCGGATTCAGGCTGCACGGGCAACGGTTCCTTCGTGCCTCATGGAGGTGGCGAATTCTCTGTTTACGAGGTCGCACTCACGATCGAAAGTTGCGACGCGCACTACGCGTCTCTGAACAGCGAGTTTGCCGGGCTCGCAATCCAGACTCAGCAGGGTTATTGGGACTACGATCCTGACTGGCTACTCGCCTTTTTGTCCACGACCCGCGCGGCCGCAGCCCTGTCGCTGCGTGGGAGCCCGCTCTGACGGTCCAATGATCGAGTTATCGGACTCTCCCAGTCGCAGTCGACGTGACTCAGCAGGAAGCTCGGGAGGAACCCGGTGCCGGCACCGGTTGCACGCGGTTCGGGCGGCGGCGGTCTCATGCACGGTCGGGGTCGCTCATGAGTTGACCTTCTCTTCCAGTTTCTGCACCAGCGCTTCCGCCTTGCGGATCACGGTGTCCTGGTGTGGCTGCAGCCCCTGATAGCCGAGCCCGCTCAGCAACTCGTGGAAGGGATCGACGACGCCGGTGCGTATTCCGGACAGCTGCTCGATCACGGCGAGCCCGAAGAATGGCACCGTCGGGGCGTTGTAGCCGCCTTCATGACACATCACGAGCCGTCCGCCGCAGAGCTCGGCGGCGGCCGTCATGAGCCTTGCGGTCAGGCCGCGGTACCCTTCGCTCGTCATCATCTGCCGCCCGAGCGGATCGTGCGCACCCGCATCGAAGCCGGACGGGACGATGATGATGCCAGGCCGAAACGCATGCAGCGCGGGAAGCACGACACGGTCGAATACCGCTTCGTACGCGCCGACACCGGAGCCCGGCGGCAGCGGGATGTTGATGTTGAATCCTTCGCCCTTCCCGGCGCCGTTTTCGCTCAGGTGCCCCGAGTTCGGGGGAAAGCAGTTGTCCTGGTGTATCGAGATCGTCAGCGCGCGCGGATCCTCCCAGAACGCGGCCTGGGTGCCGTTGCCGTGGTGCACGTCCCAGTCGACGAACGCGATACGGTCCACGTTGCGCACGTCGAGCAGGTGGCGGCCCGCGATGGCGGCGTTGCCGAACAGGCAGAAGCCCATCGCGAGCTCCGGCAGCGCATGATGGCCCGGCGGCCGCACGAGCGCGTATGCGTTCTCAACCTTGCGGTCCAGCACCGCGTCAACCGCCTCGATGACGCCGCCCGCAGCCAGCAACGCGATGTCAAAGCTGCCGCGACCCATCGGCGTGAACACGCCCGCGTCCACGCCGATCGTGTCGTTGAGGGAGCGAATCTTGTCGAGATGCGCGCGTGTGTGTACGCGCAGGATCTCCGGGTCGGTCGCGGGGCGGGGCTCGATCGGCGCGAGCTGCCTTAGCAGCCCGCTGACCTCGAGCAGGTTGCGCATCCGCCGCTTGGTCTCGGGATTCTCGGAGTGCTCGTAGGGTTGTACGGGGACACCAAACGGCAGAGGGCCGGCAAAATTGCCGGTGTTGTGCCACATGTACAGCTCATGAAAGACGAACCCGGTCGCCATAGAACACCTCCTGCGTCCTCGCCTCGCTCAGGCAGCCGCCGTGAGCGCGAGTGGCGCGACGCGCGGCCAGGGCACGGACTGCTCGAGCTGAGCGGCCAGATTGATCAGCGTGTCCTCGGCGCCGAATCGCCCCACGAATTGCATGCCGATCGGTAGACCGTCGGCACGAGCCAGCGGCAGCGAGATCGCGGGTTGGCCCGTCGTGTTGAAAACCGGCGTGAAAGGTGTAAACCCGAATACCTTGCGCGTCCAGCCTTCGGCATCGAACGATGCATCGTTGGATTTGATCGTGCCGAGTTGCGCAGGCGGCGCCGGCAGTGTCGGCGTAAGCAGGACGTCGTATTGCGCGAAAAATGCCGCGAACGCCCGACACACGCGGTTGGCGAAGTCCATTGCGCTCAGCAGGTCGGTCGCCTTGAGGGCTTGGCCGTGCCGGTAGCAGGCGAGCGTCGTTGCTTCGAGAGTGCTCGGGTCGATCGGTCGCTGCAGGACCGCGGCCACCTGGTCGATCCACGCCGTCAGGTTTGCGGTCCAGTAGACCATCGTGCGCTTCACGAATTCGTCCCAGTCGAGTGCCGGTGCCGCTTCGGTGACCACGTGACCGAGCGCCTCGCATTGCCGCGCGGTCGCGCCGAGAGCTTCGAGCACGGCGGGAGCGGTGCGTTGTCCGCCCCAGGCCGTGCCCATCACGGCGATGCGTAGCCGTTGCGCGGGTCGGCTCATCGCCTCGAGATACGTACCGACCGGTGGCGGCGCGACGTAGGGATCGCCGGGCCCCGCCCCCTGCACGGCATCGAGCAATGCCGCGCAGTCGCGCACCGTGCGGGTCACCGCAAATTCGACACCCAGGCCATTCAGCCCTTCCGCCGAGTCCGGTCCGATCGGCGTGCGCGCGCGAGTGGGCTTGAGTCCCAAGAGCCCGCAGCACGACGCCGGAATCCGGATCGAGCCGCCGCCATCGTTGGCATGGGCCACCGGCACGATGCCGGCGGCGACGGCGGCGGCGGATCCTCCGCTCGAGCCGCCCGCCATGTATGCGGTGTTCCAGGGATTGCGCGTCGGTCCGTTCGCGACCGTTTCCGTCGTCGGGCAGTAGCCGAACTCCGGGCTCGTGGTGCGGCCGAAGGTGCGCAGACCCGCGCGTCTGAAGCGCGCCATCAAGTCCGTGTCGTGCTCGAAGACGAGTCCCTGCGCCAGGCGGCTGCCCATCTCGAGTCGCTGGCCCGCTGCGTGCAGCACGAGATCCTTGGTCAGGAACGGCACGCCGAAGAAAGGTGCGACTGGATCCTTGCTGCCTGCAAGGGCCTCAGCGTATGTCTCGATCACCGCGTTGATCTGCGGATTGACGACGTCGACCATGCGCCGTGCGCAGTCCAGCACTTCGTTGCCGCTGACCTTGCGTTCCCGAATCAGCGCGGCGAGGCCGAGACCGTCCTGCGCGATGTACTCCGACGGCTTCATCGGAAGCGATAGCTCAGGGTCCCGCCCACCGTGCGCTTCTCGCCGAAAATCTCGAGCGCGAAAAACGCGATATTGTTGATGTACGTGATGTACTCCTCGTCGAAGAGGTTGGTGCCGTACACGGCGACCTGCCAACGGCCGTCCGGCGAGGCCAGTGCCACCCGTGCATTGGCGACCCAGTAGTCGTCGACACGATCGAAGCGCTGGTTCGTGGCTTCGAGATAGCGTTCGTCGACCCAGCGGTAGTCGAAGCCGAGCGTGACGTCCCATTCGCCGAACACAGGCCGCGCGTACTGCACCATGCCGTTGTAGGTCAGTTCAGGCGAGTTGACCGGCTTCTTGCCCTCCAGCGGAATCGGACCGGCGTAGGTGCTGATCACACGATCCGTGTCCTTGTACTCCGCGTCGAGCCAGCCGAGACCCTGTTTGATCAGCCAGTGTTCGGTCGGCGCCCACTCCACGTCGAGCTCGGCGCCGAAGTTCTCCTGCTTGCCGATGTTGCGCGTGATCGGCACGAGCGGTGAGACCGGGTCGTCCACGTTTACCTGAACGTCGTCGTACTCGAAGTGAAACACCGCCGCGTTGAACTGCAGGTGTCGATCCAGCCAGCGGCTCTTGACCCCGACCTCCTGCGCGAAGATCTCCTCCGGATCGAAGCTGGTCGCGGCGCCCGCGAACGGCAGGCTGTAACCGCCGGCGCGGTAGCCCGTGGTCAGGTTCGCGTAGAGCAGAACGTCGTCCGCGGCCTTCAACTCGAGGCCAAGCAGCCACGAAAAGTCTTCGTCCGAGCGCTCGTCGCTGTAGAGCGGCGCGAACGGTCCGAGGAACGGACACGCCGGCGAGCCGATCGGGGCGGTCGGACCCTCGAACGTGAAGGTGGTGATGAGGCAAGGTGTCACGAACTTCTCTTTGCCCGTTTGCGGCAGGTTGCCGAGGCCAAGGAGTACGTCTTCGACTTCGGTCTTATCGTGCGTGTAGCGCGCGCCGACGTCGAGCGTCAGCGCGTCCGTCAGCTCGAACTCGATGTTCGCGAACGCCGCGGCCGTTTCGAGCTTCTGGTTGAACTGTGCGAAGAACTGGTCCGCGAAAGGCGGCGTGACGTCGGGAAGCGGTTGTTCGCTCAGATCGGAACCGTCGACCTGGTCGAGGTCGTCGTGCTGGTAGAAGAGCCCGGCGACATAGCGGGAGCGATCGCCGAGGTCCCCGGACAGCCGCAGCTCCTGCGTGAACTGGTTCATCTCGTTGTAGTAGTGCGTGCTCGTCGAGTCGAAGATGTCGCTCTGGCTGTCCTCGCGGTGGATGCGCTCGTAGTACTCCGCCCCGGTGATCGAAGTGAGCTGAGACCCGCCGAGGTCGTAGTCGATGCGCAGGTAGCCGCCGTAGAACGTGTCGTCCACTCTTGGCGGTGTGTTCTGGTTGATCGTGAACCTATCATCCGGCTCGAACTCCCCCTCGGGGCGACCTCCGAGTGTCGCGAAGCCCGCGAACTTGGAGCACACGGATGGATTCGTGTAGACCGCGCCGCTCAGCGCCTGGGGGCAGTAGCCGGGTGCGCCAAAGTTGAAGATACCCGGGCCTTTCCAGGCAGTCTTCTCGCTCTTGTCGCGGCCACCGTGAGCGAGCGCGCGCACGGCGAGCCCGTCGCCTTCCCAGAGCAATTGCCCGCGCACGTCGAACAGTTCCGGCTGGCCGTGCTCGTCGCCGGTGTACACGTTGAACTGCGGGCCGCCGTCGCCGAACTCGCTGTTGAACGCGAAGCGGCCGCTGAGCCTGTCGGTGAGCCCGCCGTTCAGCATGCCGCCGACCCGGTAGCGCTCGTGCTCGTCGAAGCTCAGCTCGACGCCGGCATCGAACTCCTGCGCCGGCGCCTGGGTGTGGTAGTTCAGCGCGCCGCCGGTCGTGTTGCGGCCGAACAGCGTACCCTGCGGCCCCTTGAGTACCTCGACGCGGGCGATGTCGTACTGGCGGCGTGCGGTCATCCACGGCTTGCTGAAGTACACCTCGTCCACGTGCTGGGCGACCGGCGAGTCGTACTGACCCTGGAACTCGTTAAGGCCGATGCCGCGGATGTGCACGCTCTGCAGGAACGTGTTGGTCGCGTACGCCTGCAGGTTCGTGATCTGCGCGGCGAGACCGTCGAGCGTGCCGCGCGTCAGGTCCCGATAGCTCTCTGCGTCGAATGCGGCGATCGAAAGCGGCACTTCCTGCACCGACTGCTGCCGCTTCTTCGCGGTCACGACGATCTCCTCGAGGGGGCTCTGAGCGCCGCCGACCTGGGGCAGCCAAACCGCGGCGGCGATGACTGAGATTGAAACGTGCTTCTTGGTCACGGGTGCCTCCCTCGCGGCTGTGGGAATGGTGCGCGCAAGTCCCCTCCGTCGCGGCGTGTAAGAGCATAGTGATGCCGCGAAAAAGTCACACCACCTGATCAGGTGGGGGCGGGTGGCCTCGATGGGGTGCCGCGGAAGCCGCGATTCTGCGGGCAGCTTTCGGCTGATTGCGCGAACCGGGCGCCGGCGCTACGGTGTTGGACGCACGCCATGCCGTCGAATTCCATCATCAAAACCAGGCTTTACCCGCCCGTCAGCCGCGCGCGCCTGATCGAGCGGGCGCGCCTGCTGGCACTGCTCGAGGAGCACGGGGAGCGGCGGTTGACGCTGGTGGCGGCACCGGCCGGCTTCGGCAAGACCACGATCCTCGGTCAGTGGTTCGAGCGTTTGCGCAGCGACGGGCAGCGTTGCTGCTGGTGTTCGCTGGACCGCGACGACAATCAGCCGCAGCGCTTCCTGCGGCACATCGTGAGCGCACTGCGCACGCTGTCCGACATCGGCGCGGACATTCTGCGACAGCTCGACACCACGCTGATCCCGGACATTGCCGACACGCTGCCGGCGCTGGTCAACGAGCTCGCCGACACCGGCCGGGACACGGTGCTGTTCATCGACGACTACCACCATGTGCGCGCGGAGCAGATCAACCGCTTCGTGGAGCTGCTGGTCACCCTTGCGCCAAGGAACCTGCGCATCGTGATCGCGAGCCGGCTGCGCCCGCACCTGTCGCTCGCCAGCCTGCGCATGCGCACGCAGCTCTGCGAGATCACCGCGGATCAACTGCGCTTCGATATTGCCGAAACCACGGAATTCGTGCACCACACCGTGGGTCTCGACCTGTCCGCGTCGCAGCTGGAACGGCTCTACGAGCACAGCGAGGGCTGGGCCGCCGGCCTTCAGCTGGCGTCGCTATCCCTGCACGACGCCTCGCGACGCGATGCGTTCATCGCCTCCTTTTCGGGCAGCCTGCGTGACATCGCGGATTACCTCGCCACGGACGTGCTGCATCAGCAGGAAGCGGAGATCCGTGACTTCCTGCTGCGCACGGCGATCCTGGATCGCTTCAACGCCGCCGCCGGCGCGGCCGTGACGCAGAGTCCGCGGGCGCGGTCGCTGCTCGAAAAAGTGGAGGCGGGAAACCTGTTCCTCGTGCCGCTCGACGAGACGAAGGAGTGGTACCGCTACCATCATCTGTTCCAGGAGTTTCTGCTGGCGGAGCTGCGTCGCAGCTACCCCGACGAAGTGGTTGCACTCTACCGGCGCGCCTCAGACTGGTTTGCCGAAGCGGGGTATCGCAACGAGGCGGTCAATTACGCGCTGCTCTCCGGTGACATGCTCAAAGTGGGCCGTCTGGTGCACGGCGGCACGCTCGAGAATCTGGCCATGGACGGGAAGATGACCGCACTGCTGTCCTGGGTCAGCAGCATTCCGCAGAGCATCAAGACGAAGTTTCCGCGGCTGCTGACGCAGGAGTGCATCGCGCTGTCACACCTCTTTCGCTCGACCGCCGCAGCGGACATCGCCGCGCAGACACGCACGGCGATCGAGCGCCTGCCGCACGTGACCGATTACCCGTACACGGCCGCGGAAGTGAGCCGAATCCGGCAGGAAGCGTCCGTCGTGCCGTTCATGGTCGCGTTCTGCAAGGACGACATCGATATCGTCGACGCGGCCTCGCTAGCCAAGATGGACAGCACCGACGACCTCGTACTCGCGATCGCACACAACTTCATAGGCTATGCGGCGCTGCTGCGGCACCGGCTGCCGGAGGCCGAGCAGCACTTCCTCCAGGGACGTTTCCATCACGTCACCAAGGGCACGTACTACGGTGCCGTGTTCTCGGATTGCTTCTTCGCGAGCAGCCGTTTGCTGCAATTGCGACTGGCCGATGCCTATGACCACGCGTTGAGCGCCGAGCGACTCGTCGACGACATCGCGGGTGGACACATTCCGGGCCTCGGCAAAGCCAAGGTCATGCAAGCGGCGGTGCTTTATGAATGGAATCGCATCGACGAAGCGCTGGAGTTGCTGAACGCCCATCTATACAAGATCGAGGCCGCGGGCCAGGTGTCGATCACGCAGCAGGGTTTCCTGACGCTTGCGCGCTGCCTGGCCGCGACAGGCCAGCACGGCCCGGCGCTCAAGGCGCTCGATCGCTGTGTGCAGATTTCACAGCACGCGAATCGTGACTACATCAATCTTGCCGTGGAGATCGAGAAGTCGCGCATGGCCTGGCTGCGCGACGGGACCGTAACCGCGAAGCCGGTGGATGGCACTCGAATGAGCGCTTTGCTCGAACAATTGCGCGCGGACTGGAGCCGGGTCACGTTTGCGAAGCTGTTTCTGCACCTCCAGAGCAGCGTCTACGCTGGACATCATGAAAGCCTCGATGGGCCGATGCCGGAGCTCCGGGCCCTGTGCCGCGGCCGGGGACTGCTGCTCGCCGACCTGCAGCTGCTTCTGCTGTCGGCGATCGGCTATCTGCGGCGCAACCAGCGCGACCCGGCCAGGGACTGCGTGAGGGCGGCCGTAGCCGCGGCCTGCGCCGAGAATGCGTCGCGTCGGTTTCTGGACGCCGGACCGGCGCTGCAGCCGCTGCTCGTCGAGCTCCAACAGCAGAACGCTGACGCGGAAGATTCGATCGGACAGGAATACCTGGCCCGGGTGCTCGCGGCTTGCCGCGAGCGCGGGACCATGCCGGCGACCGAGCGCGGACGGGCGACGGGGCTGGCGCACGACGGCGGGTCTGGCCTCGTCGAGGCACTCAGCAGTCGAGAGATCCAGATACTGGAGTGGATGGCTCGTGGCGACTCCAATGCCGCCATCGGTTCTCACCTGCTGATCAGCGAGAACACGGTCAAGTGGCACATCAAGAACGTTTTCGCCAAGCTGGGCGTCAACAATCGGACCGCCGCCGTGATCGCCGCGCAACAGCGCCAGCTGCTGGGCTGAACCACCACCTGCGAGACTCTTACTGCGCGGCTTCTTCTCTTACCCGCCGTCAGGCTTTCCCGATGCAGCACATCCGTCCCGACGAAGTTTCTCTCGACGCGCAGCGTCCATCTGTGTCGACGAGACTGCGACTCAACGCGCCGCAAAGGGATTCACGACCTCGATGGCACCTATCCAGAACGAGAGCCACGCCCACTCCGCGATATCCGTCGCTCGCAGGACCGTCGCGGGCGTCGTCGGCTCGCGAACCCGGGCAGCACAGGTATCGACGACTTCGTGAGCGATCGATCTCGCCACACGCGTCGTGAGCTTCCGCATGGCATTGACATAGAACTTCTGGAGCACCTGCACGGACAGCCGACCAGTGCCCGCGTCCCAGAGTTCTTCCAACCGCTCGAGTGCTCTTTCGCGCTTGACGCCGGCATCCGCGTCGTGGGCGTAGACGAGAACGTTCGTGTCAACGAATACGACGTCGCTCGCGGAGTTCGTCCGCCAACAAGGCACTTACGCTCAGGCCTCGGCGCGCCGCTATGGCCCGCGCTTTCTTGAGGAGCCCCGGCTCGAGCGCCACCGTAATGTTCTGTTTCGCTGCCACGTGCTGTCGAGAGTGAGTGCGTTAACCCGCTTCACGTAAAGAGATGCCTTTACCTTCTGTCTGCACGATTGCGCATTTCGGTCGAGACTCACGCCCAGAGCCGAAATGCCGCGAGAATCACGCCGACTCCGACCATGACTATCGAGCCAAGGCGCAAGGTCATGGAAAGGCGCAGCGCCTCAATATCCTTGGACACGGAACTGCGGAAAGCTTCCAGGTCCTTCGTAGTCGAGTTGCGCAATGATTCCAGCTCGTGCCGTGAGGACGCTCCCAGTGACTCGATGTCCTTGCGCAGGGAGTCGATATCGCGCGATGCGAGACTGAACCGGTTCTCCATCTCCTGCCGGATCAGAAGAAGGTCGGACTTGGTCGCCAGCGTCGTACCCATGTCCCGCTCCATCGCATCGACGACGGCCCGCGCCTTGTCGGTCGGAACGTTGATGCTGATGAGCGCATCATACAGGGAGTAGAGGTAGTCCATACCCGGCGAGTCCGTTTCGGAGCGCGCTGACGGAGGTAGCGTAGCTGTTGGGGCGAACCACTCACATGGCCTTTTCTCGCGCATCCCTGGAGAAACGCGTCGGTCGGCTCCACACTACTCTCCCCCTGGCTCACCCCATGAGCCGCGCGCCCGTACAATCGATCCCGCATTGGAGAGTCGCATCGATCACGGGCGACCCGACCGCGAATCGAACTGCGACACGCGTCTGAGTTTCGGCAACGGCATCCGCGAACTCAGAGCTACGTCACACTGATAGTTCGCGTGGGCTCACTTACTGAGCCACACGGTACGCAGACTGTTCGCCACGATTACTTCAGGAGCGAACGGTCATGTTGGGCAGGAACGGAATCACGACGACTGCGGCCACGATTGCCGCCGTGCTTCTCGCCGCGTGCGGAGGGGGAGGATCAGGAGGCGACTCTGGTGGCGGCACCTCATCCGGCACCGTCCCGCCACCAGATGCGTCGCCCGGTGGTATCTGGGAAGGCACATCGACCGCCAGCGGAGCCGACATCATCGGCCTGGTTGCCGAGACGGGAGAGTTTCACTTCATCTCATTTGATAACGTTCAATACTTCGGAAGTGTCGACGTCAATGGCGCCTCCGTGTCGGGCACCTTCACCGGCGTAACCAATTTCGGTTACAGCTTTTCCGACGGTACAACGAGCGGCGCCGGCACCTTAAGCGGAACCGTGGATGAACGCGATAGCCTGACTGGTTCGACGGACTTTACGACCGCCGGCGGGGAAATCTGACGCTTCAGTACAATCCAGTGTATGAGCGGGATTCCTCGCTGGCGACGATAGCGGGCAACTTCACGACCGGTAGCGCGACGGTCAACATCAACTCAAACGGCGAGATCTTCTCCCAGGATCCGACAACCGGCTGCGTCGTCGACGGGACGGTTTCTATCATCGATTCCCGATATAACGCCTACCGGGCCGCGTACTCAGTCTCGAGCTGCACCGGCCCTGACGCTTTGCTGAATGGTCGCACTTTCCGTGGACTTGGAACCCTGGATGACACGGTATCCCCCGAGCGCCTGATTGCAGGGGTGACCTCGGGATCGGGCGACAACGCGATCTCGATTGTGTGGTTCCTCGGTCGGCTCTGACCGGACCCGAGCATCCTGCCCGCTTCAAGTGGCACCGCGCCGCGCGGGAGCGAGCAGGCGCAGCGCTGTGCAGTTCGAGAGTCATCCGCCGGAATGCGTCCGGTCAGCTATCGAGAAAATCGTTCCGTCTCCCGGGGCTATTCGCCCGCGATGGGGTGGGGCTTCGGCGGTGTGGTCGCGTGGGGCCGAGTCGCCAGCAGGCGAGCGACCTTGGGGCCGAGCCAGTGCTCGAGATCGTCGATGAGTGTGAACGCGGCGGGCACGATCACGAGCGTCAGCAAGGTGGACGTGATGAGGCCGCCGATCACTGCCACCGCCATCGGAGCGCGGAACGCATTGTCGCCGTGGAACCCGATCGCCACCGGCAGCATGCCGGCCACCATCGCCACGGTCGTCATGACGATCGGACGTGCGCGCTTGTGCCCGGCTTCGATGAGCGCCGTCAGGCGGTCCTTGCCGGCACGCATCTCCTCGATCGCAAAATCGACCAGCAGGATCGAGTTCTTCGCGACGATGCCCATCAGCATCAGGAAGCCGATGACCGCGGGCAGCGACAGCGGATGCCCGGTAATGAGGAGTGCAACCGCGGCGCCGCCGATCGAGAGCGGCAGCGCAGAGAGAATCGTGATCGGCTGGAACACGCGCTGAAACAGCAGCACCAGCACCGCGAAGACCATCAGCACACCCGTGCCCATGGCGATGCCGAAGTTGGCGAACAGCTCGCCCATGACCTCGGCGTTGCCGGTCTCGACCAGGCGAACGCCCCGAGGCAGGTTCTTGAGCGTCGGCAGTTCGCGGATCTGGGCCATCGCCGGGCCGAGCTCGGCACCCTTGAGATCGGCATCGATCCACAGACGCCGGCTCTGGTTATAGCGGCGAATACGAGTGGGCCCCTGGCCAAAGCTGATGTCGGCAACGGCCTTGAGAGGTACGGTGTCTCCGGATGCTGCCGGGACCGGCAGATTCTCCAGGGTCGAGAGGTCGCGCCGCGCGCTCTCGACCAGGCTCACGCGAATCGGGATCTGCCGGTCGGCGAGCGAGAACTTGGCGGCGAACTGCGGCAGGTCGCCGAGCGTCGCGATGCGGATCGTCTGGCTGATGCTCGCGACCGTCACGCCGAGGTCCGCGGCCAGGTCGAGGCGCGGACGGATCACGATTTCCGGCCGCTGCAGATCGGCATTGATGCGCGGCTCGCTCAGGATCGGAAGCGTACGCATCTCGTCCACGAGCCTGTGGGCCGTGTCCGCGAGCAGCTTCGGGTCGTCGCCGGTCAGGTAGATATCGATGTCGCGCCCGCCACTGGCCCCGGACTGATTGGCGAACGACATGCGTGCATCGGGAATCTTCTTCAACTCGACGATCGCGAGATCCTGCCACTCGCTCTGCGTCAGATCCCGCTTCTCGCGCGGCACGAGACTGATGTACTGCGTCGCGCGGCGGACCTCGCCGGTATCATCGGTCCCGACGAATTCGACCACGTCCGTCACTTCCGGATACTTCCTCAGGACCTGGTAGGCCGCGTTCGAAACGGCGGCGGTCTGCTCGAGCCGCACGCCCGGAGGCAGCTCGATGTTGAGCGCCGCGCTCGAGAAATCCGCGTCCGGCACGAACGAGGTGGGCACCATGGCCAGCGTGAAGATCGACAGAATGAAGAACACGACGCCCGCGGCGAGCGTCATCCAGCGGTGCGTCACGCACCACCTGAGCGTCTTCAGGTAGCGCGTCATGACCGGACCGTCGCCGTGCGTGACGTGCGGGTCGCCTTTGAGCGTGTAGGCGGCCAGAACCGGCGTTATGAGGCGCGCAACGAGCAGCGAGAAGAATACCGCGGCAGCGACAGTGAGCCCGAACTGAATGAAGTACTGGCCGGTGATCCCCGGCATGAAGCTCACCGGCACGAACACCGCAATGATCGTCGCGGACGTCGCCACGACCGCCAGCCCGATCTCGTCCGCCGCGTCGAGTGCCGCCTGATAGCCCGTCTTGCCCATGCGCTTGTGGCGCACGATGTTCTCGATCTCGACGATGGCGTCATCGACCAGAACGCCAGCGACCAGCGAGAGCGCCAGCAGGCTCACCTGGTTGAGCGTGAACCCCATCCACTGCATGAAGGCGAAGGTTGGAATCGCCGACAACGGGATCGCGAGCGCCGAGATCGCGGTCGAGCGCCACTCGCGCAGGAACAACCACACGACCATCACAGCCAGGATCGAGCCTTCGATCAGGGCATTGATCGCCGAGCTGAACATCTCCCTGGTGTAATCGACCGTGGTGAAGACCTCCTTGATCTTCACGCCAGGCGCTTCTTCCGAGATCTTCGCGAGCTCGCGCTCGACGTTTTCGAGCACGGTGACGTCGGAAGAGCCCTTCGACTTGAAGACACCGAAAGTCGTAGCCGGGCGGCCATTGAGCCGCGACAGGGTGCGGACCTCTGCAATGCCGTCGCGGACTTGTGCGATGTCAGCGAGGCGCGCCACGCGCCCGCCGGGAAGCGCAATCTGGGTTTCTGCAAGCACCTGCGTCGACGAGGCCCCACCCAGAACGCGAATCGATTGCTCGCCACCGCCGAGCTGGGCGCGACCGCCCGGCGCGTCGAGGTTGAGCTGTCGGAGCTGCTGGTTCACCTCGACCGCCGTGATGCCGAGCGCCTGCATGCGCGAGGGATCGAGCTCCACGCGGATTTCGCGATCGACGCCGCCACCGCGCTGCACCTGCGCGACGCCGGACACGGCGAGGAGTCGCTTGGAAATCGTGTTGTCGACGAACCAGCTGAGCTCCTCCTCGGTCATCGCGGTGGTGCTGACCGCGTAGTAGACGATCGCACCGCCTTCGATGTCCTGGCGCTCGACCAGCGGCTCGTCGATGCCTTCGGGGAGATCGCTGCGGACCTTGGCGACCGCATCGCGCACGTCGGTGACCGCGCGATCGACCGGCGTGCCGATCTGGAACTCGACGTAGATCCACGCCTGGCCCTCGAGCGCGGCCGAGGTGATTCTCTTGACGTTGCCGACGCTCGCGATCGAGCCTTCTATCTTCTGCAGGATCTGGGTCTCGATTTCCGGCGGCGCCGCACCGGGTTGCTGCACGAGCACCTGAATGAGCGGAAACGAGATGTCGGGCGCCAGGTTGACGGGCAGGCGAACGAAGGCCACCACGCCCATGAAAAACAGCACCACGAACAGAACGATCGGCGGCACCGGTTTGCGGATCGCAGCGGCCGAGATGTTCTTGATCACGGCTGCGCGCTCTGCCCAGCCGCGACGGCAACCTTTTCTCCCGCGCGCAGGAAGCCACCGGCGGTGCTGATCACGCGCTCGTCACCCTGCAACCCCTCACCGATGACGATGCCTGCGGCGACCGTGTCGGCCACAGAAACGGCGCGGCGCTCGGTCATCTGTTCCGCATTGACGATCAGAACATAGTTGCCCTGCTCATCGGCCATTACCGCGCTCTGCGGCAGCACTGCGCGTTGCGCTTCACTGACGCTCACCTGGCCACGCGCAAACGCACCGGGGCGGAGCGAGGGATCCGGCTCGAGCTCGATGCGGACCTCGCCGAGGCGCGTCGCGGGGTCGATCACGACGCCGAGCAGCCGCACGCGGCCATGGTAGGGTTCGGCAATTCCGGTGAGATAGACGGTGGCCGGCTGACCGATCTGCAAGCGCGCCAGGTCCTGCTCGGCGATCCGACCACGCATTTCGATCTCGCCACCGCTCGCGAGACGGAACAGCGGCTCGCCACCGGGGATGGCGTTCTGTCCCACTTCGGCATTGCGCGTCAGGATCAGACCCTCTGCGGGCGCGCGAATCTCCATGCGCTTCAGGTGTGCCTGCGCCTCCGCCAGTTGTGCGGCGGCGACATTGACGCGGGCCTCGTCCGTGACGGCGGCGGCCCGGCGCCGCTCGATCTCTTCCACTGGCAGCGCACCCGCGGCTTCGACACCCTTGGCCCTGCGATATTCGGCCTCGGAGAGCGCTGCCTGCGCACGCGCTTCCTCGAGCGACGCCGCGAGCCGGTTCACCTGCGGCGCAAGCACCGATTGATCAAGCTGTGCCAGGACCTGGCCGCGCTGAACCTTGTCACCCGCCTCGACGTACACCGCCGTAATCCGACCGCCCTCGCCCTCGGCACCGATCGGCATGTCGTGGCGCGCTGAGATCGTGCCCGTGAAGCTGACGGTGGCTGTCACCGACCGGAAGCTCGGTTGCATCACCGTGACGAGCGGCAGCGACTCATCGCCAGCCGCTGCGGCTCCAGGCGGCGGAGCAGGGGTGGACGCATTCATCGCCCAAATCACGGCGAGCAGCGCCAGCACGATTGCGAGCGCAATGGCACCCCACTTCTTCCATGGGGCCAGCACGCCGCGTGGACGGGCTACGGCTTCCAGCCGCCCGCGATCGCGGCCGACAGGTTCGAAGTCGTGCGGGTCGAATTCCGGTTGTGCGCCCACTCAAGGGTCCTTTATCTGGGTGCGCAGGCTTTGACCGGCCGAAGGGCCACGAAGTTTAGCGCACCGCGGGCGGGGATGACATTGGCGCCCGAGTGGAGCGTCGGACGGGCCCGCCCAGCAGGGCGGCCCAGGATTTCTCGCGGGCGAGGATCACCTCTCCCACCTTGTACATACAAGGTCGCGATGCAAGCGCGGGTGAGGGCAATCACCTCTCCCGCTTGCGGGAGAGGTCGACGAAGTCGGGTGAGGGTCCGTTCAACAGCATCAGATGGCCCTTCAGCTGACACAAAGGCACTGCGGTCACGCCCAGACCCGCAGTGCAGCCAGCATCAGACCGAAACCCACTACGATCATCGAGCCAAGCCGCACGGTCATGGACAACCGCTATTGGCTCCTGCGGTCCGTCGTAGCCTTCCGGCTGATCGAGAGCTGACCGACCAGCGGCGCTCTTCCAGCCGTTTCAAGGTTCCCGGACCGACCCTGCGCGTCATCTTCGATCAGGCACACGAAACTCGTACTCCAGGCTTTCGCTTTCTGTCTGGATGGCCGTCAGCTGCTCAGAAGCTCAAAGCCCGCAGTCGTCGCAGCGTTTCTGTCGAACGTGACCGATCGCGAGCAGCCAGCCGATACGGCGCTCTCGGCGATGAGCGCATCGCTGAAATCGGCCTTTGATCGTTCAAACCGACGCAACGCTCGCCAGACGAGCTCCGCGGATTCAACACGTAATTGCTCCGTGGTCAGAATTCCCTCGAGAACTTCGACGATCTTGCGACGGTCGGCCTTGTACAGGGACACGAGCACCCACACGACCTCCGCGACGACCACCAGCGCGATGAATCCCGGTTCAGACGCACTGAGTTTCTTCTCGATGAATCGGGTCGCAAGCGGTGACTGTCGCGGATCGTCCTGTGCGAGATAGCGAATCAGGACGTTGGTGTCGAGACCGATCAAGAAGACCTGCCCATGCGGCCGAGCGCGCGATTCATGTCCTCGATCGAGACCTTCCGGCGCGGTTTGCCGACGATTCCTTTCAGCGACCGAATGTCGCGTGTCGCCGGCACGATCAGGAACCCCTCATCGGTTTCGACGAACTCCACTCGATCGCCCGAATCGATCCCGAGCCGCTCCCTGACGGATTTAGGAAGGGTGATCTGACCCTTACTCGTCAACGTTGCTGCGGACATCGAAGGATTCC
>Ga0268386_10000529_pt1 | contig 24425 bp, 23 predicted proteins | sample RVTome_15_FD_200260 | JGI IMG/M metagenome (GOLD analysis project Ga0268386, IMG submission 200260) | Soil microbial communities from uranium-contaminated site in the Upper Colorado River Basin, Wyoming, United States - RVT150D86... ... | reverse complement strand
AGCTTGGCGACCAGATCTTCCCGGTCGATAGTTCGAACATCACTCCGGGGTGGAGCCATTGTCAGCTCCTGCTGTTACCTGGCCCGTCGAGTCTGGATCGGGCGAGGAGGAGGTCAGGGATCGCCAGGAGTCGTCATTATCGCGGATCTCAGGTTCGGGTGCCTGTTCAGGGTTCCTGAAGAGACGCCGATACCTGATTGTGGACTTGTTGGAAAAGGTGTCCGAGTCAGAACGCGAAGAGGTAGCGACTGCGACCAACCTGGTCGAAGCGTCGAACCTGAGGACGGTCCGAGGGGCACGGAGACAGGCGATGTCCCACCTGCTGCCATTGGCGGTGCTGGTTGTGTTCGTGGCGGCTGCGCTCGGTGCGTTCGTCGTGACTCAGAAACTGGTTGTTGACCAGGAGGAGCGGCTGCTCCAAGAACGGGCCGGTGAAGTGGCAGCGCTGCTGTCCAATTCAATTGGGTCAATCGAATCGCAACTTCGTGTATTAGGTCAGGTAGGGGCGTCCTCCCACGAGGAGGCGACAGAACTCTTCACTGAAATCGCTGGTGCTCTGGTGGGTCGTGGCTCCGTGGCTATCGGAGTTGCAACAGAGGTTGACGGTGGCTTCGTGGTAGTCAACGCGGTCGGGGATGGGGCGGAAGTCGGGGAACCGCTCGACGCTGCTCTCGCGTCGTTGGCAGCGAGAGCAATAACTGACGGTGGGCTGGTGTCCACAGTCCTGACTGATGAGCAGGGGACCCGGCTCATCCTGGCGCTACCGGTCGGATCGTCTCAGGACGTGGCCTATCAAGTGTCGATTGTCGACCCGACGACACCCACCCCCTCAACCCCAGAGTCCCCCTATCGGGAGTTGCAGGTGGCGCTCTATGCGTCGACTCAGCCCGACCCATCCCAACTGATATTGACCACCGAGGTTGACCTGCCTCTGACGGGGCAAACCGAGCAGGTAACGCTTCCGGTGGGCGTGGATACCTGGCTTCTCGTGGTCGGGAATCGAGAGCCGCTGGTCGGGTCCTTCGCCCAGAACGTCCCCTGGATCCTTCTGGGAGGAGGATTGGTGACAGCATTGCTGGCTGGCACTGTCGCCGAAACGCTCGTTCGCCGACGCCAATACGCCCTAACCCTGGTGACGGCACGGACTAAGGACCTTGAGGTCGCACACGATGCTCGGCGTGAGGCTCAGGAAGCGGCCGAGGCTGCCAACCAGGCTAAGAGCGTGTTTCTCTCGAGGATGAGCCATGAACTGAGGACCCCTCTCAATTCCATTTTGGGTTTCGGCCAGCTTCTCGAGCTTGAGGACCTCGGTGACGGCCAACGCGACTCTGTAGGTCAGATCCTCAAGGGTGGCCGCCATCTGCTCGCCCTCATCAACGAGGTGCTCGACATTTCACGGATCGAAGCTGGCGAGCTCTCCTTGTCACCCGAGCCGGTGTTGGTTAGCGACCTCATCCAAGAGGCTGTTGACCTAATCCGGCCGTCGGTGAAACATCGAGGCATCCAGCTTGTAGTCGACCGTTCCGGAGTTTGCGACTGCTACGTATTTGCCGATCGCCAGCGATTCAAGCAAGTCCTGTTGAACCTTCTCTCTAACGCGGTGAAGTACAACCGACCTCGGGGGACGATCGCTCTCTCCTGTCGGCAGCTGACCGACACCCGGATTTCGGTCAGCGTTGCCGATACCGGTTACGGAATCGCAACCGAGCGACTCGGGCTCCTGTTTATCCCATTCGAACGCCTGGGCGTTGAAGATGGCGATGTGGAAGGCACCGGCATAGGGCTCGCTTTGTCGAAACGGCTGGCCGAAGCGATGGGTGGAACCGTGTCAGCCACCAGCACCCTCGGGCAAGGCAGCACCTTCACTCTGGAGTTGCCCCGAGTCGAAGGACCTGTCGAGCGCTACGAGCGCCTAAACGGCGACAGGCAACCTTCCGCCGCCCCCACGTCTCGATCTCATCGCATTCTCCACATCGAGGACAATCTGTCCAACCTCAAACTCATCGAAAAGATCTTTGCGCAACGCTCCGAAGTTGAGGTGGTGGCCGCCATGCACGGCAGCCTCGGTCTCGAGCTGGCCCATGAAAATCGCCCTTCGCTCATCCTCTTGGATTTGCATCTGCCCGACATCGACGGCGAACAGGTCCTCCAACGCCTTCGGGATGACCCCATCACTGCCTCGATTCCCGTTGTCATCGTGAGCGCCGATGCCACACCCGGCCAGATCCAACGGCTTCTCGCAGCTGGAGCGACCGCCTACATCACCAAACCCATCGATGTGCGAGAGCTACTCGATGTGTTCGATAGGACGGTGGGCGACTGACGAGGGGTGAGACTGGAACATCTGCATTGGTCCTGCTCTCTCCGTTCCGCTCCCCGAAGGAGAAGCAGTCGCGTTACTCTGCAAAAACGGACCGCCTGTCAGAAGAAGGGAGCATCCAGTGGCCTCTCGACTCAACCCTTATCTCAACTTCGCCGACAACGCCCGTGAGGCGATGGAGTTCTACAAGAGCGTGTTCGGAGGCAATTTGACCTTGAACACCTACTCCGAATATGGCGCGCCGGACGCTCCCGAAGCCGACAAGATCATGCACGGCATGCTCGAGACCGATCAGGGATTGACCCTGATGGGCGCCGACAACCCTCCTGGAGCTGATCACAACCCGGGCAACAACATAACCGTGAGCTTGAGCGGAGAAGACGCCAACGAGCTGCACGGTTATTGGGAGAAGCTGTCCATGGGCGGGAGCGTGTCTGTCCCTCTAGAAAAGCAGATGTGGGGCGACGAATTCGGCATGTGCGTTGACCGGTTCGGCATCCCCTGGATGGTGAACATCGGCCCTCAAACAACGTAAGGGTCAGTGGCCTTCGCGCCTTGGCATCCCCTAGCCGTCGGCGCGGTTCTTGGCGCACGCCTGGTCGTGACCTTCCGGGAGCGGCCATACTGTCACGCCTACCCGCCGACTCCAGTGGGTGGGCGAACGAGAGGGAGGGATGATGCCGGTTTATCTATCGAGCTTCAGCTACACGCCCGAGACTTGGGCCAGGATGATCGCCAACCCAGAGGACCGCCGCAAGGCCGCACAGTCGTACATCGAATCGGTCGGAGGAAAGCTCCACGGGTTCTGGTACGCGTTTGGCCCACACGACGGCTACACCCTGTGGGAGGCCCCCGACAACGTCTCCATGGCTGCCGTTGCGCTTGCAATAGGCGGCGGCGGTGCGCTTGCTTCGCTCCAAACCACAGTCCTCCTCACCGTGGAAGAAACGATGGACGCGCTGCGTCAGGCCAAGAAAGTGTCGTACCGAGCACCTGGCTCGTAGCGGCTCTCGGGCCTCAGCCCCATCGACGTAGTCAGTCACTGTCATCCCACCACGCCCTGGATCAGACGTCGAGACTATCGACCGCACATCCGTGCCGATAATGGCCCGATCCGGACTACGACTAGCCAGGGAGGTGGATCAAGTTCGAACGATCGAGGAGGAACCCGCGCCTGTTGTTTACGCTCTACGTTCGCGTTGTTATGGGGCGGTTGATGGCGCTGGGTTTCGGGTGGGGGGCGGTTCCATGTTTGTGCTCTAGTCCACAGCACATGCCTCACCCGCCCATCAGACCGTGCGATCCACGAGCCCGCAGATCTAGGGCTGCACTCGTAGCTCGGGATGAGTGGCGAGGTAGCGGTCCTCGGCCGCGTAGTCGAACAGCGGCCCGAAGAACGGGTCGTCGAGAGAAGGTAGATGCTTCGCGCCCTCACCACCGCGGGCGGCGGCGACAAGCCATTCGACCTCGTCGGCCACCGTCGCGGCATAGTCGCCAACTGGCTCATAGCCGAGCTCCAAGGACGCGGTCATGTCGAGCACGATCGGATGCGGCCCGTCCCAAGGAGTCCGGCCCAGCTCGCCGCCTTCCTCGTCGCGCTCGTCGAGCAGCACCTCCTCCCAGTCGTGGTCGAGCTGCCGAGCGATCGTGCGTGAGATCTGCAGCGCGCTCGGCGCGTCGGGATCGGCGCTGTTCAGGATCCGCCGGCCCGGCCGCACCGCAACCGTCTCGATCAGGGCAGCAATGTTCGCGGCCGCCGTCGTATGGTCGACACCGGCGCCTCGGTTGGCAAGGAAGACGGCGGGACGCCGATCGAGCACCCGCCTGACGAAGACCCATTCGCGGGGCCTCGACGCACCTGCCCCGTGGATCTTGGAGGGCCGCAGCACCGTGACCGGGAGGCCGCTATCGAGCAGAACCTGCTCAGCCGCGACCTTGCTCGCCCCGTAGCCCTCACGGGTGGTGTAGGGCCCGGCGCCCGGAGCCATCGTCGGTTGCGTCTCCCGGATCGGGCCGTCGAAGCGCGGTGCGAGCTCGGAGTTGGAATGGTTTCCGTCGGCGTCGACGTACACCGCCTTGCTGGAGATCAGCACGGTCGAGCCGGCCTCGCGCATCAGCGGCAGCAGCCGCGTCGCGTCCGCCCCCGTGTAGCAGATGCAGTCGACGAGCAGGTCGGCGCCGGAGCCGAGAGCGGCGAGCAGCTGCTCCGGATCGCCGCGCTCCGCCGCGACGAACCTCCCTCCAACGGCGGCGATCTCGGCCGGCAGACGGGCCGGGTCCCGCCCTGTCAGATCGACCCGCCAGCCAGCCGCGAGCAGGCGGCGCGCGGTGGCACGGCCGATCGGACCGGTCCCACCGACGATGAGCGCACGTAGCACCGTGAGAACCTAATCGATGAGTTCCGCCGGGCCGGAGACGGCTCACGCATCGTCGCGCACTGCGTGGAAAAAGTTCCTTCGAGGCCCGACAGAACGTCAGCGAACATCCCGGCAATGAACGTATAGCGTCAGCTTCTGAGGCGGCACAATGAAAGGCAGGAGACACGACGCTGCATGGTGCCCGGGGTGGCGATGGGAGAGTTCTTTGGCGGGGTATTCCGTCTGCGATAGCGTCCGGGATCGGCCGACCCGCGCGCTGTCGAGCCTGTAAGTAGCGTGGAGCGGCCACCGGAGGTAGTGATGCTCGACCCGCAATTAAGAGCCGAACTAGAGCGCCACTGGGAGTACTCAGGCAAGGATGAAGACATCGCACATGAGGTCTATGCCGAGAACGCCGTCCTTGAGTTCCCCCAGGGAGGTGAGCGCTTTGAAGGCGTCGAGAACTTCCGCGAATGGCGCCGACAGTACCCAGCCGATGTTGCTTTCAAGGTTCGGCGCATGAACAGGTGGGGCGCCCTCGTCGTGGCGGAACTTCTCATCAGCTATGACGGTGCACCGCCTCTGTACACGGTCAACCTCCTCGAACTCAACGCTGACAACAAGATCGCCCACGAGCGCGTCTACATCATGGAAGGCTGGGAAGCGCCTGATTGGCGGGCCCCTTGGCGCTCGGACACATCAGCCGACTCGGCCATCTGGGACTAGGCGGATCTGATCGACGGACAACTCGCCAGACCCCCCATAACACCTTTTATCGAGTTCTATCACACACCGAATCGACCGCTCGTGACCTGCACGTCAAGGGTCGGTAAGGTCTTAGAGGTTGTTGCGTTGGGGCGATGACTTTCAGCTCAGGTTGCCCGTGAGGGTGGTCCAATTGCTCCGAGTTGGCGCATCATTGCGATGTCGTCGCGGACTGCCCACCGGTCTTTGACTCGTTCGTCTTCGAATCGGAGGAGATGGATGTAGTCCATTTCGACGCGGCGGCCGGTGGGGGCGATCCCCATGAGGTCTCCGGCGTGGGTGGCGCGCATGGTGCAGTGCACCGCCACCATGTCTCCCTCGGCAAGGACGTGATGGATGTCCCACTGCTGGTCTGAGAAGACGCCGTGGAGCCACAGCATGGTGGATCGGGCCCCTTCGAAGCCCTGCGGTGCACCGGGGGGGTCGTCGTGGTCGACCACATCGGGGTGGATCACTTCGGCCAGTGCCTCAATGTCAGCGTTGGGGAAGATCTCTTCCCATATCCGTCGAGCTTTCGCCTTCAGGTCCTCGGACATGGTCTACCGTCCCTTCTGGTCTCGAGAGACCCGCAGCGGCCCCTAGCCTTTGGCTGGAACCCACCTATATTGATGTCATGAGTGTTCCATCGAATGAGGAGAATGTCAAACGGCGAAAATACGACTCGCCCCGGCGGCGCGCCCAAGCTGTCCGCACCCGCCAAGACATCACTGACGCCGCCCTGCGCCTGTTCCAGGAAAACGGATACGCCGGGACCACCCTGGCGGCCATAGCGTCGGAAGCCGGCGTCGTAGTAGAGACGATCTACCGAGGCTTCGACGGTAAGGCAGGACTGTTGGAAGAAGTCATCCAGGCGGCGGTTGCCGGTGGTGCCGACCGGGCTCAGGTCCCCGTGAGGGAACGACCCGCCATCCGAGCCGTAATGGAGGAGCCGGATGCCCGCAAGAAGATCGCCCTGCACAGCACCACCCAACCCGGAATCCATGCCCGCTCCGGCCCCCTATTGCGCGCCGTCCGAGAAGCGGCCGCAGCCGACGAGAACCTCCAAAAAGTCCATGAACGTCTCGAACGGCAGCGGCTCAACGGCATGAACCAATACGCTCAAGACCTCATAGCCACCGGACAGACCCGCAAAGACCTGAACCAGGACGACATACGCGACATCCTTTGGACACTCACCTCCATCGACGTGCACGACCGCCTCGTCATCCAGAGAAGATGGTCACAAGAGGATTACGTCGAATGGCTTACCGACACCATCGCCCGCGTCGTACTCCAGACCTGAACCCAGTTTCGCCTTTCTCGTGCTCCCCCTAGTCCTGCTGACTATTTCGACGCTTCAAGTCCTACCCGATAAGGGCAGCGAAGAAGTGGCTCGCCACGGCAAGGTGTTCACCCTGATCAGGGGTAGTAACGAAACCCGTGTGCTGAAGGACCTTGGGGATGGCGTACGCGTAGAGGTGGTGAGCAGCACGGTTGACTCGGAGATACTCCTCAGGATCGCCGATGACATCAGCCGCGACAAGGCTGTTGGTCGCATTGGATCTCTTTCGCGATTCGGGCATCGTGACACCCTGGAACATCGCAAAGTGTCATGAGAGCGCCTGGCGATGCGCCGCTGTGGAACCCCGCAGTGCCCGGTCGATCAACATGTGTATCGGGGAACGCAGCCAAGGCCCCATTCTCTTGAACCGGGATGCATAGCGAGGTTGGATCGGCATGCCGCCACCCGGATCGTCAAACGGCTCGCCCGCCAAGCCGGTATCGGCAAGAAGATCAGCCCCCACTCGCTGCGCCACTCGTTCGTCACGGCCGCCCTCGATGCTGGGGTGGCGCTCCGAGACGTCCAAGAAGCCGCCTCCCACGCCGACCCCAGAACCACCATGCGCTACGACCGGGCCCGAGGATCCCTCGATCGACACGCCACCTACATCGTCGCCACCTACCTCGCCGGAGCGACCAGATAACCCAGCGTTGCGGGCGCCACCCAACTCGACGGTAGCGCCCGTAACAAAACCCACCCAGATCTGCCGGTTCTCGGATGGGTAACTTGGTGAGGGTCCCGCCCGGTCGTCGCGGGTTATGAGTTGTAGCTGTCCCGCTGGCTGGGAGACCTAGGTGCGGACATTTCGCCCATGCTTTGGCGAGTGGGCTCCACAGTTGACTCTGGGATACGACACTCGGTGCCAATCCCGTTGTTTCCCGATTGCTGCTGGATCTCGGGCTATTTGACAGGGAGTAAATGACCAACGGCCCTGAACAATCACCGCCCGGCCGGATACCGTCGAACCCATGACTGTGAGTGTGCGCGCCCGATGACTGCTGCTTCTTTCGAGCTACCCACCCCTTCGCCAGTCACCTTGCTCGACGAGGTCGAAACAAGATTGGGCGCCGATCGGACCAAGGGGCTCAGCTCGGGCGATGCTCTCCGGAGATTGGAGAACGGGCGCAACGAGATTCCAACTCCCCCCAGCCCTTCATGGTGGCGAAGGGTGGTGCATCAGCTTCGGGAACCGATGTCGCTGCTCCTCGTGGCGGCGGCCCTGATCAGCGCCGGTCCGTTGGGCGAACCCCGAGACGCGCTGGCGATCGCCGTGATCGTCATCCTCAACGTCGCAGTGGCAGTGGTCCAAGAGGAGAAAGCCGCAACCGCGTTGGAGGCGCTGCGATCGGCCGCAGCGCCAACTGCCTCCGTGGTGCGCGACGGTCGTTCGATCGTTATCCCTGCGCCCGAGGTAGTGCCCGGAGATCTCGTCCTCCTGGCCGCCGGGGATCTTGTTGCCGCCGACTTGTGGCTGGTCGACACCTGGTCTCTCGAGGCAAACGAGTCGCTTCTCACCGGGGAGTCGCTGCCCGTCCCGAAGAAACACCTGCCCGACGCAGACATGACATTGCCGCTAGCCGACCGAACCTGGATCGTTTACGCCGGCACTCAGGTCACCGCCGGTTCCGGCCGGGGCATCGTGCTTGCCACTGGCCCATCGACCGAAGTCGGCAAGGTGGCCGGTCACCTCAGCAAGAAGCCGACCGTCACGCCCCTCCAAAAGCAACTGGGCAAGCTATCCGCCCGGCTCGGACAGGCCGCGGTCGCCATCGCGGTAGCGGTGTTCTTCCTCATCCTCCTCCGTTTCGGGAACGGCCCGGGTGCAGTTGAAGAGGCGTTCCTGGCTGCAGTGGCGCTGGCCGTGGCTGCAGTTCCAGAAGGTCTCCCGGCGGTCGTCACATTGAGCCTCGCTTTGGGCGTCAGGCGCATGGCCCGTGTCGGGGCAATCGTCAGGAATCTCCCTGCAGTGGAAACCCTCGGCTCGACGACGGTCCTGCTCACCGACAAGACCGGCACCCTGACCCAAAATCGGATGAGGTTCGAGTCAGTGATTTCGTTTGGTCAGGGCCCGCTGGCACCCGCCCAGATGTCGGGGCCGATCGGGGACGCGGTGTTCCGGGTCGTTGCGCTGTGTAGCGACGCCGCCGTCGATCCCCCCTTAGGGGATCCGATCGAGATCGCCCTTCTTGGGGCTTATCCACCGGCGGAAGTCCATCGCATCCGTGCCAGTCACCCCCGAATCGGGGGCCGTCCATTCGACTCGACTCGCAAGTTGATGAGCACCCTTCACCACTTCCCGTCCGGCCTTCAGCTCCTTACCAAGGGAGCGCCCGAACAGGTCTTGGTCCGTTGTAAGCACTTGATGACGGAGGATGGAACCGTGTCGGCTTTGAACGACGCCGGCCGCGCATCGGTACTGGCCGAGGTCGAGGGTCTCGCCGCGGCTGGTGGTCGGATCCTGGCGCTGGCATATCGAACGTTGGAGCATGAGCCCGAGGACCTCAAGGACTCCGAGAAGGACCTAGTCCTCGTCGGCCTGACGGTCCTGCTCGATCCTCTTCGACCCGAGGCGGCCGAAACCGTGAACAAGGTGATGGAAGCAGGAGTGCAGATGGTGATGGTCACGGGAGACCATGCCGGGACAGCCTCCTCGGTAGCACGAGCCGCCGGCCTCAGCCATGAGGATCATGAAGTGGTGACCGGGAACCAGCTCCGAGCCAACGGGCTGCCTTCCGACCTCGGCTCGTTCCGTGTATTCGCCAGGGTGGATCCGGAGCAGAAGCTGGAACTCGTTGAGGCTTTTCAAGCGGCCGGTCACGTTGTGGCGGTAACCGGGGACGGCGTCAACGACGCCCCGGCACTGCGGAGGGCAGACATCGGGGTTGCAATGGGGCTGGGCGGGAGTCAGGTCGCCCGCGAAGCGGCCGATCTGGTCATCACCGACGACGACCTCAATCTGGTGACCAGGGCCGTGAGAGAGGGCCGGGCCATTTACGAGAACATCCGCAAGGTGGTCGACTACCTGGTCGCCGGGAACATCTCCGAGGTCACGGTCGTCCTGGCGGGTCTGGCTGCTTTCCCCGGACTGGGCATCCCACTGTTCCCGCTGCAACTGCTTTGGATCAACCTGCTCACCGACGGCCTCCCAGCCCTTGCCCTGGGCTTCGATCATCCGCGTCGGGAGTTGGCGTTTCGACCGGCCGGGCTCAAAACTTCCCAACTCCTCTCGGCCCGGCGATTGTCGATGCTGGCTGCCCGGGGTGTACTTCTGGCGTGTGGCGCGATCGGTGCCCTCGCCACCGCCCGAGCAGCCGGTGGCCGCTGGGAAGAGGCCAGGACCGTCATGTTCATGGCCCTGGTGGTCTCCCACCTTCTCTATGCGTTTGTGGTTCGGATGCCGCTGGACGGCAATTTCTTCAACCCGCGCCTCATCGCTGCGATCGGTGCGGGGCTTCTCCTGCAGGCCGCCACCGTCCTGGAACCGTTCAGGGATCTTTTCAACGTCGTGCCAATCGACGACGGCCAATGGTTGCTGGCAATCGGAGCCGGCGTCATCCCCGTGGTCGTACTGGGAGCAGTGGAAACGCTGCGGTCTCGACGGTCTTCAAGTTCGAGTTCGTCAGCTGGTTCGGCGGCCGCGTCCGCCCGTGATTGAAAGGAGTCACCATGGAAATAGTCGTTGGCGTCGATGGTTCGCCCGTGGCGGTGCCGGTACTGCAAGCGGCGATAGCAGAGGCGAAATTGCGGCGGGCCAAGCTTCATGTGGTTCACGTCGTCTACGTGCCGGCAACGTGGGTCGATGGAATGACTTTCATGCCCGGCAACCTGATCGACAACGCCTACGAAGCAGCCGAGGCGATCAAGAAATCCGTCTGGGAGCGGGTGGCCTCGGTCCTGAAGGGTGCCGACCTGGAGTGGGTCCAGGTCGATCGCAGCGGCTACCCGCCCGATGAGGTGGTCGACTATGCCGGGAGCATCGACGCAGACCTGATCGTGGTCGGAAGCCGCGGCTTCGGTGACCTCAAGTCCTTGTTGTTGGGATCGACCAGTCACCGGGTCTCTCACCTCTCACCGTGCGATGTGCTCATCGTCAAGACCAAGAGTGAGGTGAAGTCATGAACAACGACCGTTCGACGGCTGGGCGGCGATTGCCGCTGCCATTCTCGTGCTCTTCTCGGCCATGTGGGATCCACGAGTTTCTGTGGCGGTGAGCCTGGTCGCCCTGGTTGGTCTGGGAATTCGTCAGCTTCGGGGATCCCGACCGAGCTAATCGATCCAGCCGCCGGGACCTTCGCCCCTGTCGGGGTTGGGTTCTATTTGCGAAGGTAAGGCCGAGAGAAAGGACCAGAACTATGAAAGTGCTAGTGAGCGCAGCTTCGAAGCACGGAGCGACAGCCGGAATCGCCGATGCCATCGGCTCGGCCCTCATGACCCGGGGCTTCGAGGTCACTGTGAAGGAACCAGCTCACGTGGAGGAGGTTCACACTTTCGATGCAATCGTGGTCGGGAGCGCCGTTTACGCCGGGCACTGGATGAAGCCGGCGATCGAATTGACCGAGCGATTTGCCGAGAGATTTCCTGGGAAGCCTGTCTGGCTTTTCTCCAGTGGACCGATTGGAGACCCTCCCAAGCCGACCGAAGACCCAGTCGATGTCGTCGAGGTGATGAAGGTGACCGGAGCCCGCCATCACCGCCTCTTCGCCGGCAAACTCGACAAGGCAATGCTGAGCTTTCCCGAACGCGCCATCGTCGGGGCGCTGCGTGCCCCCTACGGCGACTTCCGCAACTGGGATGAGATTCGGAACTGGGCCGAAGAGATCGCCGAATCCCTTAGCGAAGCCGATGCCAGAACTCGTCGGTCGTAGCCACCGGAGAACCACGGGTATGTCTACCCGAGCCGTGACCGATCCCGAGATCCATCCCAACTCGGTCCACCACATCGGCCCCCGGATAGCGAACATCCGACCCCTGGCGCCAGGCGGCCGACTGGTGGCTGGGGTGGCTCGCCCTCGGTGAGTCCTTCAATCTCTGGCTCCTGGCCCGGCTGGCGAGCCGCGAGGGTCTCCGGCTAAGGGACCTGTACAACCGCTACGTCGCTGGTGGGCGCCGCGATCTCAGATGGCTTCTGGTCGCCCTGGTGGTGGCTGGTGCCGTGGGTTATCTACCAAATGTCCTTCTTGGTGGTCTGCTCTGGGGCGATCCCAAGATCGGTGCCGAGCTCAGCTTTCGTGCCCTCCCCCTCGTAGCCGCGTGGGCGATCCTGCTCGTCTTTCCCATCGTCCATGCCTTGACGGAACTACCCACTTACTTCGTCTGCCGTTCGCTCTCTGGCTCGGCTGGGTTATCGACCGACGACCGACAGTGCTGCCTTACCTGGCCGTAGCCCACGGTTTGATCGACCTATCCCTGCCGATTCTGGTCCTCGGGGCTTCGGTCGGTTGACCGGTGAAACGATCGAGCCAGGGCCATTCGGCCCTGCCGCTACTGACCACACTCCCACATACTGATTTGATACCCCTACCAGAGGAGAGCCTGATGAAGGCGATTGTTTACCACGGCCCCGGCAACAAGGCGTGGGAAGAAGTGGCTATGCCCACCATCAAAGAAGACACAGACGCGATCGTGCGGGTGGATGCCACCACGATCTGCGGGACCGACCTCCACATTCTCAAGGGAGATGTACCCGCCGTCACGGATGGCCGGATCCTCGGACACGAGGCGGTCGGCACCGTTGAAACGGTTGGGGCCGCCGTCAAGAATGTGAAGCCAGGCGACAGAGTCCTGGTTTCGTGCATCACTTCCTGCGGTTCGTGCCGCTTCTGCAGAGAGGCCAGCTACGGTCAGTGCATAGGCGGGGGCGGCTGGATCCTCGGCCACAAGATCGATGGCACCCAGGCCGAATTCGTTCGGGTTCCATTCGCCGATACCTCCACCTACAAGGTCCCAGCGACCGTGACCAGCGAAGACGTCTTGATGCTCGCCGACATCCTTCCAACGGGCTACGAGGTCGGAGTCCTCAACGGGCGGGTCAAGCCTGGTGACGTCGTAGCAGTGGTCGGAGCAGGACCCATCGGCTTGGCCGCGATTCTCGGCGCTCGCCTGTACAGCCCCGCTCACATTGTGGCCATCGACCTGGCGGACAGCCGTCTCGATGCGGCCAAGCGCTTCGGTGCCGACGTCGTGATCAACAACTCGACAGAGGACCCGATGGCTCGGATCCTCGAGCTGACCGATGGTCTTGGCGCGGACGTGGCGATTGAGGCAGTCGGAGTCCCCGACACCTTCGAGTTGGCAGCCCGTCTCATCCGCCCCGGCGGCTATGTGGCCAACGTGGGCGTGCATGGCAAGCCGGTGACGCTGCATCTCGAGGATCTATGGATTCGCAACGTCACGATCACAACGGGGCTGGTCGATACCTACTCGACTCCCACCCTGCTTCGCCTGATGGAGAACCACCAGATCAATGCGGGCCTGTTCGCAACCCACCACTTCGAGCTAGATGACTTCATGAAGGCGTACGACGTCTTCGCCCGGGCTGCCGACACCGGTGCCCTGAAGGTCGTCGTCACGAGAAAGGCATAACACCCGCTCCTTGACCCAGGGACCGGGGCGTCACTGCGCAGTCGCATGCGACTGCGCGGAGACGCGTCATGGGCGAGTGGTGGGCTTTCTCGACGGAAGATGAGACTCAAGCACCAAGGCCCGGCGAATCTCACCGGCGATCTTCACGCGATCGGAGGTAGACGAACCAACAGACGAGTCCGACCAGGACAGCTCCACCCACCACGTTGCCCAGGGTGGCTGCGGTGATGTTGGTGATCAGCCCGGCGCTATCCAGGCTGGAAAAACGATCTGAAGGCAGCGCCGCGATTTCGACCACCGCCGGCTGGTTGGCAAGCAGCAGGCCCATCGGAATGAAATACATGTTGGCGATGCTGTGCTCGAACCCGGCTGCAACGAAGGCCGATATGGGAAACATGATCGCCAGGACCTTGTCGGTCAAACTGCGACCGGCGGTGGCCAGCCATACGGCCAGACAGACAAGTGCGTTGGCGAGGATTCCCCGCACAAATACCACCCCGAATGACGGGCCCGCCTTCGAGGCGGCGATCGAAAGAGCCGTGGCTCCCATGGAGTGATCGGCCACAGCCCACCAATCGGACAGATACACAAGCACGACCACCGAAAGCGCGCCCAAAGCGTTGCCGAGGTAGACGATTGCCCAGTTTCGCAACAGCCTTGCCAGGGTGATGTTCCTGCTCACCCAGCTCATCACAACCAGGTTGTTGCCGGTGAACAACTCGGCTCCGGCCACTACCACCAATATCAGCCCGAGGGAGAACGCTGCCCCGGCCAACAATCTCGTCGGTCCGTCACCAAGGGACGATCCAGTGCTGACGACCGTGGACAACACGGCGCCCAGGGCGATGAAAGCACCGGCAACGACGCCCAGGACCAACGTGGTGAGGAAAGGGGCGCAGCCTTGGCGACGCCTCGAGTCTCGACGAGGAGCGCTATCTCGCCCGATGAGAAGCTGTCAACCCCAGCCATCGGATGCTGGGACGACTCACCATTCTTGGCGTACACGGCTCGATCCTCTGGGTCGTTGGTTGTCACGCTGTTCCTCTCCGTGGTGGTTGATCGCGAGCCGATGGCACGCACGAGGCGATTCCCCAGTCCAACTTCGCCGCGACCCCGCTACCTCAACACGACCACAAGTTTGACGGCGGCGTGCAGGCAGAACCTCCAATACTGCCGCAGTCCCGGTTCACCAATCCGGTGAGTACGACACGAGGGTTCGCATGTAGTTGGCTCGCTCGTAACTTGATGGGTCGGGAACCGACTTCTGGCTCAGTGACCCCTTGGCCTGCTCGAGCGATTCGTAGTCACGCTCAACCAGCCAGGAGCGAAGGCCATCCACGGTCTCCCGCAATCGCTCGGGACCGTGACGGAGAAGGGCCGAAGCCATCATGACCACGTCCGCTCCCGCCAGGATCAGCTTGGCGGCCTCCTCCGAGCCATCGACGCCGGTGGTGGCGGCCAGGGAACACTCAATCCGTCCGTGCAGTATCGCGATCCATCTCAATACGAGACGAAGCTCGGCTGGTGTGGACAAAACCAGGTTGGGTACGACCTCCAAACGGTCGAGGTCGATGTCGGGTTGGTAGAAACGGTTGAAAAGCACTAGACCATCGGCCCCAGCCGACACGAGGCGCTTAGCCATGTGGGCCATCGATGAGAAGAAGGGCCCTACTTTGACGGCAAGCGGCACGTCGACGACGCGGCGAACCGACTCCACCAGTCCGAGATAGCGGCTCTCGATCTCGTTGGATGAGATCATCGGGTCGGCAGCCACCAGGTAGATGTTCAACTCGAGCGCGTCGATCCCCGCGTCGGCCAGGACCCTGGCATAGAGCGTCCAGCCACCCCTGGTGGTGCCGTTGAGACTTGCGATCACGGGGATCGACAACTCCGCTTTGGCGGTGCGGATCAACTTCAGGTAGCTGTCGGGCCCGGTGTTGTAGGCATTCATCTCCGGGAAGTAGCCACCGGCCGCTTCGGCAAACGATCCGCTCGCCCACTCATTGCCGTGATAAATCGCCATGGCCTCGTGCTCGACCTGTTCCTCGAAGAGAGAAGGGAGAACCACTGCCGCCGCTCCAGCCTCGGCCAGGCGCAACAGATGTTCCAAGTCCCCCGTCAGCGGCGAGGCGGATGGGACCACCGGATGAGCGAGGCTCAGGCCCAGGTACTTGGTACGAAGATCCAGGGTCATCGATCCTCCAGCTCGCTGTATTCGGCCGTGCGATGGACTTCGACCATTTGCTCGTAGAAGTGCCAACGGTTGTCTATGTCCTTTTGCGCGAGAGCGAAGAGCTCTTCGGCTCGTTCCGGATTAGCCCGGGCGAGCATGTCGAAGCGGGCTTCGGTTCGGGCAAACTCCTTGAAGGGGATGCTGGGCGCTTTGCTGTCGAGGCGGAGCCCCGGCAATCCCTTCGCTTCCAGGGCAGGGTCATAGCGGTAGAGCGGCCAGTGGCCCGATTCGGTCGCCTGCTTCTGATGGTCCATTTGCATGGTCATGTCGATGCCGTGGGCGATGCACGGGCTGTAAGCAATGATCAGGGACACCCCTCGGTGCGCTTCGGCTTCGGCGAAGGTTCGAACGGTCTGAGTCATGTTGGCGCCCATTGCTATTTGCCCGACGTAGACGTTGCCATAAGCCATCGCGATCTGTCCAAGGTCCTTTTTACCGGTGGCCTTGCCGCCCGATGCAAACTTGGCGACCGCCGCCCGCGGCGTGGCCTTGGAAGCCTGTCCGCCGGTGTTGGAGTACACCTCGGTGTCGAGCACCAGGATGTTGACGTCACGACCCGAGGCGAGGACGTGATCCAAACCACCGAATCCGATGTCGTAGGACCAGCCATCTCCACCAACGATCCAGATCGAGGTGCGAACCAGGGCGTCGGCCACCGATTCGAGTCGCCTCGCCAGGGTCGAGTCGATATTGGGCAAGATCCGGCGGACCTGTTCCACCCGGGTACGTTGTGCCTGGATCCCGGCTTCATTCGATTGATCAGCCTCCAACAGCTCGACTCCGATTGCCCCGATGTCATCCAGAAGTGCCGTGACCAGGAGCTGGGCTTCGGCCTCGAGGCGCTCCACTCCGAGCCGCATACCCAGTCCGAACTCGGCGTTGTCTTCAAAGAGCGAATTGGCCCACGCCGGCCCTCTGCCTTCCGCATCGACCGACCAGGGGGTGGTCGGAAGGTTGCCGCCATAGATCGAGGAGCATCCTGTTGCGTTGGCGATGATGGACCGGTCACCGAACATCTGCGAGAGCAGCTTCAGGTAAGGGGTTTCACCGCACCCGGCACAGGCGCCTGAGAACTCGAAGAGAGGCCGGGCGAGTTGTGAGCCTTTTACCGATTCGAGCTTGAGCAGGGAACGAGGCGGATCGGGGATGCCGAGGAAGAACTCGAAGTTGGCTCGCTCACCATCCAGATCGGCTGGTTTCGGGGCCATGTCAATCGCTCGATGCCGCACTTCTTCTTTCGAATGAGCGGGACAGATCTGCACGCAGACACCGCAACCAGTGCAGTCGTCGGGCGCCACCTGAATGGTCAGCAGCTTTCCTGCGAACTCGCGCCCAGCGGCAGGCTTCGACAGAAAGCCCGATGGAGCATTCTCCAGCGAAGAGGGATCGAAGACCTTCATCCGGATCGCGGCATGCGGGCAGGCAAGGGCGCACCGACCACAATCGATGCAGATTGACGGGTCCCAGAACGGGATCTCCTCACCGATCGATCGTTTCTCCCACTTGGCGGTGTCGGTGGGGAAGGTTCCGTCGACGGGCATGGCCGAGACCGGGAGCAGGTCTCCCCTGCCTCCCATCATGATTCCGGTGACTTGCTGCACGAAGTCGGGAGCCGTTGACAGGCGGTCCGCAAGGGAAGAAATTACCGACCTCTCGAGGTCCGCAACCTGACTCTCGACCGGAATCTCCACCTGCTGGAGACCATCGAGAGCGCGGTCGACGGCGGCGAAGTTTCGTCGAACCACGACCTCTCCCCTCTTGCCGTAGCTCTTGGAGATCTCTTCCTTGATCGCCTCGATGGCGTCGTCGAGCGGTATGACCTTGGCGAGAGCAAAGAAGCAAACCTGGAGGACGGTGTTGATGCGTCCCCCAAGCCCCACATCCTTGGCCACAGCGGCGGCGTCAACCACCCACAGTTCTATCCCCTTCTCGATGATGCCGGCTCGAAGGTGCGGCGGCAGGTGGCTCCAAACCTCGTCGGCCGCGTATGGGGAGTTGATGAGCAGCATTGACCCGGGGCCGGCAGGCTCGAGGACATCGACATCGTCTAGCAACTGGAACTGATGGCAAGCGACGAACGTTGCCTGACCGGGCCCGATCAAGTAGGTCGAGACGATCGGGCGCGGACCAAACCGGAGGTGGGAGACCGTCCGGGACCCGGACTTCTTCGAGTCGTACACGAAGTATCCCTGCGCGTACAAGGGTGTGTTTTCTCCGATGATCTTGACCGACGCCTTGTTGGCTCCGACGGTCCCATCGCTGCCCAGACCGAAGAGCACTGCCCGGGCCACGTCGACGGGTTCGTCCCACGAGTCCGGATCGAACGGAAGGCTGATGCGAGTCACGTCGTCGAAGATGCCGACGGTGAATTGTCGACTCTGGTCCTCCGTGCGAAGAGCCTCGAAGACGGCATCGACCATCGGCGGGGTGAACTCCTTTGACGAGAGCCCGTAGCGCCCGCCGAGGATTGTGGCCGGCATCTGGCCCGTGGCAGCAAGGGCCGCGACCACATCCACATACAGAGGCTCTCCAACCGCTCCCGGCTCCTTGGTCCTGTCGAGTACGGCGATCGCCCGGGTAGAGGGGGGCACCACGGCCCGGAAGGCATCGACATCGAACGGGCGGTACAGGCGGACGACGATCATCCCCACTTTCTGCCCGGCCTCGATCATCTTTTCGACGGCCTCGGCGGCGGCACCAGCAGCCGATCCCATGACGACGATGACCCGATCAGCGTCCGGGTGACCCACGTAGTCGAAGTTGTGGTATTGCCGACCGGTCAGAATGGCCAGGCGGTCCATTTCCTCCTGGACGATTCCCGCCACGGCGTCGTAGTACGGATTCACCGCCTCCCGCGCTTGAAAGTAGACATCCGGGTTCTGGGCTGAACCGCGGAGGACAGGACGATTGGGATTGAGCGCCCTGTTGCGGTGTTCGCCGATTAAACCCGGGTCGATGAAATCGCGCATTTGGGAGATTTCGAGGGCCCGGATCTTGGCGACTTCGTGAGAGGTTCGGAACCCGTCGAAGAAGTGAAGGAACGGGACTCTCGATCGCAAGGTGGCGCTGTGGGCGACGAGCGCGAGATCTTGGGCGTCTTGCACCGACGTCGAGGACAGCATCGCAAAGCCGGTCTGCCTCGCCGCCATGACGTCGGAATGATCGCCGAATATGGACAGGGCGTGGGTGGCCACCGTGCGGGCTGCAACGTGAATGACCGTCGGCGTCAGCTCTCCCGCGATCTTGTACATGTTGGGGAGCATGAGGAGCAAGCCCTGGGAGGCGGTGAAAGTGGTAGCCATTGCTCCCGCCAGCAAGGCTCCATGAACCGCCCCGGCCGCTCCGGCCTCGCTTTGCATCTCGATAACGTCGGGGACTATTCCCCAGGCGTTCGGCTGACCGCGCTGCGACCACGCATCCGCCAGCTCCCCCATCGGCGATGCGGGCGTGATCGGATAGATGGCGATTACCTCGCTGAGAGCGTGAGCCACTCTGGCCGCGGCTTCGTTCCCCTCGAGCATGAGATCGAATTCCGGCATCAGAGCCCAACCAGTTGGGATGAGGGCCAATCAAGCCAGATGAGCCCGATCAACAGCGCTGTGCTGAGTGCCATCCCGAGTAGAAGCCACGAGTGGTAATAAAGGATCAGAAGAAGCAACGAGCATATTGACGCGACCAGAGCAGCCGCCCGCCACCATTCCTGGCCGAGCAGCAGTCCACTACCAGCTACTAGAAACCCGACGACGGTCAGCCCGGCCAACTGCCGGCCCAACATCCTCACTGCGGTTGAGTCGACCCCCAATCCGGAAAATAGCCAGGAACGGTCGACCCGGAAAGGCCAAGCCGGCCCACCCTGCTTCGGGACAGGTTGCCTCAGCAGATATGACCCGTGGATCATCCCGTGAAACATCAGGAACAGGCCAAGCGCCCAGCGCATGATCAGACTCGCTCCGAGACCCCGGTGACCGAGCCTGCTTTCGATCTCCAGTGATCCTGGGACTGCCTCTTGATCGTCAACAACATCTTGCGAGTCATCAGGAGCGTGATCGGATCCATGGCTAGGCCCATCATCCGACCGATTGCCGGACCCACGCCCGGCTTGATTGCCTCTCGGCTTCGAGAGATGAGGCGGCACTGATCCGGACCCGCAGACAAAAGGTGGAATGACCAGACTGCCTCCCACGGATGCTCCGGCGGAGCTTGAAACAAGACGATGGCCTTACCCTGGTCAATCCTCTCGACCGGAAGGCTGTAACCCTTCTTGAGTCCCAGCCACCCGGGTCGCACGAGAGTGACCCGATCACCTACCCGGAGATGCTGCCAGTCGTCGCGGATCGCCCGGGCCGAGTGGATGCGGAGCCCCAACAGGTTCTCGAGCCAGTCGTAGCTGTACATCCCGCCGCGGTCCTGTCCGATCTGCACCAGCCATTGCCAGACTTCCGAGGGTGGCGCTGCAATGGAAATTCCGCGAGTTACGACGCTGGCGGGCTCTGCGATCAGCTCGTCGCCGGGGAGGGCAAGTCTCAGCTCAGTCGGGAGAGCACCCCAGTTTCGCCAGCGCATGCGCGCGCCCGCCAACGCTGCGACTGCTGCTGCGGCTATTGCGATCCAAGCGAACGAATTCATGGCGGCTCCTCCGGCACGTTCTTAGAGGAGTCTCCCTGAAGACGGCGCGGTCATCTAGGGCCGAACGTCACCCACCCGCCCGCCGAACGGCCCAGGCCGCCTTCGAGGTCGACAGCTGGGACACACCGACCCGCACTCGAGAGCTTTGGGCTCGAGAAATGGGTGCCGTCGGTCAAACAGACCACCTGGGTCCGGATTCACCCGGTTGTGATCACCGGCCGGCGAATCGGATAGAGCCCCCAAAGACCCTGACGCGCAGGACCTTCGGCCCTGTGCACAGACACATCATGGGCCCACTGTGAAGAGACAACGAATGTCGAGAAAGAGGAGACCGTGGAAATCAGAGCCCTTATCGGCAACAGAGCCGTCACCACGACTGCTGATGTCACCCTGCACAAGGCCGCCACTCGAATGGTCGAGGAAGGTGTCGGATCGCTGGGAGTTACCGAAGGAGACCTCCTGACTGGAATCATCACCGAACGGGACTTTCTGAGAGCGGCGGCAGGTGGCGTTGACATGGCCACAACCCCGGTCCTCGACTGGATGACTCCCCGACCAGACGTGACCGAGCCTGACATGGAAGTCAACGACGCCGCAAAATGGATGCTTGCTACCGGCTATCGGCACCTCCCTGTGGTCGAGGGCAACCGGCTGCTTGGAATCGCCAGCATCAAGGACATCTTGTGGGCCATAACAGAGTCCGGCGACCGATAAGGCCCGTTCGGAGGAAGTCTCAGAGAGTCCTCCTGGCGGGAGGACCTCTTCGTCGTCCAGCCACATCCAATCAGAAGCAGGCCGGGGCGGTCTCTGGTCCACCCAAGCACTGCATCCCTCCGCATCTGGAAGCCGACGTTTCTGGGGCTGAACGCGACGCTCTGATTGGACTGCCCTTCAGTTGACTGAGACCGAGCTCATGGAGAGATAGCCGAGTACTCATGCGCGCCCCTGCCTTCGCCGGAGAGGGACATTCGTCCCAACGACGAAGTGCCTTCGGACCCTAACCACCTTGGGCATTTCCCCGCACAATTTCAGGGTGTTCCTCATTCTCGATGCCCAGTTACTCGCACCGTCGGTAAAGCGCTTCTGGGTGGAAGCTCCTCGGGTTGCGCAGCACTGGCGCCCCGGCCAATTCGTGATTGTGCGGGTGGATATTGACGGCGAGCGAATACCGCTCACGATTGTCGACGGTAACAAATACGAAGGAACCATCTGCCTCATAGTTCAGGCAGTTGGAGCTACCACCCAGGCGATCAACCTGCTCGAAGCGGGAGACAGCCTGACTGACGTCGTCGGGCCATTAGGCACACCTTCGGTCATCGACAGGCTTGGGAATGTGGTGGTGATCGGAGGAGGAGTGGGGACCGCCATTGCCTATCCCGTGGCCCGTGCGCTCCATGAAGCAGGAAGTCGAGTCCAGGCCATCATTGGGGGACGGTCGCGTGAGTACGTGATCTTGGAAGCTGAACTATCCGAAGTCTGTGAAAAGGTGTACCCCGCAACCGACGACGGATCCTACGGCTGGCCCGGCCTCGTAACAGACGTTCTCAGCGACCTTGTGAAAAGCGGGGGCCCGATCGATCACGTCTTCGCCATGGGTCCCATTCCAATGATGCGAGCGGTGGCAGAGGTGACACGACCCGGTCACATCAAAACGACCGTCAGCCTCAATCCGATCATGGTCGATGGAACTGGCATGTGTGGCGGTTGCCGCGTCCTCGTGGCCGGTGGCACCAAGTTCGCATGCGTGGACGGACCCGAATTCGATGCCCACCTCGTCGACTTCGACATTCTGAGCGCCCGCAACGGCGCCTACCAGGAATTCGAGTTGGCCCAGGCGGCAAGCTGCAGGGCAGCCCCGTCATGAGCCCGGTCTCCAGAAAAGACCGTATGAGCCTGCCTCGCACCGCGATGCCCGAGCGGGATCCGGTTGAGAGGGCCCACGGATTCGACGAGGTGAACCTCGGCTTCACGACTCAGATGGCCGTCCTCGAGGCCCAGCGGTGCCTGCTGTGCCCACGACCCAAATGCGTCGACGGATGTCCTGTCGGCGTGCGCATCGACGAGTTCGTGCGGCACGTCGCGGCTGGTGATTTCGGTGCGGCCGCGGCCACGATCTCAGCCGACAACTCGTTGCCTGCGATCTGCGGAAGGGTCTGCCCACAGGAGAAGCAGTGCGAGGGCGCCTGTGTGCTCACTCGCAAGGATCGCCCTATAGCCATCGGGCATCTCGAGCGATTCGTTGCCGACTTCAGTCGTACTCATCGAGTTGACCGCGATATACCGAGCCCAGAGAAGACTGGCAAGAGAGTCGCCGTAGTGGGGAGCGGACCAGCGGGCCTTTCCTGCGCCTTCGATCTCATCCGTTCGGGCCATGAGGTGACTGTGTTCGAGGCTCTCCATGAGTTAGGTGGAGTGCTTGTCTACGGGATTCCGGAGTACCGGCTTCCAAAGGCAATCGTCGCGGCCGAGATCGACCGGCTGCGAGAGCTCGGAGTCGAGTTCGTGACCAACGCCCCGATCGGTCTGGCAGAGACGCTCGGCGATCTGCTCGAGTCATTCGACGCGGTCTTCGTCGGGGTAGGTGCGGGGCTTCCGGTATTTCTGGGAGTCCCAGGGGAGCACCTGGTTGGGGTCTACTCCGCCAACGAGTTTCTCACCAGAGTCAACCTCATGCGCGCCTATAAGAGTGGGACCGCCACTCCCGTCCACGATGTAAAGGGAAAGAGAGTGGCTGTGATAGGTGGCGGGAACACCGCGATCGATGCGGTCCGCACCGCGCTGCGACTAGGGGCCGCCGATGCCTCCATCATTTACCGGCGAACCGATGCCGAGATGCCGGCCCGACACGAGGAGATCAGGCACGCCCGGGAAGAGGGTGTCCGGTTTGAATTCCTCACGGCCCCCGTCGAGTTCATTGGAGGGTCGGACGGCCGCCTGCAAGCTTTGCGAATTGTCCGAATGGAACTCGCTCCCCGGACAGGAGAAGCCCGGCCGCTGCCAGTGCCGATTGCTGAGAGCGAGGTTGAGGTGCCGGTCGACGTCGTAATCGTTGCAGCGGGCAATGGTCCCAGCCCGCTCTTGCGCAAGAGCTCACCGGACCTGACCCACGGCGCTCGTGGCACCGTCCAAGCCGACCCCGCGACCGGTCGCACGTCGATGAAAGGGGTGTTCGCCGGGGGCGACATCGTCACGGGCGGAGCCACTGTGATCCTGGCGATGGGGGCGGGCCGTCGGGCCGCCGCCTCAATCGGCGAGTATCTTCGCAGCGGCCAATGGGAACTCAGGGCGACTGAGCAAACTGCCGGATAGATCGTCAGACGACGTATCACTCCGATGCGAGTTTTGTGAGCGGGACCACCTCTTCCATGAAGGATGAGGCCGCTTCGCGGACCTGCGCCTGGGGTTCCAGGAAGAGGTGGCCGCCGCTCCCAGCGGTGACAAGCCGTCTCAACAATCTCAGTGTTTGACCTCTAAGCCGCCAAAGATGACGGTGGCATTGATGTCGAGGACCGGGGCACCTGCCGGGATCCGTTCCTTGGCGGTCACGTTTTCGAAACCGCCAAAGATGGGCATGCCGTGGGTGATCACTTGCCACCCTTCAGGTACCTTGATCTCTGCTCCACCAAAGGCGACGAAGACATCCAACTCCGCGCCCGGGGCCGGCTGCGCATCACGCAGATCGACTTCGGCGCCCCCAAACAGGGCTCCGACGCTTCCGCCCTCGAAATGATCGGAACGGGACGCAATCTCACTGCCCGAGAACACATTGAACGAATTCACCCTGTCAGCGGTCGCTACGACCCGCCGATTCATACCTCGGCCAAAGATCACCAGCAGGCCGACGAGCATCAGCAACACCGGACCAGCTACCGCGAGGGAATCGACAACATCGGTGGACCTCAGAAGCAGGATCGCGCCGACAGACGTCACCACCAGCGGCATCATCCAATGCTGCGGATTTGCCCACAAAGCCATCAAGCCGGCAACGACTATGACGAGCGGCCACCATGCTTCGACCACGTCGCCGGCGTTGAGAACGTCGGCGTAGTCCAACATCAGCAATGCTCCCAGCACCGTCACAACCGAACCGAACAAGACTCTTGCCCTGTTCATAATTTCTCCTTTCAGAGCGATCATGCGATCCCGCCGACCCGGCCGAAAGGGGATTAAGTCAGTTTCGAGGAAACAACCCGTCCACAAGGGGCCGGTCCGGGAGCCTAA
>Ga0268386_10000527_pt1 | contig 24442 bp, 24 predicted proteins | sample RVTome_15_FD_200260 | JGI IMG/M metagenome (GOLD analysis project Ga0268386, IMG submission 200260) | Soil microbial communities from uranium-contaminated site in the Upper Colorado River Basin, Wyoming, United States - RVT150D86... ... | reverse complement strand
CGGTCCCGGTACGATCGGTCTTCGGTGCTCCCTGCTCGAGCACGAGCCGCAGCAGATCCAGGTACTGTTTCATGGCTCAGGTGTAGTTACCGGAGGCCTCGTTGCGGCGATACGCGACGACGAGCATCCATATGCCGGCAATGATCATGGGTGTCGAGAGCACCTGCCCCATCGTCACCCAGCCGAACGCCAGATAGTCGCGATTCTCGTCGGGGACGCGCACGAATTCCACGGCGAAACGGAACACGCCGTAGCAGACCAGGAACAGGCCGGACGGTGCAAGCCGCGGGCGCGGCTGCGTCGTGTACCACCACATGATCACGAACAGCACGAGGCCTTCGAGCAGCGCCTCATAGAGCTGCGAGGGATGGCGCGCGATCCCTTCGACCACGAAGGCCCAGGGCACGTCGGTCGGCTTGCCCCAGAGCTCGCCGTTTATGAAGTTCCCGATGCGCCCGGCGCCGAAGCCGATGGCCGGCAGCGGCGTCGTGAAATCGAAGGCGTCCGCGACGCGCTTGCCGCGGCTCCGTGCGAAGAGCACGAGCGCGATCACGACGCCGGCGAGCCCGCCGTGGAAGGACATCCCGCCTTCCCAGATCCTCAAGATGCCGAGCGGGTCGGCGAACAGCCGTTCCGTGCCATAGATCAGCATCCAGCCAAGCCGCCCCCCCAGGATGACGCCGATTGCGCAGTAGAAAATCAGGTCGTCGACCTGCGCCGGCGTCCAGGTCGAGCCGGGGCGCTTCGCGCGGCGTCGCGCCAGCCACCAGCCGGCGAGAAACCCGAGCAGATACATGAGCCCGTACCAGCGAACCTGCACGGGACCGATCGAGACCGCGACCGGATCGAAATGCGGATAAACGAACATCGGCCGCTATCTTACCGGGTGCCGCCGGTCAGCCGCCGGCCTGGATCGAGATAACTTCGCTGCCGTCCTCGAAGAGCTGCTGGCGGATCTCGTGCGCGAGACCCACTCGAGTGCGGCCTCCGGATGCAGCGTCGTGCGCGCGAGCATTGCGCGCAGTACCTGCTTCTTGGTGCGGTTGGTGTTCGCGGCGACGATGCTCGCGCAGTTGTCCATGTCGACACGCAGGCTCTTGACGAGCTCGAGGAGCTTTGGTTCCTCGTAACTCGCGCCGTCGCGGAAATTCATGCTCACCGGGTGCATCAGGAATCGCGCCTGCGGAACGCAGAGCCTCCGTTTGCCTGCGCAATAGAGCGCGACGCCGATAGAATCGACGCTGCCGATTTGGTGCGTGGTGACTTCGGCCGGGATACCCTTCAGGTAGTTGCATGCCGTGAACCCGTGGAAGACCGAGCCGCCGGAGGTCGAGATCAGGAGCGTGAATTGCTCGACGCCGCTTGCGAGCTTCACGTCCACCGCCTTGAGCAGACGGCCGATGCTGCCCTCGTTCACCTGCGAGTAGAACTTGATGACGATCGACTCGGCCATGTCCGGACTCCTCGCAGCCGACGGGCAGCGTCAGTCGTGCACGACCCGGCAGGTCAGCGTCTTGAGGTAGCGCGTCTCGGGAATCGCCGGATGGATCGGGTGGTCGGGCGCCTGCCCGCCCACCGCGATGATCTGCGCGAAGCGTGACAGATGCCGCGCCGACTGCTGCACCGCCGCGACCAGCTCCTCCTGCGGCAGGTGATGGGAACACGAACAGGTTACGAGGATCCCGTCCCGCGACAGGAGCTGCATCGCCATCTGATTCAGCTTGCGATAGGCCGCGAGTCCCTTCGGCAGGTCGCGCTTGCGCTTGATGAAAGCCGGCGGGTCGATGATGACGACGTCGAATTTCTCACCCGCCGTGCGCAGCGCCGCGAGCGCATCGAAGGCATCGTCGCGCAGTGTGCGAACGGCACCGAGATCGTTGCCGGCCGCGGACTCCTCGAGCAGCGCCAACGCCGCGGCCGAGGAATCGACGCAAAGCACCTCGCGGGCCCCGGCGCGTGCGGCGGCTAGCCCCCAGGCCCCGAGATAGGCAAACACGTCGAGCACGCGCGCGCCCTTCGCGTACGTCAGCATCTCGCGGCGGTTCGCCGCCTGGTCGTAGAACCAGCCGGTCTTCTGCCCCCGGCCGGGCACCAGCTTGAAGCGCACGCCGTTCTCCTCGAGCCAGGCAGCCTCGGGCGGCTCGCCGACCGCGGTCTCGACGTAGGCCGGCAGACCCTCGAGCTCGCGGCTGCCGCCGTCGTTCTTCCAGATCACGGCCCTGGGAGCGAGGACCTGCTCGAGCGCCGCGAGCAGCTCCGGCTTGCGTGCCTCCATGCCGGCGGTTCCGATCTGGCCCACCACGACGTCCCCGTAGCGGTCGAACACCACGCCCGGCAACCCATCGGACTCGCCGTATGCCAGGCGGTACCAGGGCGTCGAGAAGGTCCGCTCGCGCAGCGCGAGGGCGACCTGCAGCCGGTGCACGAAGAGCGGCTTTCCCGGTGGATACCCGGGGTCGCGACCCAGGATGCGGGCACAGATGAGCGCGTGCGGGTTGACGTAGGCGTAGCCCAGGAAGCGGTCGCGGTCCCCGACGACGCGGCACAGCGCGCCGCTTGCGAAGCCCGCGAGCGGCGTGCGCTCGTTGTCCACCTCGTTGCTGAATATCCAGAGGTGCCCGGCCGAGATGCGGCGGTCTTCGCGGTGCCTGAGGCGCAGTTCAGGGAGCGAGGCGCCTTCCACTGGCGCGACAACTGCGTCAGTCATCGATCGGGCGCTCATCCGCTATAGTGCCGGCATTGTAGCCCAGCCCGGCCTTGCACGATGCACACCCGGCCGACACGGACGCAGCGCAACCGGCTCGCTGACGAGACGAGCCCGTACCTGCTGCAGCACGCCGACAACCCGGTCGACTGGCATCCGTGGGGACCGGAGACGCTCGACCTTGCGCGTCGCGAGGACAAGCCGATCCTGCTTTCGATCGGCTATTCCGCGTGTCACTGGTGTCACGTGATGGCGCACGAGTCCTTCGAGGATCCCGCCTGCGCGAAGGTGATGAACGAGCTCTTCGTCAACATCAAGGTCGATCGCGAGGAGCGTCCGGATCTCGACCGCATCTACCAGACAGCGCACCAGATGCTGACGCAGCGTGGCGGAGGCTGGCCGCTCACGATGTTTCTCTCGCCGCGCGATCAGCGGCCGTTTTTCGGCGGCACGTATTTTCCGCCGGAGCCGCGCCATGGCATGCCCGCTTTCACCGACCTGCTGCGGCGCGTCGCCGCGTATTACCGCAGCCACGGCGCGGACGTCGAGCGGCAGGGCGAGGCGCTGATCGAGGTGTTCGGCGAGCTCACGCCACCGCCGGCGCGGGCCGACACCGCGCTCGATCGCGCGCCGCTCGCGGCGGCCCGCGAGCAGCTGACGCGCGAGTTCGACGGTCGATTCGGCGGCTTCGGCCAGGCCCCCAAGTTTCCGCACCCGATGAATCTCGAGTTCCTGCTGCGGAGCTGGCGCGCGTCGGCTGATGCCGAGGAACCCGATCTGCAGGCGCTCTACATGACCACGCTCACCCTGACGCGCATGGCCGAGGGTGGCATCTACGATCAGCTGGGCGGCGGCTTCTGCCGCTACTCGGTGGACCCGTACTGGATGATCCCGCACTTCGAGAAGATGCTGTACGACAACGGCCAGCTGCTCGCGGTCGCGGCGCAGGCGGCGCTTGCGACCGCGGATCCGCTCTTCCTGCGGGTGACCGACGAGACGGCGGACTGGCTGCGCCGCGACATGGAACAGCCGGGCGGCGGCTTCTATTCGACGCTCGACGCGGATTCGGAGGGCCATGAAGGCCGCTTCTACGCCTGGGACCGCGAAGAGCTGCGCGGCCTGCTGCCCGCGGACGAGTACGCCGCGTTCGCGGCCCGGTTCGGCATCGACCGGGCGCCGAATTTCGAGGGCAAGTGGCATCTGCACTGCTTCAAGTCCCTGAGCCAGGTAGCCGAGGAGCTGGGCGTCGACGAACATGCGGCCACGCAGCTGGTCGACCAGGCGCGCGCCCGGCTGCTCGCCGCGCGCAACCGGCGCGTCTGGCCGGCGCGTGACGAGAAGATCCTCACGAGCTGGAACGGGCTCGCGATCGCGGGCCTTGCCGCGGCGGCGCGGAGCCTCCGGCGCCCGGAGCTCGCGGAATCGGCGGCGCGCGCTGCGGACTTCCTGCACGAGCACTGCTGGTACCAGGGACGGCTGCTCGCGGTGCACAAGGACGGCCGGTCGCGGTTCCCGGCGTATCTCGACGATCACGCCTCGCTCGCCTGGGGGTTACTCGAGCTCGTCCAGGCGCGCTGGCACGCGCCGCACCTCGCCTGGGCGATCGAGCTCACCGAGGCGATGCTGCGTCATTTCGAGGATCGAGACGCGGGCGGGTTCTTCTTCACGGCGGATGATCACGAGCGGTTGATCTTGAGGCCCAAGACCTTCGGTGACGACGCCACGCCCGCCGGCAACGGCATCGCTGCGCGACTGCTCGTGCGGCTCGGCTTTCTGCTCGCCGAGCCGCGCTATCTGACCGCGGCCGAGCGCACCTTGCGTGCTGCATGGCCGGTGCTCGAGAAGTACCCGCACGGCCACACCACGCTCGCCATGGCGCTCGACGAGCTGACCGCGCCGCCCGCCGCCGTCTTGCTGCGCGGCGAGGCTCGAGAGCTTGCAGCCTGGCAATCCGAGCTCGATCGCCTGTATGACCCGCGCCGGCTCGTGCTCGGCATTCCCGCCGACGCTACTGACCTCCACCCTGCCCTCGCCGAGAAGAAGGCTCAGAGCCAATTGCTCGCGTACGTCTGCCGGGGCATGCAATGCGGCGCGCCGGTAGGGTCGCTGCGGGACCTCATCGAGGCGCTGCGCGGCAGCACGGTCGGACTTTCATGAGAGTGGGCTTCATCGGGCTCGGCAACATCGGCGCGCCGATGGCACGGCGCCTGCTGCGACCCGATTTCGAGCTCATCGTGCACGACAACCATCCCGAGACGCTGCAGCCTTTCGAGAACTCGGGCGCGCGACTCACGATGTCCTGCGCCGACCTGGCACGATCGTCGCAGGTGATCGCCGTTTGCGTGCGCGACGACGTCGAGTTGCTTGCCGTTGCCTACGGCGATGCAAGTCTCAGCGATTCGATCGAGCCCGGCACGACCGTGCTCGTGCACAGCACCGTGCGGCCGCAGACAGTCCGCGATCTCGGCGAGTCGCTCGCGCTGCGCGGCGGGCATGTGCTCGACGCGGCCGTGACGGGCGGTGCGCATCTCGCCGCGAGCGGCGAGCTCTGCGCCATGGTGGGCGGCGACGCCGCGGATCTTGCGCGCGTCCGACCGGTGCTCGCCGCCTGCTGCCGCCGCATCATCCACGCGGGACCGCTCGGGGCCGGCATGGTGCTCAAGGCCGCCAACAACCTCGTGACGATGCTGCAGCTCGTCGCCGCGCACGAATCGGACGCCCTCGCCCGCGTCGGCGGCCTCGACCCGGCGCTGCTCGCCGAGGTGATGACGGAGAACGGCAACCTCACGGATACGATGCGCCGCTTCATGGAGTTCCGTACGACCGGGCCTGCATCACTGGGCGAGCAGGCGTACCGCGAGTTCCAGGAGCGGATGGGACGGCTCGGCGCCAAGGATCTCCAGGTGGCCCTCGACATCGCACGAGACGCGGGCATCGACCTGCCGGGCGCGGCCGCGGCGTGCTCGCTGATGGCCGGCGTGTTCAACGCCGAGTCCGCGAATCGCGAAGGAGGCGACGATGCAGGATGACGACCGCCGCGCGCGCGGCGAACGGATGTTCCGCGAGGTCTATGGCGACGTGGTGCCGCTGCCGCCGCCCGGACAGCGCGACGACTTCCTCGCGCTCATGCTCGACCAGCTGTTCGCCGAAGTGTGGACCCGGGGCGCGTTGCAGGTGCGCGATCGCCGCCTGCTGATCATGGGCATCATCGCCGCGCTCGGCGACGGCGAGCTCTTCGCGCTGCAGGCGCGGGCCGCGCTTGCAAACGGCGAGCTGTCGCAGGCACAGCTCGAGGAAATCGTGATCATGCTGGCGCAGTACGTGGGCTATCCGCGCGCCTCGCGGCTCCGGAGCGCGGTCGCGCCGGTGCTCAAGGACGGCGGCTAGTCAACCGGCTTCGCGTCTCGGCAGACGCTCGCCGCCCCGCGCGTCCTGTCGGAGCACCCCGGAGCGACGGTGGTGTCGCGGAGTCGTTGCGGAGTCATGACTTTCAGAGTGCCCGCGACGTCTAGCCGGGGCAGTGCAGGCGTGCTTGCGGCCACGAGGCACCCGGTCCACCGGCTCATGACGGCACCGCGGCCGAGCGTCGGCGAGCATCAGCCAGGATCCCGCGCCGGACGCAGACGAGTCGTAACGGAGCCCCCCCTGCGCTCACGCTTCACTGATCGGGGCGAGCACGCGCTCGACAAAGAGGGTCTCAGTCGTGCGGGGTGAAGCGCACGGGTACGCGCGTATAGCCGCGCACCTGCGGCGAATGCATGCGCTCGAGCCGGGTTTCGTCGACTGCGAAGTCGGGCGCCGCGTCGAGTATCTCCTCGAGCGCGACTCGCGCCTCGAGCCGCGCGAGCGGCGCCCCGAGACAGGCGTGGGCACCCGCGCCGAAGCCCAGGTGATCACGGGCGTTGCGGCGGATGTCGTACACCTCCGCCCGTTCGAACTTGCGCTCGTCGCGGTTGGCGGAGATGAAGAGGAGCGCCACCTTGGCTCCGGCCGGGATGGTCCGCCCGTGCATCGCGACGGCCTCGGTGGTGGTCCGGGCCATCATCTGCGTGGGACCGTCGAAGCGCATGGTCTCCTCCACGACCAGCGGTGCGAGCGTGCGGTCGGCGAGCACGATTCCTCGCTGGTCGGGATGCCGGTGCAGCTGGCACACGATGTTACCGATCAACTTGGTGGTCGTCTCGTTGCCCGCGATCGACAGCAGATACAGGTAGCCGAGCAGTTCCTCGTGACTCAATCTGCCCGTGGCCTCCGCCTCGATGAAGCTTGCGATCAGGTCGGCCTGCGGCGGGAGCCCTGCACGACGACGCAGATCGTCCTCGTAATAACCAAAGATCCGAAGCGTCGCCTCGAGACCCGCCTCGGGCATCTCGAACACGCCCTCGTCGCGGTGCACGACGGTGTCGGTCCAGCCGCGGAGCATGTCCTCGTCCTGTTTCGGCACGCCGAGCAGCCGGCAGAGCACGGCCATCGGCAGCCGCGCGGCGAGGTCGGCAATGATGTCGGCCTGGCCCTTCGCCCGGTGCGGGGCCAGCAACTCACGCGCGAGCGCGCGGATCGCCTCCTCGAGCGGCGCCACGGCCGAGCGGGTGAAGAGCCGGTCTGCGAGATGGCGCAGCCGCGAGTGATCCGGCGGGTCGCTGTTGATCAGGAGCGGAAGCTGCCCCTTCAGGGGTTCGAGCGTGGTGCCCTGCGCGCTCGAAAACACCCGGTAGTTGCGCGCCGCCGCGAAGCAGTCGGCGTAACGCGAGAGCGCCCAGAATCCGTAACGCTGGTTGTAGTAAGCCGGTGCCTCGTCGCGCAGCCGGCGATAGGCGGGATATGGATCCTCGTGATGCTCGTAATCGAAGGGATCGTAGTGCGGCGCATCGAGCCCCGCCGCCCGCTCACGATCCGGCACGATGCCGGTCACAGGTCCTTCTCCATGACCTTGGGGCGCTTGCCGACCGGGCGCATCAGGACGAGATCGAGCGAGCAGTCCGGCGCGAAGTCGAAGCAGTGGGCGATCGCCTCCCCGACCGGCTCGGGCGGCATCATCCCGGCCCAGTACTGGCCATGCTCGAGCCAGGCCGCGTACGCCTCGCCCGCGGCCTGCGGGTCCCAGCCGCCGCCGAAACCCGTCATCGTGTTGCCGGGCACAAAGGTCGTGACGGCGATGTTGTCGCCCTGCACTTCGGCGCGCAGTTCCTTCGAGAACTGCTCGAGCGCGGCCTTGGTCGCGGAATAGATGGAGAGGTGCGCGAACGCCATCTCCTCGTGCACCGTGGCCGAGGACACGTTTACGATCCGCCCGCCGCCCTGCGCGCGCAAATGCGGAATCACGGCCTGGCAGGCATACACGGGCGCGAGAAAATTGACCGCGACCTGCGCCACGACGTCCGTGGAGCGCAGTTTCTCGATGCGGCTGGCGTAGGAGGTGCCCGCGTTGTTGACGAGGCCGTCGATGCGCCCAAAGTCGCGGTGGACGCGATCGATCGCGGCTCGAAGCGCGTCGGCGTCCGCCACGTCGACGGCCACCGCGGCTGCGGCCTCGCCGAGCCGCTCGCGGGCCGCCGCCAGCGCCGCGGCGTCGCGCCCCAGGATCGCGACCCGGGCCCCGCGCCGCACCAGGCCCGCCGCCGCAGCGAGCCCGATGCTGCGCGAGCCGCCCGTAACGATCACGACCTTGCCTGTGAGCGCGTCGCTCATGCCGGCACACCCACGGTCTTCGTCTGCAGATACTCCTCGAATCCCTCGATGCCCATCTCGCGACCTATGCCGCTCTGCCGGTAGCCGCCAAACGGCGCGTCGGCGTCGAAGGCGTTGCCCGTATTGACGTTCACCGTGCCGGCGCGCAGCCGGCGCGCCACCGCGAGCGCCCGCTCGCGATCGGCCGAGTGCACTGCGCCCGCGAGACCGTAGATCGAGTCATTGGCGATCCGCACCGCGTCCTCGTCGCCGTCGTGTGCGATCACCGCGAGCACGGGCCCGAAGATTTCCTCCTGCGCGATGCGCATGCGGTTGTCGACACCGGCAAAGAGAGTCGGCTCGACATAGAAGCCGCGCGGCAGCCGCGGCGGAATGCCGCCTCCAGTCACGAGCGCCGCGCCCTCGCGCTTCCCCGTGTCGACGTAGCCCAGCACCCGCTCGCGTTGCGCCTGCGAGATCACGGGCCCGAGGATCTGCTCGCGGCTGCCAGGATCGCCGTACGGCAGGCTCTCGAAGAGGGCCTTGAGCGTCGCGACCGCTTCCTCGATGCGCGCGCGCGGCACGAGCATCCGGGTCGGGATGCTGCAACCCTGGCCCGCGTGATAGCAGACCGCGAGCCCGCCATAGAGCGCCTGACCGAAGTCCGCATCGTCGAGCAGGATGTTGGCGGACTTGCCGCCGAGCTCGAGGAACACGCGTTTCACGCTGGCGGCAGCCGCGGCCATGATGCGCCGCCCGGTCGCGGTCGAGCCGGTAAAGGAAATCACGTCGACCCGCGGGTCCTCGACCAGCTGTGCGCCCAGGGCGGTCTTCTGGCTGCCTGTGATCACGTTCAGCACGCCGGGTGGCAGATCGGTCGCCGCCGCGGCCTCGCCGATGAGCGCGGCAGACCAGGGCGTCTCGGCCGCCGCCTTGAGGACGACCGTGCAACCCGCGCCCAGGGCCGCCACGCACTTGGCGAGGTTGATCTGCACGGGCGCATTCCAGGGCGTGATCGCGCCAACGACACCGGCGGCTTCCTTCCACACGAGGCGCCGCGTCGGCATACCCATCGCGTGCGTGATGCCGAGATCGCGCTCGAACGCGTGATCGCGCGCGAGCGCGATGGTCCAGTCCATGAAGCGGATCGGCAGGTCGAGCTGGTAGCCGAAAGTGAGACCGAGCGGCGCGCCGGTTTCGCCGGCGATGCGCTCGCGCGCCGCGTCGGCGCGCGAGCGGAGCTGGTCGCGGAGTTGAGTCAGGCAGTGCACCCGCAGCGCGCGGTCACGCGCCCACCCGCCGTCGTCGAAGGCGCGGCGCGCGAAGGCGATCGCCGCATCCATGTCGGCGGCGACGGCGTCCGCGGCCCGGCCGATCGCCTCGCCGGTCGCCGGGCCGATGTTGTGATAGAGCCGGCCGCCGCTCGCGTCTCGCAAGCTACCGTCGATGAAGAGCTGCGAGCTCGGGCGCTCGGGCATCGCGGCGCTCAGGTCCGCATCCACTGACCGCCGTCCACGTTGAGCACGTGACCGGTCACCCAGCGCGCCTCGTCCGAGAGCAGGAACAGCACGGCGCCGGTCAGGTCCTCGGGCTGGCCCAAGCGCGCGATCGGCATGGTGGCGAGCATCGCGGCGAGCTGCGCATCGGTCGCGTTGCCGTGCAGCGCCGGCGTGTCGGTGGGCCCCGGCGCGATGCCGTTGATGCGTATCCCGAGCGGGCCCAGCTCGCGCGCGAGTGCGAAGGTCAGGCCGTTCAAGCCGTACTTCGCGACGCTGTACATGCCATAGGCCATGTGCGCCGCGGTGGAGGTCTGGTTTACGATCGCGCCGCCCTGCCGGCGCATGTGCGGCAGCACGGCGCGCGTCATGACGAGCGCACCGTGCATGTTGATGCTCATGAACCGCTGGTAATAGTCGAGGTCGACCGCGATCAGCGGATCGAGCCGCATGCCGGCGAAGAGCGCGGCGTTGTTGACCAGGTAGTCGAGGCGGCCGAAGGCCTGCATACATGCCTCCGCCGCCGCGCCGGCCGATTCGACCGAGCTCACGTCGGTTGCGACGAAGAGCGAGCGTCCGCCACCTGCCGCGATGTCGGCGGCGACCGCCTTGCCACCCGTCGCGTCGATGTCCACGACGACGACCGCGGCACCCTCGCGCGCGAGCGCGCGAGCGTAGGCTTCGCCGATGCCGCCGGCCGAGCCGGTTACGATCGCGACCTTGTGTTCGAATCGCATTGGACGGCTGCTACTTCGCCGTATGCGCGATGTCGCGTGAGGCTTCGAGAGTCTTGCCGTGCCAAGGACAGAACTTCCACGCGCCGCTCAGTTTCTCGCCGTCCACCGGGCACGTCTTGCGCGTAAGCAGCGCCCCGAGCGGCAGCCGCCACGTGTACGCCTTGCCCTCGAGATCGACCGAGAACCCGCCCTCCTGCATGGCCGATGCGATCACAAGCCCGTCCTGGGCCGCGCTCGGGAAGAAGAAGACATGCCCTCGCCCATGGGTCCGAGCATGTTGGCGAACATGGAGCGCATGAGCGCCAAAAGATTGCTGACGTCGGCGGAGAGCTGCTCCTCGGGCAGCCACCAGATCATCGTAAGCTCGCCCCGGACGTCGCTCTGTTTCTGCGTCTCCCGCACGAGGTCGGCCAGACTGGCCCCGGTTTGCGCGAACGCGCTTCCATGCACCACGGCACCGCTGATCAGGCAGACGAGCGCGACGGCGTGTCGCGACAACGAGTTCATTCCGGTACTCCATCGCAAGGATGCGACAGTGTACCCGCAAGTATCGACTGGTCGCTTCAGTACGCGGTGAGCGCGGAGCCGGTGCGCGGAGCGACGATCGCGCGACCGGGCCCGGCAAAGGTCACGGGCACCGATACGCTGCGCATCCCTGCATTGCGCAGCACGGCGAAGTGCAGATGCGGTCCACTCGAGAAGCCGGTGTTGCCGGAATTGGCGATGTACTCACCGCGCGCGACGCGCTGCCCGGGCCGCACCCGGATCGAGTCCATCTGCAGGTGTGCGTAGATGGCGTTGGTGCCGTCGTCGTGCAGGATCTGGACGAAGTTGGCCTCGTCCTGGCTCGACGGCGCGAGACCGCCCCGGAAGAAGCGATGCGCCACGTTGATCACCACTCCCTCGCGAGCGGCATGCACGGCGCTGCCTTCCGGCATCGCGAAGTCGACGGCATAGCGGCTCGAGGCGTCGAGGTGCGTGAAATGGTCCGGGGGTGCCTGGCTCACCGTGAACGAGCGCGCATTGGCGAACGGCGCGCGGTAGGGACCCTTGGGCGCGTGCTCGGCGCCGGGCACGCCAATCACGTAACCGAAGTCGAAGGGGATCTGCGCCTTGCCCGCGGGAGGCGGCAGCGCGAACAGCACCCGCTCCGAGCGCGGCGCGACGGTGGCGCGCACCGTCTGCGTATCGCTCATGTTGCCCACCCGCAGTCCGAACTCGACGCTGCACCGGCACTCGTTCACCGCCACGATCGAGATGCCCTGGGGCGTCGTGCGCGGCTCGACCGAGATCCGGGGCGCGGCGGCGCCGGATTTGACCTGCACCGGCTCCACGGCGCGGACCGCGTCGGGCTGACGGTCGGCGAACACCCACTGGCCGTTCTTGTCCTTGTACCGGTAAACCTCGGCCACGGCCGGGGCAGCTGCTAGGGTGATACAGACTAAGGCGAGGCAGGGACGGAGGGCCATGTGCGGAGACTAACCGGCTGAGCGCAGATTTCCACCCCCCGCGCGCCTGGTTTTGCCCAGATACTCGACCGTCCTCACGGATCCGCGGGCGTTTCCTGCGCGGGAGCGGCCCCGGCCGTCACGGCGAGCCGCGCACGCAGGGCCTGGAGCAGCGGGCCGTCGCGATCGCCGTCGAAGGCAGGGGCATGCGTCCAGTCCCGGGTCCAGGGATGCGCGGTGCGCAGGCTCGCGGGCTCGCTCTCCCGTCGCGGAAACACGTGCGCGTGCAGTGCGGGCTCGAGGTTGCCGAAGATCGCGTAGTTGATGCGCACGGCGCCGGTCAGCTCGCGCAGCGCCCCGCCCACCCGCGCCATGTCCGCGAGAAACATCGCCTGCCCCGCCGGCGGCAGCGCGTTCAAGTCCGGCACGACCGGATCAGGGAGCAGCAGGCAATAGCCGGCAATCACCTGCGGGTCGCCCATCACGACCCAGCCCGAATCGAGCCGCGCGACCAGCGTCGGGTCCGCGCCTGCGCGGCAGGCGGCTACACGCCGGTGGATCGCGGTCATTTGTGAGACACGAAATAGACAGCGCCCAGGATGCAGAGCGCCGCCCACAGATAGTCGAGCTTGAGGGGCTGGCGCATGTAGTAAACCGCGAAAGGCGCGAACACGACCAGCGTGATCGCTTCCTGCGGGATCTTGAGCTGCAGCGGCATGGATCAGCGCTCCCCGAGGCTCGCGGGCAGCCGGACGTCGAGGCGGAGGAGCGCCGCGCCCGTCGTGTCCGCGTCGACGTGGTGTATGCCGCGCCAGCCGCAGGCCTCCGCGCCGCGTACGTTCGCGCTCAGGTCGTCGATGAAGACCGTGCGCGCGGGCTCGAGATCGAACTGACGCTCCGCCGCCCGGAAGATCGCGGCGTGCGGCTTGACCGCGCCCGCGCGGAACGATGCCAGAGCGCCGTGCACCAGGCCGCCGAGCCCGTAACGCCCGTCGAGATGCTCCCAGTGCAGGTCACCGATGTTCGAGAGCAGGTAGACGCGGTAATCGGACATCAGACCGGTGGCGAGCGCAAACATCTCCGGCGCCTCGTCGAACATGTCGAGCCAGGAACTGCGCAACCGCACCGGGTCGAGCGATCGGCCGGACGTGCCTGCCAGCCGCTCGAGAAACGCCTCTCCCGCGAGGTCGCCGCGCTCGTGCGCCTCGAGACCGATGCGCGCGAGCCACGCCGGCATGTCCGTGAGATCGACGCCGGACTCGGTCAGGAAGGCGAGAAACGCTCCGTAGTTGAGCGGCAGCAGCACGTTGCCCACGTCGAACACGACGTTCCTGATCGTTGCGCGGTCAGGGACCATGCGGTTGCCACCCCCGTGTCAGAAACAGCGCGAGAAACCCGGCGACGTAAGCGACCGCCACGTGCCAGCCCGCCCTGAGCCACGCCGCCACCGAACGCCCCTCCGGGAACAGATTCGTGATTGCGACGCCCGCCGAGGATCCGAACCAGATCATCGATCCGCCGAAGCCCACCGCGTAAGCGAGCATCCCCCAATCGTACCCGCCCTGCGTGAGCGCGAGCTTGGTCAGCGGGATGTTGTCGAACACCGCCGACACGAATCCGAGACCGAGCGTCGTCATCCATGAAGGCGCGGGCAGGCGTTCGACCGGCATCATCGACGCCGACAGTACCAGCGCGAGGAGGAAGATCGTGCCGCGCAGCGTCGCCGGGAGCACCGACCAGTCCGGCTGCCGGAGCGGCGCCGAGAGGAGCAGCGCCGCCCAGACCGCAGAGCCCAGGAACGGCCAGCGCTCCGCCAGCGCCGGGTGATACAGGTTGATGGCGACGTTGACCGCGACGGCGACGATCAGGACGAAGGCGACCGTCGCAAGACGCCCGCCGTCGACCCCCGTGGCCACAAACGCCGCACGTGCGATCGGCGCGTAGCGCTGCTGCTGCCGTGCGGCCGGAATGCCGAACACGACCAGCGCGACCCCGGCGGCGACATAGGCGTGCAGCACGTCGATCGGGCTCACGCCATCGATCCACATCATCGTCGTGGTCGTGTCGCCGATGACGCTGCCGGAGCCGCCGGCGTTCGAGGCCGCGACCAGGGCTGCGATGTAACCGATGTGCACCTTGCCGCCGAACACGGTGCGCGCGACGGCGCCGCCGATCAGCGCCGCGGCGATGTTGTCGAGGAAGCTCGACAGCACGAAGACCATGACGAGCAACACGAAACAGCCGCGCCAGTCGTCGGGCAGGAAGTCCGGCAACCGGGTTGGCACGCCGCTCTCCTCGAAGTGCCGCGACAGCAGCGCGAACCCCATCAGCAGACCGAACAGGTTCGCGAGGACGACCCACTCCAGCCGCAGGTGATGCGCGAGGCCCGCAAGCCCGGCCACGCCGTCGAACCCGGTCGCGAACAGCTTGTAGACCACTATGGCGGAGAGCCCCACCAGTGCGACCTGCAGCACCTGCCGGTGCAGAAGCGCCACGCCCGCAAGCGTGAGGCCGAAGAGCACGAACTCGAGCGGCACACCCGCCATCTCTACTCCACCCGCCGCGGCCGGATTCGCGGGATCCACTTCAGGCCGCCGCAATCCAGGGCGGGTCGATGCGCTCGAGCTCGGCCGGTGCGCCGGCCGCCCGCTTCAGGCGCAGCACGAACCCGTATCTGTCGACATCCGCGCACACGGCGAAATCCGCTTCAGGCGCGTAATCGCACGCCGGGTCGAAGAACTTGCGCGCTGCGGGCGCATCGCGCAGCAGCCCGGGTACGCGGTGCAACCCGGGATCGCGTTTCTCGAGCAGATCGACGAGACAACGGGCATACAGGTCGTCCTCCAGGCAGCGCTCGCGCGCCTCGTGCCCCATCCGCACCAGCGACACCTGTTCCGGCCGGTGCGCCGCGATGTAGCCTGCGACCGCGCTGATGTTGACGAACGCGCCGGTCAGCACTTCGCGCGCGCCGGTCGCATGGAGGAGCCCCTGGGTGCCGGCGTGCGTCGTGTGCACCAGGGTGCGACCGCGCAGATCGAGCGACGCGAGCTCGGCCGGCGAGTTTCCGGCGTCGAAGCCCGGCAGCGCGCGCGCATGACGCTCGCCCGCCAGCAGCGCGCCGGAGAGCCGCGCGCGCAGCTCTTCCGCCTCCGGTACGCCGGTCACGGGCAACACGCGCGCAGCGCCGCCGCCGATGGCGCAGGCCACCGTCGAGCAGGCGCGGAAAACGTCGATGATCACGGCGATGCCACGCGCGGCGCGCGCGCCTGCGACGTGATCCAAGAGCTCAATCCGCATCGCCACGCGCGCGCTGCCCCACCGTCACGATGCGCGCGCGCGGGATGAAATTGAAGTCGCTGGCCGAGGCCGCCGTGTACGCGCCCATCATCCGCCCCAGGACGAGATCGCCGATCTGCAGTTCGGGCAGCGGCAGGTCTTCGCGGATGACGTCGATGCTGTCGCAGCTCGGCCCGGCGAGCACCGACGGGTGACGCGGGCCCAGTCCGCCGATGCACTCGAGCGGGTAATGCGCGTGGTCGTAGAGCTGGCCGCTGTACGAGCCGTAGAGGCCGTCGTCGAGGTAATACCACCAGCGCCCTTCGCGCTGCGCGCGACCCGTCACTGCCGCCACGCCCGTCCCCGCCGGCGCGACGATGAATCGCCCGGGCTCGGCGACGACCCGTGTCGTGCGCGGCAGCCGCGCCAGTGCCCGTCGGATCGGCTGGCAGAACCGCTGGATCGGCAGCGGGTCGCGGCGATACGCCACCGGAAATCCGCCGCCGATGTCGAGGCAGTCGAGACCCTCGAAGCCGCGCGCGGCGGCATCCGACATCAGGTCGCGGCACGCGGCGATCGCCTCGACGTACTTGCCGGCGTCCGCAACCTGCGATCCGACGTGGAAAGACAGGCCGCGGATGGTCAAGCCGAGATCGGACGCCATCGCGAGCAGCGAGGGCACGGCCGCCGGTTCGCACCCGAACTTGCGCGACAGATCCACCACCGCCGCCGGGTTGCGGAACGACACCCGCAGCAGCAGCTCGACCTGCTTGCGATGCCGGGTGAACTTGCGGAGCTCGTCGGGGTTGTCGACGGCGAACCGCCGGATCCCGTAACGGAGCGCGGCGGCGATCTCGCGCGGACTCTTGATCGGGTGAGTGTGCATGCAGCGGTCCGCCGCGACGCCCTGCGAGCGTACGAGCCGCGCCTCGCCGCTGCTCGCGACATCGAAATACGCGCCGAGGTCGCGCAGCTCCGCGACTACCGCCGCGAGCGGTAGCGGCTTCAACGCGTAGTACAGGTCGACGCCCGGCAGCGCGCGCTTGAGCGCCATGTACTGCCGCCGCACCACGTCGCAGTCGACGATCAGGAGGGGCGTGCCGTGCCGCGCGACGAGGCTCCGTATGCGGGCGGCCGACACGGCCGTCGGTGGCCGCGCGGCGCGCGGGCCCGGGCTGCCGCTCATGGGTAACCGATGTCCTCGCCCATGTCGGCCCGCAACGCGGCGATGTCCGGGTCAACCGCGACGACGTTTTCCGCCGAGGCGGCGCGGCGCAGCCGGTCGCGCACCGCTTCCCAGAGCTCTCCGCCGGGCACTTCCTCCACCAGGATTTCGCGCGCGCCGGACTTGTCGAGCGTGCGCAGGTTGACGTACAGGTCGCGGCCATAAAGGTCCGCGCGGCGGCCGGCGTTGATCCAGGTCATGAACTTGTTCGCGAGCCGCGGCGGACGCATCGCGAGCACCGCGACGCGCTCGTGGTCGACCGTCGACTGCGCCACGACTTCCTCGAGCGTCTTGCTGGTGACGATGCTGAGGGGAGTGCGCGGCGCATAGTGCTTGACATCGCTGCCCGGCACGCGCGGCGACGATGCGTCGGCGCCGCCGCGTACGGAGGGCACGACAGCGCGCAGCTGCGAAAGGGTGATCGAGCCCGGCCGCAGCACGCGGGGCGGGTCCTCGACGCACGACACAATCGTCGATTCGAGGCCGAGCTTGCAGTCGCCGCCGTCGAGCACGAAGCGCACCTCGTCGCCGAACTCCTCTCGCACGTGTTCCGCCCGGGTGGGGCTCACGTGCCCGTAGCGGTTGGCCGAGGGCGCCGCGATGCCGCTGCCGAAGGCGCGCAGCAGCTGCTGGGCGACCGGATGACCGGGCACCCGCACCGCGATCGTGTCCTGCCCGCCGGTGATCATCTGATCGACCGCGGGTGCGCGCCGCAGCACCAGCGTCAGCGGACCCGGCCAGAAGTGCTCGGCAAGCGCGTGCGCGTGCGCGGGCACGGCGAGCGCCCAGCGCTCGAGCGACCGACGATGATCGATGTGCACGATCAGCGGATGGGCCGCCGGGCGCCCTTTCAGTGCGAAGACCTTGGCGATCGCCTGGCTGTTCTGCGCGTCGGCGCCGAGCCCGTACACGGTTTCGGTCGGAAAGGCGATGACCTCGCCGTCCCGCAGGGCGAGTACCGCCAGATCGATCTCAGCCTGGGGAAGCCGTGCCGTCACCATCCCTGAATGATAGCCTCAATCCAGTTCGAGGCGCTCCCATCCGGCGGGGCTGCGAACCAGTTCATAGGCCGGCCAGTAGTGCTTGTCCAGCTTGAGCGTGATCACCTCGGTCGAGCCGTTCCAGGTGATCGTGCGCAGCCGCAGGGCGGCCCGATCCGCGCGTCCGCGCACAGCTTCGATGAATGCGTCGAGATCGGGCGTCGGGCGCCCGTCGACTTCGACGATGCGCCGGCCGGCGAACAGGTGGTAGCGTGTGGCCGGCGAGCCGTAGGAAAAGTACGCGACGAACACGCCGTCCGGCGGGATACCGCGCTGCTGTGCCATCGCGCGATGCGGCTTGTGAAGCACCGCGCCTGCCCACACCAGCAGCCGGTCGATGTCGCTGCCACGCAGCACCGCAGTGGTCAGCGCAAAGGTCTGCTCGATTCCGTCGCGCACCACCGTCAGCATCAGCTCAGGCGCCTGCGAGGCGCGCTCCACCTCGCGATAGCGATTGACCGGCTTGCCGTCGATCGCGAGCAACAGGTCGCCCTCGCGCAGCACCCCCACCGCGGGCGACCCCGCGACCACGCGCGCGACGCTCAGGATCTGGCGGCGTGTCGGGCTGTGCGCCTCCATGCGGCGCAGCCACTCCTCCGGCACGCCGAGCTGGCGAGCCGAGGCGAGCGGCACCAGCGAGAACTCTGCCTCGAGCGAATACAGCGGCTCGCCGCTCTGCGCCGCCTTCAGCACCTCCGCGACCAGCTCGGCCGGGATGCCGCGGTTGAGCTGCACCAGCTCGCGGTTGTTCTCGGCGGAGAAGCTCGACCAGAGGGCGCGCACGGCCCCGCCGGGGCCGGCGATGACGCCGTCGAAATCGGACGGCGGAGCGACGAGACTCACGACCTCGAGGTTGCTGTCGCGGAACTGCAGGGTGCGCGACAGCGGAAACGCCACCGGCTCGATCGAGGCGATGGAGGTCGCGAGCGAGCGCAGGCGCGTGTCGGCGCCGAGGCCCACGACGGTCACCGACTCGCCCGGATGCAGGTCGCGCAGATCGAGCCGGGCGGTGCGTATCGGCGTGCCGTTCAGGAGCTTCGGGTCGAAGGAGACGATCGAGAGATTGTGCAGGGGGTGCACGTACTCGACGCGGCCTGGCAGCTCGACCGAGCCGGCGAAGACGATCTTGACGTCGCCGACCGCGACCGGGACGGTATTGCGATCGATCACGACGAGTCCGCGCTCCGCGTCCACGATCAGGCCCGTGCCGTGATAGTTGCGCTCGGAGATCCCCGCCACCGAGAACGGCATGTCGAAACTTACGAGGACCAGCGAGCCGGCGAGCGCGTCGGAGATCGGGGAACCCGTCATCGCAAACGAGGTGCGGGCCGGCTCTTCCGCCGCGGGCGGCGGCGGCGCGGGCAGGTCGCTGCAGGGCCAGTAACCCGTCGTGTCGTCGCGGCGGCACTCGCGGGCCGGGAACCAGCGGCGGTCCACGCGTACGACGCGGGTCTGCGTGCCCTTCGGGTCGTCGAGCGTCATGTAGCGCAGCGCCGCGTGCCCGCCGTCGGGCAGCGCCGCGAGCGCCTTGGTGAACTCGGACAGACCGGCCACCGGCTGGCCGGCGATGCTGGTGATTACCGCGCCGCGCGGCACGCCGGCCGCCCCCAGGGCGTAGCCCGGATTCGCAACGAACACGCCGCGTACCGGCGCGTTGAAGTGACGCGCCATTTGATAGGACAGGGTGTGCACGACGGAATCGCCGAACTCCAGGTAGGCGCCTGGCGTGATGGCGTGCAGATCCTCGACCTGAAAAGTCTTCTCGAGGACCGCACCGCCCCGCTGCACCTCGAGCGTAACCGTCTCGCCCACCGACTCGTCGAGGACCTCGGCGAGCGGTTGAAACGTCGTGACCAGCTTGCCGTTGATGCGCACCAGGATGTCGCCCGGTTGCAGCGCGCCCTCCGCGGCGGAGCCCGGCTGCACTTCGCTCACGACGAGCATGCCCGTAAGCCCGGGTTCGGCGCGACGCGCCTCGGCCTCGGTTTCGGGCGCGAGCCCGAGCCGCTCGAGCTCGTCGTACGGCGTGTAGCCGAACACCGTCTGCAGCGTGCCGCGGGTGATCGGCTGACCCGCCTGGATGCGCTCGAGCGCACGCAGCACACGCGCGAGCGGCAGATAGAAGCTCGACGCCGCGCCGCTGCTGCCGCCCGCGTTGAGCGCGACCACGCGCCCGCGTATGTCGATCACCGGTGAGCCGGAGGAACCACCCGAGGTGCCGGATGCCGCCTGGATGTAGAAGGTGTTGAAGTCGTTGTACTTGCCGATGCCGTACTCGGGCGCCTGGCGATCGAGGCGCGCGAGCGTGCCCGCGAGGATGGAAAGCTGCTCCCCCGCGTCGTTGCCGACGACGCGGATCTCGGTGCCGATGCGCGCGCCTTCCGGATAGAGTTGCAACGCCGGCGGTGAGATATAGCTCAGTTTCGCAGGGTCGTAGCGATAGAAGCCGAAGTCGTGCACCGGGTCGCGATACACGGGCTGGAGCTCGACTTCCTCGCGATTCTGGAACACCGCCATCGCAATCACCGGTCCCGGGGTGACGACGTGACGGTTGGTGAGTATCAACCCGCGCTCGGCGTCCACGACGAACCCGGTCGCCTGGCTCGACTGGTTCCACTCGGTGTCGAAGGCCCGCGTCTGGTCGATCTCGATCGTGACGACCGCCGGCGCGATCCGGGACAGCGTCTGGTCCCAGGCGTGCGTCTCATCCGCGGCCGACGGCCACGCGGCGAGAAGCGCGAGCGCGGCGCATGCGAGCGCGCCGCGCATCAGATGGCGCGGCCGAAGGCGGCGCGGAACCGGTCCGCGAATTCGCCGGCCGTGAAGCCATGATTCTGCGTCCCCGCGTGCGCGATCTTGATCGCCCCCAGGAGCGAGGCGATGCGGCCGGTCGTCTCCCAGTCGAAACCCCGCATCAGGCCGTGGAGCAGCCCGGCCCGGTAGGCGTCGCCGCAGCCCGTGGGATCGACGACCGCGTCGGCGCGGGCCGCGGGGATCGCAATCTCGCGGCCGCCCGTCAGGATCACGCTGCCCTGCGCGCCGCGCGTGATGATCAGCGCATCGACCCGTCGCGCAAGCGTGGCCACGTCCTCTCCGGTCCGGTCGCGCAGCAGCTGCGCCTCGTAATCATTGACCGCGATCCATCGTGATCGTTCGACGAATCCGAGCAGTTCCGCCCGGTCGAAGCGCGGCAGCTGCTGGCCGGGATCGAACAGAACCGGGATACCCGCCGCGGCGAACTGCATCGAATGCGCGAGCATGCCCTCCCGGCCGTCCGGGGCGATGACCCCGAGCGTCACGCCGGCGTCGAGCGGCACCTGGTTACGATGCGAGTGGTCCATGGCGCCCGGGTGGAACGCGTTGATCTGGTTGGCGTCGAGATCCGTCGTGATGAACGCCTGCGCCGTGAACTCGCCGTCGATCGTGAGCACGTGCTCGGTGCGCACGCCGCAATCGGCGAGCCACCGCGCGTAAGCGCCGAAGTCGGTGCCGACGGTCGCCATCGGCGCACCATCGCCGCCCAGAAGCCGCAGGTTGTAGGCGATGTTCCCGGAACAGCCGCCAAAGTTGCGCTTCATGCTCGGTACGAGAAACGACACGTTCAGCATGTGGATGCTGTCGGGGAGGATGTGTTCCCGGAACCGGCCCGGGAACACCATCACCGTGTCATACGCGAGTGAGCCGCAGATGAGTGCCGTCATGCGCCGCCGAGGGGAGGACCCCGTGTCTATCCGAACAGTATCAGGCCCCAGGTCAGCGCGACCAGCACGAGCGTCAGCATCACCGCTGCGGAGCCCGCATCCTTTGCGAAGCCGGACAGCGCATGCCGCTCGAGCCCGATCCGGTCGACCACCACCTCGATCGCGGTGTTGAGCAGCTCCACGATCAGGAGCACGAGCACGCTGCCCGCGAGCATCACGCGCTCGACGGAGCTACGTCCGAGGTAGAGAGCGAGCGGGAGCAACACGAACGCGACCCACACCTCCTGGCGGAACGCGGCCTCGCTCGAATAAGAGAGCCTGAGTCCCCGCAGCGAATGCCCGGTCGCGAGCCACAGTCTCTTCAGGCCCTGCGGCCGCACGCCCGCGCGCATCATGACGCGGTCCACGCCAGATCGAGCTGCCGGGCGGCGCGCACGTCGTCGAGCCGGCGGACCGGAAGCGTGTACGGCGCGCCCCTGAGCTTGTCCGGTTCGGTCTGCGCCTCCTGGCGGATCGCGGTCATCGCCTCGACGAAGCCGTCGAGCTCGGCCTTGGCCTCGGTTTCCGTGGGCTCGATCAGCAGGCACTCCGGCACCAGCAACGGGAAGTACGTGGTTGGCGCGTGGTAGCCGTAGTCGAGCAGGCGCTTGGCGAAGTCCATCGCGGTCGCGCCGTGCTCGCGCGCCTCGCGCCTGAGCGTGAGTATGAACTCGTGGCTCGCGCGCCGGTCCGGATAGGCCGGCTCGAAGCCCGCCTTGGCGAGACGCGCCATCAGGTAGTTGGAGTTGAGCGTTGCGAACTCCGAGACGCGGTGCATGCCCTCGCGACCGAGCATCCGCATGTAGATGTAGGCACGCAGCAGCACGCCGGTGTTGCCCGCGAACGCGGAGAGCCGCCCGATCGTTTGCGGCAGGTCGCGCTCGTCGAGCCAGCGGAAGTGCTCGCCCTCGCGTTCGACCAGGGGGACGGGCAGATACGGCAGCAGGCGCTCGCTCACGCCGACCGCGCCCGAGCCCGGGCCGCCGCCGCCGTGCGGCGTGGAGAAGGTCTTGTGCAGGTTCATGTGGATGACGTCGAACCCCATGTCACCGGGGCGTACCTTGCCCAGGATCGCGTTCAGGTTCGCGCCGTCGTAGTACAACAGTCCGCCAGCCTTGTGGACGATGTCCGCGACCTCGTGGATGCGCCGCTCGAAGACTCCCAGCGTCGACGGATTGGTGAGCATGATGCCCGCGGTCTGCGGTCTGACCGCGGCGCGCAGCGCGTCGAGGTCGATGTCACCGTCCGGCAGCGAAGGGATCTCGCGCACCGTGCAGCCGCACATCGTGGCGGTGGCCGGGTTCGTGCCGTGCGCGGCGTCGGGGACGATGATCTCGCTGCGCATCTCGTCGCCGCGGGCGCGGTGATAGGCGCGGATCATCGCCACGCCCGCGAACTCGCCCTGCGCGCCGGCCATGGGAGTAAGCGACACCCCCCGCATGCCCGTCACCGCCTTGAGCATCTCCTGGAGCTCCCACAGGCACTGCATCACGCCCTGCCCCGTCGAGTCCGGCGCGAGCGGGTGCCGCCCGAGGAACTCGGGCAGCATCGCGTACTGGTTACAGGCCCGCGGGTTGTATTTCATCGTGCAGGAGCCGAGCGGGTAGAAATGCGTGTCGATCGAGAAGTTGAGCTGCGAGAGACGCGTGTAGTGACGCACTGCCTGCAGCTCCGATACCTCGGGCAGCGCGGCCGCCGCACGACGCCTGAGCGCCTCGGGGATCGCGGTCGCGGCGGCGGCCTCGGGGTACTGTGCGGTGGCGCTCCTGCCGGGCGCCGAGTGCTCGAAGATCAGCTTTTCGCTCATGGATGCGCTCCGGAGCTCAGGCGGCTGCCGCCTTGTCTAGCACCTCGCCCAGCGCGCGTGCGTAGGTGCCGATGTCGGCTGCAGTGCGCGTCTCGGTCGCGCAGACGAGCAGCGCGGCGCCGAGCGCCGGGTAATGCGGGGTGAGATCGTAGCCGCCCACGATGCCGCGCGCGGCAAGCGCCTCGAGCACCGGCGCCACGGGCCGGTCGATCTGCAGCACGGCCTCGTGGAACCGCGGCCGGTCGAAGGCCGCGCGCACTCCGGGAATGCGCGTCAGCGCCGCGACGAGCTGGGAGGTCCGCTCGATGCAGGCGCTGGCGACGCGGGCGAGCCCCTGCGCGCCGAGGAGCGCTAGGTAGATCGTGCCCGCCGTCACAAGCAGGCCCTGGTTGGTGCAGATGTTGGAGGTCGCCTTGCTGCGGCGGATGTGCTGCTCGCGCGCCTGCAAGGTCAGCGTGTAGCCCGGTTTGCCATCGAGGTCGACCGTTCGACCGACGATTCGGCCCGGCATCTGCCGTACGTGCTCCATGCGCGTGGTCATGAAGCCGAAGTAGGGGCCGCCCGACAACAACGGCACCCCGAGCGGCTGGCCTTCGCCGCAGACGATGTCGACGCCCTTCGTGCCCCACTCCCCGGGTGGCTTCAACACCGCGAGCGAGGTGGGATTGACGACCGCGATCACCAGCATGCCCGCAGCATGCGCGAGATCAGTGAGCGCATCGACCTCCTCGAGCGTGCCGAAGAAGTTCGGCTGCTGAATGACGAGCGCAGTGACATCCTCGCCGCTGTATTTCTCGAGCGATGCCGCGGTGAGATGCCCGCCGCGGGCGTCGTACGGCAGCACCTCTACGCGGACGTTCTGGTTGCTGGCGATCGCCGCGAGCACCGCGCGGTAGGTCGGGTTCAGACTCGCGGGCACGAGCACCCGAGCGGACTTCGACCGGCGATTCGCGCGCACCGCCATCAGGCAGGCCTCCGCCACCGCGGAGGCGCCGTCGTAGAGCGACGCGTTGCTCGCCTGCATCCCGGTCAGGCTCGTCATCATCGACTGGAATTCGTAAAGTAGCTGCAGCGTCCCCTGGCTCGCCTCTGCCTGGTAAGGCGTGTAGGCGCTGTAGAACTCGCCGCGGGTCACGATCGCCCAGATCGCGGCCGGAACGTGGTGCTCGTAGGCGCCCGCGCCGATGAAGTTGAGCCGGCGGCCGTCGCGCGCGGCGCGCTCCTCCATCAGCCGGCCGGTCTCCATCTCGGTGAGTCCCGCCGGGATCGACTCGAGCACCCCGGCGCGCAGCTCGCGCGGGA
>Ga0268386_10000526_pt1 | contig 24443 bp, 15 predicted proteins | sample RVTome_15_FD_200260 | JGI IMG/M metagenome (GOLD analysis project Ga0268386, IMG submission 200260) | Soil microbial communities from uranium-contaminated site in the Upper Colorado River Basin, Wyoming, United States - RVT150D86... ... | reverse complement strand
GATAGAAGTAGGCGGTGCCGTTCTGGAGGCCGGAGTCGCGGTACGAATACGACGCGCCGAGGGGGGAGTTGCCGAGGCCGGGGACGAGGGAGGCGGTGATCCTCTCGAAGGGCCCGCCTCGAGACAGGGAGCGGTACAGCTCGAAGCCGAGGTTGCTCGTCTCGGAGCCGGTCTGCCAGGCCAGCTCCACCGCGCCGTCCCGGGGAGCCGCCGTGAACGACACCAGCTCCACCGCCGTCGCCACCGCCGTCCCGATCGAGTAGAACCCGGGAGCCCCCACGTCGCCCGGGTCGTCGTGGTTGTCGAACTCCCCGCCGATCCAGCACGCGGACCGGATCGTGCGGGAGATGCGGACCTCGTCGATCAGGCCCTCGAACGCGCGGGTGGTGCCCCCGCCGAAGTTGCCGATGCGGGCGGTCGAGCCGGCGTCCGAGACCGCGGCGCCCAACGGCGCGGTGCCCTCGGTCGTGGTCTGCAGGACCCCGTCGATGTAGAAGGCCGGGTCGTTCGCCGTGCTGCCCCGGTCGTAGGTCACGACCACGTGCTGCCACTGGCCCAGCGAGATCCCGTTGCCGACGAACCACGCCCCGTCGGCGCCGCCCGAGTAGGCGTGCTCGAAGTCCAGCTCCTGGTTGCCGAGGGTGTTGTCCAGCCGGAACGACCAGCCGTTGGCCACCGCCGTGCTCGTCGACTTGTCGACGATGCGCCCGAAGTTGGCGGCGCCCCAGCCCGCGGGATTGATCCACGCCTCCACCGTCCCCCCTCCGGCGAAGACGTCGTCGATGCTCGCGCCGGAGCCGACGTTGATGAAGTCGTCGACTCCGTCGAACCCCTGCCCGTCGGCGAAGCGCCCGGCCCCGTCCGTCGACCCGCCGTTCGTCCCGTCGTTGTTGAAGGACGTGGAGTCGAGGAAGTCGTCGTGGACGTGCCAGACCGCCGCGTAGCTCGCGTCCCAGACGGCCCCCGCGGGGTTCTCGGTGGGCGAGGTGACCGCGGCGTTGCCGAAGTAGACGTAGATCCGGGTGTCCGACGCGGCGGCGGCGGTGTTGACCGAGGGGATCCTGACCCACGCCACCAGCCGGCCGCTCGCGGAGACGTAGTGCTCGACCTCGTGGTCGAGCGTGCAGGGCGAGAAGCCCGCCCCCCCGCAGGTCGCGTCGTCGAGCGCCCGGAAGATGATGTCGTCGCCCCCGGGGTCGGTGACCCGGCCGCCGCTCCCGGTGTGGGCGAGGTCGGGGTCGTTGACGCTGAAGAGCATCGGGTAGTCCGTGAGGGTCGGCCCGCAACCGCCCGGGATCCGCGAGCGGTCGATGGTGATCGGCTTGAAGTAGCCGTAGCCGTCCACGGCGACGACGTTGCGGACCCGGCTGAACTCCGACGTGCTGCGGGGGACCAGGCAGGCGGCCCCGTCGTTGCACAGGGTGGCCGTCGCGGTGAGCAGCTCTCCGCCCGCGGCGGTGAAGCCGTGGGTGTAGGACGCGGAGCCGCCCGGGTGCGCCACGCTCGTCGCGCTCGCGAAGACCTCGCCTTCGCCGAAGTTGCTGGGATCGAACCCGGCGGGGTTCCGGAAGAACTCGACGCGGTAGGTGCCCGCGGGCACGTCGAGGTCGAACCTCACGGACACGGTGCCTCCCGAGCCGCGCGCCTCCTCGAGCACCGGGAAGTTGAGCAGGTCGTTGGGGCCCGCATCCCCGTCGCCGGGGTCGTTGGCGGTGACGCCGTCCTCGTTCAGGTCGATGCCCAGGGCGCCGTTCGAGTGGATCGCGTTGCCGAGGACCGCGTGGCCGGCGCCCGCGGCAGCCGTGAACCGGACCCCGTGGGAGGCGTTGTAGGCGATGACGTTGCCCGCGCCGGCCGCGCTGCCCCCGATGGTGTTGTTCGACGTCGGCCCGTCCAGGCGGATGCCGACGGCGTTGGGGATGCCCGCCGTGCCCGCGGCGTTGGTCCCGATCCGGTTCCCCTGCACGACGGTGCCGCTGGTTCCCGCGCTCGCGATCAGGATGCCGAAGCCGTTGTTCCCGGAGACCACGTTGCCGGCGTCCGCGGCGGTGCCCCCGATCACGGTGCTCGTGTTGGCCCCCGCGGCCAGGAGGAACACCGCGATGCCCTGGTTGGCGTTGCCGAGGTCCGCCGCGCCGGTGACGTCGGTGCCGATGTAGTTGCCCGCGATGACGTTCCCCGTCGCCCCGCCCCCCTCGCCCCTGACCTCGATGCCGTCGAGGGTGTTGGCGGAGATGACGTTGCGGTCCCGCACGTCGACCGCGGCGGGGTCCACGCCGATGCGGTTGTCGTTCGTGGCGCCGCCGCTCAGGCCCAGGAAGACGCCCACCGCGTTGCCGGGTCCGGCCCCGGTGCCGGCCAGGTCCGTTCCGATGAAGTTCCCGGCGATGACGTTGTTCGACGATCCCTGGATGCGGATGCCGCCCGGGAAGGCCCCCCCGTTCTGGATGCTGAGACCGCGGATCGTGCTGCCCGAGCTGCCCGGCTGCAGGTCGAGGACCTGGAACCCCGAGCCGTTCACCGCGACGACGGGCGCGTAGGGCGGGGAGTTCACCCAGCCGGGCTGGGTGGTCCCGTTGATGGTCACGACGCTCGTGATCGGGGGCAGTCCCGAGCCGACGAGGACGATCGTCTTGGGGCCGGCCGGCAGGATGTTGAAGGTGATCGTGTCGGCAGCGGCGCTGGCGTTGGCCTCCTCGATGGCCGCCCGCAGGGTGCAGGTGCCGACCGTCGAGTTACAGGCCACCCCGTTGACCGGAGGCTGGGCGGCCTGGTCGCCCGTGCTGTCGACGGTGAAGATCGCGGCCTCGGCCTCGGGCCGTGCGGCGACGAGCAGGAATACGGCAGCCAGCGCCCGCACGAGGGGGGTGGCGCGACCGAGGACGTCGTCCGGGTGAGGCCGGGGGACGTCGTCGCCGTTGCCGTCGCCAGGGCCGGGTGGCACTCCCCAGGACATGCCTGCTCCTATCTGATCCTGCCGGCAGGGTCACCGAGGAGGTGGTCGGTGCCGGAAGGGCCATCGACGCCGTGGCCGGGTCGGTCACCGGGCATGGCGCTCGCCGTCCGAGAATCGGTCGTTCGTCATAGTTAAGCCGCAATCAACCTGTTGATATGCCTGCCGTTCACGCGCCGGGGGCCCCTCCACGAGCCCCAACCTGCGGTCCGTTCAAGCAACCGACGTGCCCGATACGCGTTCTCCCGGGCGGTCGAGGTCGACCCTTCGAATCAGGGGTTTCCTGGGGCACAGATCCGCACACCGGAACCTTGGCAGCGCCGAGTCCGGACACGAGACGAGGGTCGAGAAATTACCCCAAGCCTAAGCCGATAACCGTATATCTACAATACGCTTTTCTGGAGGACGCTTTGGGGGGGGTCCGGAGGGGCTAGAGGTTGGGCTGCGAGTCCTCCGGCCCCCGGCGCGACTCGTCGAGGAGCCGACACCCCTCGAGCAGCAGGTGCTCGACGCTGCGGGCGATGGGCTCGCCGTTGCCGGGATCGCCCGGCACGAACTTGAACTGTCCGCGCTCCCAGGCGAGGAACGCGTAGACCGCCTCCGGGCCGCCCTTGTCCTGGCAGACCGCGGAGATGATCTCGCCGTCGCGGAAGCCGAACACGGCGGCGTCGCCCCCCTCGGCCAGCTCGCGCGCGGTGAAGAGGCCGGTGACCCGCCCCTGGTTGAGGATCTGGAGGACGGCGGGGGCCCCGAACACGTCGATCTGCCCCTCGAGGCCTCCCGCCCGGCCGGGCTCGCCGGCCACCCCTTCCATCCGGCCCCCCGACTCCAGGTCGGAGTAGCGCGTCATCAGGAGCTGGACGCGGATGAGCAGCTCGCGGATGGGAGTCTGCTTGGAGAGGAAGTCGTCGGCGCCGAGCTGCATCGCCCGGTAGCGGTCCTTGTAGCGGTCGGAGCCGGAGATGAAGACGAGCGGGGTGTGGCGGAGCAGGCTGTTCGCCCGCGCGCGGCGGCAGAACTCGAACCCGTCGATCTCGGGCATGCCCAGGTCGGCCAGGATGAGCCACGGCCGGTGCTCGGTCGCCATCTTCCAGGCCTCGGCCCCGTCGCTCGCCTCGTGGATCTTGAAGCCCTGGGCGGCGAGGGGAAGCGCGAGGAGCTTGCGGAAGCCCGGGTCCTCGTCCGCGATGAGGGCCACCCGCAGCATCTCGGGGACCGTGTTGAAGTCCGGGAAGTCCTCCTCGGTCACCCCGACCGTGGGCAGCGGAGGGGGGATGTGCTCGGTGATCTCGGGGACGAGGGTGGCCGCGGTCCAGCCCGAGAGCCCCTTGCGCCAGACCTTCGTGTCCTCGGGGATCGAGGTGAGCACGAGGTCGATCAGGTCGTCCAGGTCCAGCGGGCCGCGCTGCTGACCCTCCGTGAGGTAGATCCACTGGTTCGGGCCGATGCCGTTGGCCTTCGGCTCCGGCTCGCGCGGCTCCCGCGGCTCTCGCGGCGGCGCCTCGGCGGCCATCAGGTCTCCCGAGATGGTGAGGGGCTCCTCCTCGGGGGCCCCGCTCGGGACCGGCGGGGAGGAGCCCCGGTCGGCCGCGGGGGGCTTCGCGGGCGCGGCCGGAGGAGCCGCCGCCGCAGGCCCCGGCGCCGGTTGGGCGGGGCGCGCGGCCGGCGCGGGCTTCGGAGGGGTGGCCGACGACGTCGGGGCGCGTGTCGGGGCCGGGGGGGGCGCCGCCGGAGGCGGTGCCGGACGTGGGGCGGCGGGGGCCGGGGTCGGCGTCACGGTGACCGCCGCGGGAGCGGGGGGACGGGAGGCCGCGGGTGGAGGAGCCGGCGCGGGAGGCCGGCTCGGGGGAGCGGCCGGCGCCGCCACCTTCGGCGCGGGCGCCCCCGGAGCCGAAGCGGGTGCGGGTGGGCGGGGAGTCGGAGCGGGAGCGGGCGCGGCCGGAGGCCGGAACGAAGCGGCGGGTGCGGGGGGGCGGGCCGCCGGTCCCTCCGGGACCGGCCGCGGCGGCGTCGGCGTCGGGGGGGCGTCCCGCGCCCCTCGTCCGGCTTCGCCCCCGTAGTAGTCGGCGAGGGACTTGAACAGCAGCTTGATGATGCCCTTCAGCGTCTCCTCGATCCCCATTCCCTTCGTCGCGACCGCCTCGAAGTACGACAGGCCCTGGGGGTTCAGCTTGGCGTTGAGGACCGCGAGGGGGAGCGCGTTCGCGAGGTCGCGCTTGTTGTACTGCACCGCCATGGGGATGCGCGGGTCGAGCTCGTTGGCCTCGATGTTCTTGCGGAGGCTGTCCAGGCTGGCGAGGTTCGCCTCGAGGAGCGGCGCCTGGGAGTCGCAGACGAACACCACCGCGTCCGCTCCCTTGAGCACCATGCGACGGGTGGACTCGTAGAAGACCTGGCCGGGGACGGTGTAGAGCTGCACCCGGGTGCGCATCCCCCGGATGATCCCGAGCTCCACGGGAAGGAAGTCGAAGAAGAGCGTCCGGTCCACCTCGGTGGAGAGCGAGAGCAGCTTGCCCTTCACCTTGAAGGTGACGTTGTCGTGGATCCACTGGAGGTTGGTCGTCTTCCCGCAGAGCGCGGGCCCGTAGTAGACCAGCTTGGCCGTGACCTCCTTCGTCGCGTGGTTGAAGAGGGCCATCAGGAGCTCGGGACGCCGGGGGTGACGGGGCTCGCCGCCTCCTGGGGTGGGAGGAGGCTGCCCCCGACCCCCGGGTCCACCGGCCGCACGCCGGACGGACCCGGGCCCGCGGGGGCGGTGGCCTGGGCGACCTGGGGGGCGAGGGCGGGCGGCGGCCCCGCCGGCTCGGTCACGTCGCCGCACAGACGCGCCGCGAGGTCGTCGCGGCGGCTCCGGACGAACCGCATCGCCTCGAGGGCGCGCTCGCGGGTGAGGGCCCCCTCGCCGGGGTCGAAGCCGAGCCGGCGCAGGGCCGCCACGTAGTCGGAGGGGGTGGCCTTCTTGCGCTCGAGGCGCACCCGCTCCACCTCGGCGCCTTCGGTGAGCGTGACCGCGACGGTGTGGCGGCCCGCGGAGAAGGACTGGGTCATGACGGGAAGCCAGCCCGGGCCCGCCCCCGGGCACACCACGGCCTTGCGGCACCCGTCGGCCCGCCACCGCTGGCCGTTGCCCGACCGCACGAACGCCGACAGGGTATAGAGCCCGGCCTCGGGAAGATCGACCACGAGCAGGGCGCGCCGGCCGTGACGACCTCCGCGGAGCGTCCGTGAGGGCTCCTCGCCGGGGGCGGGCACCTCCGCGTCCTCGAGCTGGAAGCTGGCCCCCTCCCGTTCGATCGGGCTGTCCGCGGGCGCGAGCTCGTGCTCGAGGTCGAGGGCCTTGAGGGAGGTGAGGGCCACGTCCTCCCCGGTGGTGACCGCGCGGGGCCGCCAGCCCCCCGCGGGCTCCACGGGGTTCACGCAGGGCGGGGCGACCTCGACGTACTCGAGGGAGGTTCCCGGGGGAAGGAGCAGCGAGGCGGTGTAGGCCCCGGGATCGAGATGCGCGGTGCCCGCGAAGACCCAGTCGGAGGCGGCGCCCGGGACGAGAGTGAAGGTGCGCAAGGCGGGAGCGCCGCCCATCGGCGCGATCTCGGCGCTGGCCGGGCGGGCGGGGTCTCCCGAGAGCCGGGCCCGGAGCTGATAGTCGCCCGCCTGCACGACCGCGATCGCGTACGACACCTCCCCGGTGCCGTCGGGGGCGGCGACCGTCCGGCGTCCGCCCTCCTCGGCCACCACGATCCCGTCGCTCCGCAGGTAGTCGTCCGCCGGGAAGGCGCGGCTGTCGCGCCAGGAGAGGGCGGCGAACACGTCCGAGGCCTGGCTGCTCGCCTTGACCGCGTCGTTCATCTCGAGGGCCCGGAGCAGCATCCGCGCCCAGAGCGGGTGCGTCACCGGCGTGACCCGCGGATCCCCGAACAGAGGTACCAGGGCCGCCGCGACCACCACGGCGACGAGGGCCACCGTCTTCAGCCTTCTCTGCATGTGCTCCCCCGTCGTTTACCTTGGCTGAGGCAAGGATGTTATGGCAAAGTTAAACTGTTTTCTAGCGCATTTCCACCAGGGCTCGGCAGGTCGCCCCTATTGACCGGGAATCGGACAGGGCTTCCGACCGGACCCAAGACAGGATGTGGCCTTTCTCCATGCGGGTACCGCGATCCCCGTCACATTCCCTGGGCACGACGATTGCTTCCCGGAGGACGGCGTCATGGCGACATCGCTCATCCCCTTCCTGCTCGGCCTGCTCGTAACCGCCGGGCTGCTCCTCCCCCTGTTGCTGCGCTTCCGCGCATCGGCCGGCGAAGCGGCCGAGCGCGCGGACACGCTCGAAGGACAGGTCGGCGAGCTGCGCAAGAGCCGCGTCCGGATCGAGGAGGACCAGCGGTCGCTCACCCAGTTCCTGAAGGAGTTCCCCCACCTGGCCCGGGACCTCTTCAGCGGGCTCACCGAGCGCCAGCTCCCGCCCACGCTGCTGCACGTCCTCCAGAAGAGCCTCGACCCCGCCCACGCGGTGGTCCTCGTGCGGCGCGGCCACGAAGCGAGCGAAGCCCGCTTCGTGGTGGCGGCGGTCGCCCCCGAAGGGGGAGCGCCCAAGCCGGGCACCGAGATCCCCCTCGACCGCGGGGAGGTGGGCTTCGTGGCCGAGGCCCAGCTCGTGATGAGCAGCGAGGACCTCCAGGCCGCCGAGGTGCGGGAGCGGATCAAGGCGGGGCCCGACGCGCCGCCCGGCCTCCCCACCGACATCCTCGCCCCCCTCGTCTTCGACCAGGAGACCCTCGGCATGGTCGCGCTCTCCCGGCCGCGGCGCTCGGTCGGCGACGGCAAGGCCGCCCTCCGGCTGATCGCCCAGACGGGCGCCCAGGCCCTCCACGCCGCCGCCGCCTACTCGCGCATCCGCAGCACCGCCGAGATGGACGGGCTCACCCGGGTGTTCAACAAGCGGCACATGGAGCAGACCCTGTCCGAGCTGATCTACCGCACCGCCTGCGCAGCCTACGACCGGAAGGGGGCGGGGGCCGCCCCCACCGCGGTCGGCCTCTCGGTCTTCCTGTTCGACATCGACCACTTCAAGCACTACAACGACACCAACGGCCACCTCCCCGGGGACAAGCTCCTCCAGGAGCTGGCCCGCCTCGTCCAGGACAGCATCCGCAAGGACGACATCTTCGGCCGCTTCGGGGGCGAGGAGTTCCTGCTCGTCCTCCCCAGCACGAGCCTCGTGCAGGCGCTCGGCGCGGCCAACAAGGTGCGCTCGGCGATCGCGGCCCGGAAGTTCCCTTTCGCGGACCGCCAGCCGATGGGGATGCTGAGCGTCAGCGGCGGGGTCGCCGAGTACCCCCACGACGGGATGGACGCGGCGAGCCTCCTCCGGGCGGCCGACGCGGCCCTCTACGAGGCAAAGCGCCAGGGCCGCAACCGGGTGGTCGCGGCCTCCCGCTCGGGCGCTCGGGTGGCCGCCGCGGCGGCCGCCCCGGCGATGCCGGGGCCCGTCGTCGCCACCCCCACACCCTCCGGGCCGGCCACTCCCGCCTCCCTGGCCGCCGCGCGTCCCCCGGCCGCCGGGGCGCCCACCCCCGCCGCCGGCGGCACCGGGAAGCGGCCGTGAGCGGCGCGCCCCGGGTCGTCCCCCCGAGCGAGCCCGTCCCCTACCGGGAGCGGGTCGCGGAGCTGCAGCAGATCCTGGAGCGGCAGGGGAGCCTGGGCCTCCTCCTCATCGACATCTCCGAGCTGACCCCGGTGGAGCACCACTACGGCTCGGGGGCCTTCACCAACGTCCGTGGCATGGCCCGCGACCTGCTCCTCGAGATGAGGGGCAACGACGTCCGCACCAGCGACATCCTCGCGGTGGACGACAAGGGCGGCGACGCCTTCCTCGTCTTCCTCTCCCCGAAGCGCCACGAGGGGCCGCTCAAGGTCTCGGACATCCGGCGGGCCGCCGAGCGGGTGGAGGACCACCTCAACCACAAGCTGAGCCGCCTGACCTCGCCCTACCTTTCGGGGCCCCGCCAGGTCGCGGTGGGCTTCTCCCTCGTCTTCGACAACCCCCTGGTGATGCCCGAGCGCCTCGTCTCGCGCCTGGTCGACGAGGCCTGGGAGTGCGTGCGGGTCCAGCGCAAGCAGCGCGACCTCCTGAAGCGCTGCTGGCTCCAGGAGGTGCTCCTCGAGGACAAGCTGGCCACGCTCTTCCAGCCCGTCTTCGAGCTGGCCCGGCGGACCCCCCTGGGCTACGAGGCCCTCACCCGCGGCCCGAGCGGCACCGCCTACCACATGCCGCTCCGCCTCTTCGAGATGGCGGCCGAGTCGGACCTCGTGTTCGAGCTGGACCGCAAGTGCCGGCGGCGGGCCCTCCTCGCCGCCCGCGAGCTGCCCCGGGAGGCCCTCGTCTTCATCAACGTCTTCCCCTCGGCGATGTACGACCCGGAGTTCCAGGGCCCCCCCCTCATCCGCTTCCTCGAGGAGCTGGGCCTGCGGGCCGACCGGGTGGTCCTCGAGATCACCGAGAAGTACGCGATCGAGAACTACTCGCTGTTCGCCGAGGCCCTCGAGCAGTTCACCCGGCTCGGCTTCCAGATCGCGGTCGACGACGTGGGGGCCGGCTACTCCGGCCTCGAGAAGATCGCCCATCTCAACCCGCGCTACCTGAAGCTCGACCGGGAGCTGATCCGCGACATCGACTCGAGCTACATCCGCCGGGAGATGGCCCGGGCCCTCAAGGCCTTCGCGGAGAAGATCGGCTCGACGATCATTGCGGAAGGGATCGAGCGGGAGGGCGAGCTCCGGGCCCTCGTCGACCTCGGCATCGAATACGGCCAGGGCTTCCTCCTCGGCCGGCCCATGGCGGCGGCGATGCCGGCGCCGCCCCTCGTCGTCCCCCGCGCCGCCGTCCTGCCCGCCAGCTCCTGACCCCCGCGCCCCCCGCGGGCGCTCCGCGTTGGGCCGCCCCCCGGCCCGGCATACAATCCCGCCGTCCCGTGCGCGCCCCCCTGGCTCCGACCCTCGCCCTCGTGGTGCTGGTGGCGTTCGCCGTCGCCTCCCCGTGGCCGTTCGGAAGCGTGGAGCCGGCCGCCGTCCAGGTCCTCTCGATCGCCGGCCTCGCGACCGCCCTCCTCGTCCTCCTCCTCGGGCTCGCCTCCGGAGGGACGGAGGTCCCCGCGGTGCCCCTCGCCCCTCCCGCGGCCTTCGGGGGCCTCGTCCTCGTCCAGCTCCTCCCCCTCCCTCCCGGCGTCCACCGCCTCCTCGCCCCCGTCTCGCACGCCGCCTGGCACCCCGCCGATCCCGTGGCGGCGGCCGTCCTCGGCGACGGGTCGCGCCCGCTCTCCCTCGATCCCGACACGACGGTCCGGGGCCTCGGCCTCCTCGTCGGCCTCCTTCTCCTCGCCCTGCTCGCCGCCCCCGCCCTCCGGTCCCGGCGGGCCGCCCAGGCCGCGGTGGCCGTCCTCGTCGCGGGAGGCTTCCTGGTGTCGGCCTACGGAATGTGGGCGCGGACCCGTTTCGACCGCCTGCTCTTCGGCGTCTATCCCGTCCCCACCGTCAGCCCCTTCGGCCCCTTCGTCAGCAAGAACCACTTCGCCGGCTACGTCGCCCTCGCCGCCCTGCTCGCGCTGGGCCTCGCCCTGGGCCTCGCGGGACGGCGGGGCGGCCGGGGCGACTGGACCACCGGACCGAGGGCGGGCGGAGTCGTCCTCGCGGTCGTGGCCGCGGCGGGGATGGCCCTCGGGGTGCTGGCGTCCTTCTCCCGGGGGGGGGCCATGGCGCTTCTCGCGGGGCTCCTCACCCTCGCCGCCCTCGCGCTCGGCCTGCGGCGCCCCTCCCTGCGGCTCCTCCCCGCCCTCGCGGTCGCGGCCGCCCTCGCCGGCGCGTTGTTCGCGGTCCTTCCCTCGGAGGCCCACGACCGCCTGCGCAGCGCGGAGGGGGCGTCGTTCCGCCTGGGCGTCTGGCGCGACGCCCTGCGCCTCGCCGGGGGGAGCCCGCTGGTGGGCACCGGCCTGGGGAGCTTCCACGACGCGTTTCCGCCCCACAAGCGGGGCCACGGCCTCATCCGGGTCACCCACGCGGAGAACGACTACCTCGAGGTCCTCGTGGAGACGGGCGGTCTGGGGCTGGGACTCGTGCTGGCGGGGGCGGGCCTCCTCGCGGCGGGCGCCTGGCGCGGCCTCCGCGGGGCCGAGCCCCTCCCCCGCGGCCTCGGGCTCGGGGCCCTCGCCGGCCTCGCCGCCGCGGCGGCCCACAGCGGGGTGGACTTCGTCCTGCGCATCCCGTCGAACGCGGCCCTCGCGGCGGCGCTCGTCGCGGTATCGGCCGCCCTCGCAGGACCGCGCCCGAGGCCCCTCGGCCGGCGGGGGTCGCTGGTCCTCGCCGGGCTCGTCGCCCTTCTCGGGGGGGCGCTCCTCGCCCTCCCGGCCTCGCCCTCCGCCCTCGCCCGCGAGCGGGTGCGCGAGGCCGCCCTCGCCGCCACCCCCGAGGCCCGGGCGCTCCGCCTCGACCGGGCGGAGGACGCGCTGCGGCGCGCCCTCGCCTGGCGCCCCGCCCATGCCGAGGCCTGGCTCCAGCTCGCGGCGGTGCGCCGGGCGCGGGGCGACGACGCCAGCGCGATCGCCCTCGCCCGCCACGCGGTCGCCCTCGACCCGCAGCGCCCCGACCTGCGCCGGAGCGCGGAGGACGTCGCCGGGCCGATCCCTTGACGGGTCTCCGCGAGCCCCCTTCCCGCCTCGGCCTCGCCGTCGCCGCCCTCGCGTTCCTCCTGAGCGGCGCGTCCGCCCTCGTGTATCAGGTGGCCTGGCAGCGGATCCTCGCCCTCCACACCGGGGTCGGGACCTGGTCGGTCGCGCTGATCGTGGCCGCGTTCATGGCCGGCCTCGGCCTGGGCAGCCACCTCGGCGGCGTGCGGAGCGCGGGCCTCACCCGTCGGCGGGCCCTCCTCGCCTTCGCCCGCCTCGAGCTGCTCGTGGCCGCCTTCGGCGCGGTGTCGGTGCCCCTCTACTACGACGGGCTGTACGCGCGGGGGGCCTGGCTCTACGCGGCCCCCGTGCGGGCGGGGCTCCTCCACTTCGCGAGCCTCCTCCCCCCGACCGTCCTCATGGGCATGTCGCTCCCCCTGCTCGTGCGCGCGGCGGTGGCCGAGGCGCCTACCGCCGGCCGCACGATCGGGGTCCTCTACGCCACCAACATGCTCGGGGCGAGCCTGGGGGCCCTCGCCGCCCCCTGGCTGCTCGTCCGGCACTTCGGCCTCGAGGGGGCGGCCCTCTTCGCGGCCGGAGGCAACGCCCTCGCGGGCGTGCTCGCGCTGGGCCTCCTCCGCCGGCATCCCCCGGGCGACGACGCGCCGCCCCTGGAGGCGGGCGGGGCGTCCCCGGACGGGACGACGGCCGGGCCGGGGGGAGCCGTTCCCCCCGCCGACGAGTCCCCCGGCGGCCGCCCGTTCGGCCTGTGGCTCCTCCTCTACGCGGTCTCGGGCTTCTGCGCCCTCTCGCTCGAGATCCTGTGGTTCCGCCTCCTCGACGTCGCCACCCACTCCACCGCCTTCACCTTCGGCACGCTCCTCTCGGCCTACCTCCTCGGATCCGCCGGCGGCTGCTATCTCGGGGCCGCGCGGGCCTCCCGGCTCGCCCGCCCGCTCAGGGTCTTCCTCCTCTGCCAGTGCGCGCTCCTCGCCTGGTCGGGCCTCACCGTCGTCCTCCTCGCCGGCCTTCCGTCCGGGACGCCCGTCCTCGCCTGGTACGAGGCCTACTGGCGCGAGGGCGGCATCTTCCGTCTCGGAGAGTCCTGGGACCCCGCGCGGGTGCTCCTCCTGTACGGGCTCCTGCCCGCGATCGTCCTGGGGCCTCCCACGATCCTCATGGGCTTCTCGTTCCCCGCCCTCCAGCGGGCCGTCCAGGACGATCCCCGGACGAGCGGGCGGAAAGTCGGGCTCCTGCAGGCGGCGAACATCGCCGGCTGCGTGGTGGGGAGCCTCGCGGTGGGGCTCCTCGCCCTGTCCGTGGTGGGGACCTCGGGATCGTTCCGCATCCTCATGGCGGTCGGGGTCGCCTTCGCGGCGGTGGGGCTCCGCGCCTACGGTCCGCGGAGCGCGTTCCTTCCCCTGGCCGCGCTCCTCGCCGTCCTCGTGGCGGCCGTTCCCGGGCCGGGCTCGCTCTGGCGGCGCCTCCACGGGACCGCGGACCCGGCGGCCCTCGCCGCCGAGGACGCGACCGGCGTGGGGGCGGTGCTGCCCGCCCCCGGCGGCTGGCACGTGGCCGTGAACGGGAAGCACCATAGCTGGCTGCCCTTCGGGGGCGTCCACACCCGGCTGGGCGCGGTGCCCGCCCTCGTCCACCCGGCGCCTCGGGACGTGGCCATCGTCGGCCTCGGCTCGGGGGACACCGCGTGGGCCGCCGGCTGCCGGCCGGAGACGCGGTCGATCACCGTGTTCGAGATCTCCGGTCCCCAGCTCGCCCTCCTCGAGCTCTTGGCCCGCCGGGAGCCGATCGGAGACCTCCGCCGCTTCCTCGCCGACCCCCGTCTCCGGGTGCGCCTCGCTGACGGCCGGCACGCCCTCGCCACCGGCCCCGCGCGGTACGACCTGATCGAGGCGGACGCCCTGTGGCCCTACGCGGCCGGGAGCGGCAGCCTCAACTCGGTCGAGTTCTTCCGCGAGTGCGCCCGCGCCCTCAAGCCGGGCGGGATCATGTGCACCTGGACCCCCACCCCGCGCATCATGGCGTCCTTCCGGGCCGCCTTCCCCCACGTGGCCGGACCGGGCCGGCTCGCCTTCCTCCTCGGCAGCAACGAGCCCATCGCGATCGACCCCGGCCGGTGGCAGGCGCGCCTGCACGCGCCCGCGACCGCGCGCTACCTCGGGGCCGACCGGGTGAAGGACCTCGAAGGGCTCCTCCCCCGGCTGCGGCCCTTCCCGCCGGTGGAGCCTGCGGGGGACGGGAGGCTGAACCGCGACCTCTTCCCGCGCGACGAGTTCCTCGCTCCCTGAGGGAGGGAGCCCGGCGGGTCAGCGCGGCCAGGCCCCGATCAGCTTCCGGGTCTGGACGACCTGGCCCGCGTGGTAGGCGTTGTGGTCGGCCACGAGCAGGGCCTGCCGGAGGTAGGTCCGGCCCTCGCCGTGGGGCAGCCGGGCGGTGAGGTCGCGGGCGCGGTCCTTCACCATCGCGCAGACCGCGTCGAGGTCGGCGCGGAAGCGGGCGAGGGACGACGTCCACTGTTCCTCGGTGGGCTCTCCCTCCCGGGGCCAGTACCCCTCGGGCCACGGGGGCGACGTCCACCGCGGGTCGAGGGTGTAGCGGAGGATGTCCTCCTGGGCGATCCGCACGTGCTCCAGCTCCTCCCAGGCCGAGTGCAGGCCGGGGCCGGGCCGCCGCGCGCAGTGGGCGAAGGGGACGCCCTCGAAGGCCTCGAGCACCGGCACGTGGGCGTGCCCCCCGACGAGCAGCTCGACCAGCTCCTTCCTGAAGACGTCGTCGTCCATGGCCACCCCCCGGCCCGCCGCCCGCCGCGGCCGCCCGTCCGGCTCAGTACGAGCGGGGCAGCCTCAGCGAGTGCTCGGCCACGAAGTTGAGGATCATCTCCCGGCTCACCGGGGCGGTCCGGGCGAGCCGGGCCGCCCCCCACATATCGAGGAGCCCGTACTCGCTCGCGAAGCCGTTGCCCCCGTGGACCTGGATGGCCTGGTCGAGGGCGGCGAGGCCGGCCTCCGCCGCCGCGAACTTCGCCATGTTCGCGGCCTCCCCCGCGTCGCCCCCGGTGTCGTAGAGCCAGGCCGCCTTCTGGGTCATGAGGCGGGCCGTCTCCAGGGCGATCTTGGCCTCGGCGAGGGGGTGGGCGAGGCCCTGGTGGGCCCCGATCGGGACCCCCCACACCCGGCGGCCGTTCGCGTAGGCGACGGCCTTCTCGAGGGCGTAGCGCCCGGTCCCGAGCGCCATCGCCGCCCCGAGGATGCGCTCGGGGTTGAGGCCGAGGAAGAGCGGCTTCAGGGCTTCGCCCTCCCCGCCCACCAGCCGCTCCGGTCCCACCGCCACGTCGTCGAAGAAGAGGGCGAACTGCTTCTCCGGCCCCACGATCTCCACCGGGATGAGGGTCCTTCGCAGGCCGGGGGCGTCGGTGTCGACCACGAACAGGGAGAGCCGGCCGCGGCCCCGCTCGTCCACCCCCGTCTTCGTGACCACGAGGACCTGCCCGGCCTCGTCGGCCCCCGAGATGTAGTGCTTCTGCCCGCGGATCCGCCAGCCGTCCCCCTCCCGGGCCGCCACCGTGGCCAGGTTGTGGGAGTTCGAGCCCGCGTCGGGCTCGGTGATCGCGAAGACCATCTTGCGCCGGCCGCTCGCGATCCCCGGGAGCCACGCGTGCTTCTGCGCCTCCGTCCCGAAGCGGGCGATGATCTCCCCGCAGATCGACGGGGAGACCACGAGGAGGAGGAGCGGACAGCCCTGGGCGGAGAGCTCCTCGGCGACAATCGCCATCTCGGCGATCCCCTGCCCGCCCCCGCCCCAGGCCTCGGGGAGGTTCACCCCGACGAATCCCGCCTCCGCCACCGCGTCCCACAGCTCGGTGGTCTTCCGCCCGGCCCGGGCGGCCTCGACGTAGTACCGGTGGCCGAAGCGGGAGGCGATCCGGCGGACCGCCTGCCGCAGCAGGTCCTGCTCGGTGGTTTCCCGGAAGTCCATCAGTGGGTCAGCTTCTTGCGCGGCGGCGGAGGGGGCGACGAGGGCGGGGAGGGCATGGACACCCGCACCGGAGGCGGGGCGTGCCGGGCGGCCTCCCGGGCCTCCCCGAGGCCCCCCAGCTCCTCCTCGACGTCGGCCCCCAGGCCGCCCGGGAGCAGGAGGTCCTGCTCGGCCGAGAGCAGGTCCTCGAGGTCCCGCACTCCCCGCTCGGTCTCCTCGGCGGCGGAGACGAGCCCGTCGAGCTGCTCGGTGATCGTCCGGGGGTCGCGCATCGAGTAGCTCTGGTCCCGGAGGAGCTGCATCACCTCGAGCACGGTCTCGGTCTGGGCGTCGATGACGTGCTTGTTCTCCAACGCCTTCTCGTAGCGGGCGAGACGCTTCAGGAGCACCTCCCGGGTCTTCGCCTTGATCTGGCGGATGCGCTCGGGGCCCCGGGCCATCTCGTGCTCGAGCATGGCCAGCCGCTCCTGGATCCGCTCGGGATCGGTGGTCTGGAAGTAGGCGTCGTAGCGGGCCACCGAGTAGCGCATGCGCAGGTAGAAGGAGAGGAGGAACTCCAGCTTCTGCACGAGCTCGTCGAGGAGGGACTGGGAGGTGGCGTCGAGGCCCCGGTAGTTGCGGCGGATCTCCGCGGCGAGGGTCTCGAGCCCCCGGTGACGAGCCCGCTCCGGCTCGGGGAGCGCCCGCAGCATCTCCGAGGCCTCGGCCAGCTTCTTCTCCTGGCGCTCCCCCCGCTGCTCCTCGATCAGGCGCGCCTTCACCACCCGCTGGAAGCGGCCGTTGCCCGCCACGAGGGGGAGCACCGCGAGCTGGATCCCGGCCGCGATGAGGAGGGGGAACCCGCTGCCCGCGAGCAGCGCGAAACCCACGGCGGTCCCGAGCCCGATGAGGTTGTACTGGCTCTTGAACGCGTGGGCCAGGTAGTTGGGCTCGTCGGCCAAGCTCCTCCTCCGCGGGCCCTAAGCTACCACCGTTTTCGGCTGCCTTGACCGCGAGGGGGAGGGGGGCTTAGCTTGGTCCGGCCGATGGCGCGGGACAAGGGCGGCTTCTGGTCGCGGCTGGGCCTCGGGAAGGGCCGGGGCGGGCCCGAGGCCCCCGAGCGGGCTCCCGCGGCCCGGGTCGGGGCGGCCCGCCCGCGCGAGCCGGCGATCCTCCCGGCCCCGCTCCCCGAGAAAGCTCCCGTCGGGCCCGGGGACGGGTCCGGGGACGAGCACGTGGAGTTCACCGAGGTCCCGCCCCTCCCCCCCGCGGACGTGCTGCCCATCCCGATCTCCCTCGACGGCGCCCCCCCGGACGAGGAGGAGGTCGTGTCCCGGGCCGCCCTCGAGGCGGAGCAGAAGGAGCTGCGGGCGGAGATCGCGTGGCTGCGGGGGGCCCTCGGACAGCAGATCGCCGCCAAGAAGCGGGCCGAGGAGGAGATCCGGGCCCTCGCCGACCACGACCCCCTCACCGGGGTGGCGAGCGCGCGGAGGTTCGCGGACCGGCTGGCGGTGGCCCTCATCCACGCCCAGCGCTCTCGGCAGAAGCTGGCGGTCGTCCGCCTCGGCCTCGACAACTTCGCGGGGACCAACGAGCGCCACGGCCGCACGGTGGGCGACGACCTGCTCAAGAGCGTGGCCCTCGCCCTCGAGACCACCCTCCGCCAGACCGACACCATCGCCCGGATGGAGGGGGACGAGTTCGCGATCCTCCTCCCCGGCCTCAAGCGCGACGAGGACGTGGGGGTGGTGGCGGACAAGCTCCGCCTCTCCCTCCGCAGCCCCTTCACCATCGGCGGCCACGACCTGCTCGTCACCGCGAGCATCGGGATCGCGCTGTTCCCCGACGACGGCCCGGACCAGGAGGGCCTCACCCAGAGCGCCCTCGTGGCCATGCGCCGGGCGAAGGAGAAGGGAGGCGACACCTACGACATCCACGCTCCCCGCACGAGCGCCCTCGCCGCGGAGCGCCTGGCCCGGGAGCGCTCCCTGCGCCGGGCCCTCGTCCAGGGCGAGCTGGCCCTCCACTACCAGCCGGTGGTGGACTGCGAGACCGGGGCGATCGTGGGGGTGGAGGCGCTCCTCCGCTGGCGCAACCCCGAGCGGTTGGTGCCCGCCGCGGAGTTCGTCCCCCTGGCCGACGTGACCGGTCTCGCCGTCCCCCTCGGCCAGTGGACGCTCCGCCACGCCTGCGTCCAGGCCCGGGCCTGGCGGGACGCCGGCCACGAGGGGCTCGTGGTCTCGGTCAACGTCTCGGCCCGCCAGCTCCAGCACCCCGCCCTCGTGAAGCTCGTCCGGCGCGTGCTCGACGAGGCCGGCCTCCCCCCGGACTGCCTGGAGCTCGAGGTGCCGGAGACCGAGCTGGTGCGCAACCCCGAGCTGAGCATCGAGCGGCTCTCCGCCCTCAAGGACCTGGGCCTGCGCCTCGCCCTCGACGACTTCGGGACGGGGGACTCCGTGCTCAGCCACCTCTACCGGTACCCGGTGGACAGCCTGAAGATCGACGGCTCGGTCGTCCGGGACATGACGAGCGACCGCGGCCACGAGGCGGTCGCCCGGGCGGGGATCGCCCTCGCGAAGGCCCGCCGGATCAAGGTGGTGGCGGAAGGGGTCGAGACCGAGGCCCAGCGGATCCTCCTCGCGAGCTGGTTCTGCGACCGCATGCAGGGGAACCTGTTCGGGCCCCCGGGGACCGCCGCCGACACCGAGAGGCTGCTCCTGCGCCAGCGGAAGACGGCGAGCGCCCTCGCCGCGGAGGAGAAGCCCCGGCCCTCTAGACGGAAGTTCCCCGGGGGAACTTCCGTCTAGGTCGTGATCCGGACGTTCCCGCCCGTCGCCTGGGCCCGGATCTTGTCGAGGACGAGCTCCTCCAGCTCGCGGAAGCGCTCGCTGCGCTTCAGGTCCTCGGTGCGGTGGAGGGGGAGGTCCACCGTGACCTCGTCCACGAAAGTCCCCGGGGCCGAGGAGAGGATGTGGACCTTGTCGGCGAGGTAGACGGCCTCCGCCACGTCGTGGGTGACGAAGAGGATCGTCCCCTCGATCTCCTCCCACAGCTCGTTGACGAGGTTCTGCATCCCCAGGCGGGTCTGGACGTCGAGGGCGCCGAAGGGCTCGTCCATGAGGATGATCTGGGGCTTCACGGCCAGCGTCCGCGCGATCGCCACCCGCTGCCGCATGCCGCCGGAGAGCTGGCCGGGGTACTTGCCCTCGGAGCCGGCGAGGCCCACCCTCTTCACCCAGGTCCGCGCGGTCTCCATCCGCTCCGCCTCCCCGACCCCGCGGAGCATGAGGCCGAAGGCCACGTTCTCGAGCACGGTCAGCCACGGGTAGGAGCTGTAGCCCTGGAACACCATGCCGCGGTCCGGCCCCGGTCCCGGGATGGGCCGCCCCCGGAGCAGGGCCTGGCCGCGGGTGGGCAGGAGCAGCCCGGCCACGATGTTCAGGATCGTGCTCTTGCCGCAGCCCGAGGGGCCCAGGAAGACCCGGAACTCTCCCCGTCCCGGGAGGTCGGGGATCACGAGGTCGACGTCACGGATCGCCACCGCCTCGTGGCCGTCGGGAAGGACGAAGGTCTTCCCCACGCTCCGGAGCTCGAGCACGTTCGGATGGCCGGCCGGGCTCGCCATCACTCCTTCCAGAAGAAGAGCTTCTGGTTGACCAGGCGGATCACCTGGTCGGTCACCATCCCGATGGCGAGGATCACGACCACGAGGGCGAAGATCTGGTCCACGTGCGACCGCTTGCCGGCCACGGTGATGAGGGCGCCCAGGCCGTAGCGGGCGTTGATCACCTCGGCGAGGATCACGTAGGTCCAGCCGATGCCGTTCATCACCCGGAGCGCGTCCCCGATGGCGGGCAGGCTGCCCGGGATGAGCACGTGGCGCACGGCCTGCCAGCGCGAGGCCCCGAGGGTGGTCGCGGTCTGGAGGTAGACCGTGTCCACCTTTGCCACCGCGTCCACCACCAGGGGGAGGAGGTAGACCACCGTCCCCATGAAGAGGAACATCACCTTCTGCATCTCCTCGATCCCGAACCAGACGATCGTGAGGGGGACGAGGGCGGAGATGGGGAGGAAGCGCAGGGGGTCGAGGATGGGGGCGAAGAAGTGGCGGATGGGAGGAAAGGTCCCCATCAGGATGCCGAGGGGGATCGCCACCGCCGCCGCGAGCAGGAAGCCCATCGTGACCCGGTAGAGGCTCCACCCGGCGCTCCGCACGAGGGCCTCCTCGAAGTGCAGCACCGGGAAGGCCCGGACGACCTCGGTCGGCGAGGGGAGGATGACGTCGGGGACGAGGCCGGCGTAGCTGAGCAGGCACCACAGGCCGAAGAAGAACGCCACTCCAGCGAGGGCCAGGCTCCGCGCCCGGCGGTGGGGGACGGCCTCGCGGATCTCCACGCTAGCGAGGGATCACTTCGAAGTCGGTCCGCCGGTTCCTGGCCCGCCCCTCCTCGGTCGCGTTGCTCGCCACGGGCTTGTCGGGCCCGTGGCCCACCACGTCGAACTTGTTCCGCTCGAAGCCCTTCGAGACGAGGAACTGCGTCACCGCCTCGGCCCGCGCCCGGGAGAGCCGCAGGTTGGTCTCGCGGCTGCCCACGTCGTCCGTGTTGCCGGCGATGCGCAGGTAGGCGCTCCCGAAGGTGGCCGCGAGCTCCACCACCTGGGTCTCCAGCACCGCCTTCGCGTTCTCGTCGAGAGTGGCGGAGCCGGTGGGGAAATAGACGGAGACCGTCTTGGTGAGGATGGCGGCGGCGGCGGGCCGGGGGGGCGCCTTGAACTCGAACTCGGCCTTCGCGGGGCCGGCGGCGGGGAAGAACTCCCCCGAGGCCTCGAGGAAGCGGGTGTCCACGGTCTGGTAGGGCTCGTAGGTCTCGCTGATCTTCCCGATCCGGCGCCAGATGCCCTGGGCGGTCTTGAAGATCGAGTGATAGTTGGCCAGGGAGCCCTGGGGCTCGAAGAAGGCCCGGGTCTCCGAGTAGTCGGGCAGCTTCACGTCCGCGAGCATCCCCTTGGCGTCCTCGAGGCCGATCCCCGAGAAGCTCCGGGCGAGAAGGGTGGCGGTGCGGTCGGGGTTGGCGTTGGCCTGCTCGACCCCCTTCAGCCAGCCGGCCACGAACCGCCGCGCGTCCTCGGGGTGCTCGGCCAGGAAGTCGCCCCGGGCCACGAAGATGTCCGCGATGAGGTTGGAGGCCTCCTTGGTGGAGGCGAGGATCCTGGCCCCCGTCCGCTCCCGGGCCGCGATGTAGACGTCGGGGGACCACGAGACCGCGGCGTCCACCTGCCCCGCCTTGAAGACGTTGGCCGCCTCGACCGCCGAGGAGGTGAAGACCCACTGCACGTCCCGGTTGGTGAGCCCCCCCTGGGTGAGGACGTAGAGGGCGAAGTAGTGGGAGGGGGTCGCCTCGGCCACCGCCATCTTCTTCCCGCGCAGGTCGGCCACGCTGCGGATGGAGGCGTCCACCGCGATGGCGTCCCCGCCCCGTGACCAGTCGTACTGGAGGATCGCCTTGGGGTCGAGGCGCCGCAGGCCCCCGTACTCGAGCGCATAGGCGTCCACCGTCGACCACATGATGTCGACCCCGCCCTTGTCGCCCCCCACCCGGAAGGCGTCGCGCGACTTCTCGAAGTCGTCGATCACGAGCAGCTCGACCTGGATCCCGTAGTCGCGGTGGAAGAGGCACTCGCGGTTGGGGGCGAAGCCGTTGTTGGCGACGATCCCCCCCGCGTAGCCCCCCCAGGTGACGATCGCGACCTTGATCGGGCGGGCGAGCCGGCTCCCTCCGGCCAGGGCGCCCTTGGCCGCGGCGGGGCTGGGCGCGGTCCCGGGAGCGACCGCTCCGAAGTCCTCCCGGGTGACCGTCCCCTCCTGCTTGCGGTCGGGGGCGAGGACGCCGGCGAGCCGGTCCAGGACGCCGTACCGGTAGAGGCCGTAGCCGATCAGCGCGAGGCCGCAGACGACGAGCAGGACTCGGCCGAGCGGGGTCAGTTGGCGGGCCATGTTCTCACCTCCGGACGGCCACCCGGCATCACGCCGGGTCCGGCTTGGGGGGGGGCGGGGGGGAAGAGACGCCGCCGGTGGCAGCGGTGATGGGGTTCTCGGGCCCCGCCGCGAAGTGGGCGATCACGTCGTAGAGACGGTCCTCCTCGCGGCGCTTCCGCCCCTGGAGCTTGACGAAGGCCGCCTCCGCGTCCTCCGCCGCCTTCTTCAGCCCCTCCAGCTCGGCGTTCTTCGCCTTGAGGACGGCCTCGATCTCGTCCTTGATGGCCTGGATGCGCCGCTCGCTGTCCGCGCGCAGCTCGCGCAACTCGCGCTGCTTGGCCGCCTCGAAGGCGTCGAGGGCCTTGTCGCGGAGGACACCATCCTCGATCACGTCCCTCACCGGGACCTGGGCCGCCTCGAGGGCGGCCATGACCGCGGTGGCCTTCACCTCGCGGGCCAGGGTCGAAAGGTGCTTGCTCGCCAGCATCTCGGCGACCTTGTCCACCCCGTAGCCGTGGAGGGGGAGCTCGATGCCCGCCTCCGCGTAGACCGCTCCGAAGTCCTCGACGTCCGCCGGCACCTCCGAGCGCTCGACCTCCCTCGGCAGCGGCTCCGCGAAGGCCTCGGCGGGAATCTCCGTCTCGGGCGGGGGGGCGCCCGCCGGGCGGTCCGGGACGTCGCTCACGATCAGCCGGACGCCCCGGTTGACCAGCTCCTTCAGCTTGCTCATGGCGAGGACTCGCGCTCCCGGGTGGATCCCCGAGCGATCGACTTGTAGCAATCCCCCTCCGGGATGTCAAACTCCGCGCGCGGGGACGAATGGGGCTATGATGGCGGCCCATGAGCCGCCCGACCATCGGCCGGGAGGACCTGGAAGCCCTCCTCGCCGCCCATCCCGGCGAGCGTCCCCTCCGGGAGGCCTTCGAAGGGGCCACCGAGCCCATCCGCTTCCTCTGCGTCCTCGGCCGCTACGTGCAGTTCAACTCGGCCTTCGGCCCCGGCCTCGCCAACCTCGCGGGGGAGATCGCGGCCCGCCAGGGGCTCTTCCGCGACCCCGAGGAGCCGGTCCGGATCCTCGCCGACCGCGCGGCCGAGGTGGGGTCCGCGTTCTTCTTCGCGGCGATCGACGAGTTCGACGACCGGGGGACCCACTGGCGGGACACTCACCGGACCCTCGCCCAGGCCACCGTCAAGGGGGCGGGGGCCTTCTTCGGCTACGCCCCGGAGCAGCTCAACGACGTGATCGCCATCAACCCGGCCACCGAGGCGGCGATGGCCCGGGTGGGGGAGGGCTACGGCCTCGGGGCCCACCTCGACGAGAAGCGGCTCTTCTCCGCGATGGGCTTCCACACCGGGAGCGAGATCCTGGCCGACCGGGAGTTCCTCGCGATCGACCGCGTGCTCCGCGAGAAGCGGCCCGACCTCGTCGAAGCCCTGCGCTCGCGGAAGGTGGAGATCCTCGGCGAGAAGCACGACGCCTACTACTGGATCCACATCCACACCGGGGTCGAGGCCGAGCACTTCGACGCCGCGCTCCGGGGCGTCAACAGCGCGCTGCTCTTCTACGCGGGCGACCGCGACCCCCTCGAGGTCAAGCGAGTGATGCTGGACGGCTTCGCCCGCTTCGCGGAGGTCCAGGCCGGCTTCATGGCCGCCCTCGCGGAGCCCTGAGGCCCGAAAGGGCGTCGGAGACGAGGGGCTCGCGCGTCGCCGAGCCGGACCGGAGGGCGCCCCGCCCGTCGCGGTCGGTAGCCGGGAGGGGGACGGGCTCGGGGCCTAGAAGAGCTTCTTCTTCTTGAGCAGCTTGTCGACCCCGCCCTTCACCGCCTCGGTCGCGGCCGCCCGGCCGATCTTCGAGGCGAGGTCGGTCTGGGGAGCGATCGAGGTCCCGGTGACCTTGAAGTCGATCGCCGAGAAGCCGTCCCCCCGGTCCTTGAACGCGGCCCGCAGCTCCCTCACCGGGATCTTCTCGAGGAGCGTCGTCCCCAGGGCGAGGTTCAGGTCGTAGTTGAGCGCGCTCGTCACGAGGTGCATGGTCCCCTTGCCGGTGAGCTGGAGCTGCTTCCCCTTCAGGTTCACCACCGGGGTCTGGAGCCGGCTGTTCGCGAGGGTGAACTCGACCAGGCACTGGTCGAAGCTCGGGTCCTTCAGCTCGGGCACCCGGAGGGCGGCCGCCACCGCCGCGAACACCGGCGCGTTCGACACCGTGCAGTCCGCCACCTCGGCCCGGCCCTTCCCCTTCATCGTGGGGAGCCCCCCCGAGCCCTCGAAGCTGGCCTTGGCGGCGAGGGTGCCCGTCACCGCCCGGGCCGACTTCGCCTCCTCGAGCAGCGTCTTGACCCGCACCCCCTTCACGTCCAGTCCGGCGGTGTAGCGGAAGCCCTTCAGGTCCACCTTCACGTCGCCGGCGACGTCGCCCCCCGCGAGCTTGGCGCGGATCGGGGCGAGGCTGAGCGTTTCCTTCGTCATCTCGAGGGGAGCGGAGAGGCCGCGCAGGAACATGAGGTCGGCCAGGCTCACCGTGGCGACCTTCACGGTCCCCGAGCCCCCCGCCCCCGCGGACGCCACCTTGAACGAGGAGTCGAGGTCCACGTCCTCCATCCTCATGAGGGCGGCCCCGGTGTGGTCCTCCATCACGATCCGCGCGTCCTCCACCGCGAGCTGCTTGAGGACCAGCTCGATCGGGGAGGCCGTGCTCCCGCTCGCCGCGTCCGGCGCCGGGGCGGCGCGCCCCCCGGCCGGGGCCGCCGCCCCCCCGCCCAGCTTCTCGTAGTTGAAGCCCCCCTTCGCGTCCATGAGCACGTTCAGCGTCGGCTTCTCCAGGGCGAGGCGCTCGACCTCGAGCTGTCCGGCGAGGAGGGGCCGCAGGCGGTAGCGCAGGACGAAC
>Ga0268386_10000525_pt1 | contig 24454 bp, 22 predicted proteins | sample RVTome_15_FD_200260 | JGI IMG/M metagenome (GOLD analysis project Ga0268386, IMG submission 200260) | Soil microbial communities from uranium-contaminated site in the Upper Colorado River Basin, Wyoming, United States - RVT150D86... ... | reverse complement strand
TCGACTCTCTCGCCGCCTGAGACCGAGAGGGGACTACTGGCCACCGGCGGCAAGGAGCAACGCGTACACGGAACCGCTGACCGCTGAAAGCTGATCGCTGACTGCTGATCGCTACCACCGTGAAATCTGAGAGACAAATCCTCAGACCGGCGGCGCTAGGTTCCTAGCCCGGCTGGCGGCGGGCGCCAGGCTTGGGCACAGGCCGGGGCACGCGGCCACGCCAACGGCTCCGACGCCAGCACCTCCGGTCGCGGCGGTCTTCGCGCCGCTCGCTGCGGTCCTCCGGGCCTGAGGACGCCAACGTCCGCGAGAGGCCAGGCTGCCCGGCTTCTCAGGCCGGGAGGCCCCGTCAGCGCACCACGTGGACCGGGCAGGGCGCCTGGCGCACGACCGTCTCCGCCACGCTTCCCAGCAGCAGGCGCGCGAAGCCGGTTCGCCCGATCGTCCCCAGCACGACCAGGTGCGCTGGGAGGCTCTCGGCGGTCTGGACCACGTCCCGGGCCGCGTCCCCGTCCGTCACCAGGGGCTCGACCTCGACGCCCAGCCCCCGGACGGCGTTCGAGAGCCTCTCGTGGGCATCTGCGACCTCGCGCGCCCGCTGCTCGCTCCCGATCGGCGGCACGACGAGCGTGCCCGGAAGCGGCGCCGCGATCACGTTGGCGTGCTCCAGGGAGTGCAGCACCGTCAGGCGCCCGCCGGTCCGGCGTGCCTCCTCCGCCGCGACCGCAACGGCCCTCCCGGCAGGCTCGGAAAAGTCGGTGGCGGCGAGCACGTGCCGGCTGCCGGGCGCCTCGCGCACGACCCTCACCGGGCACGGTGCGTACCGCACCACGCGCTCGGTGACCGAGCCCAGCGCCAGCCGGCGGGCGCCCGAGCGGCCGTGGGCGCCGATCACGACCACGGTGGAGCCGCGGGCCTCCGCCTGCTCGACGATCACCGCGTAGGGCGTACCGGACTCGACCGAGAAGTGCAGCTCGCCGCCCGCCCGTCCGACCGCGGCGGCGAACCGCGCCTGCAGGGCGTCCAGCACGTTCCGCTGCAGCGCCGGAAGGTCGGAGTACGCCGTCTGCTCGAGGGGAACGACCGAGTGCGAGTCGACCGATCCGCCCGGCAATACCAGGAGCACGTCCAGCGGCGCGCCGCCGCGCTCCGCAACATCGTTCGCGTGCCGCAGCACGAGGTCGCTGGCGCCGCTGAGGTCGACGGCGCAGAGGACGCCCCCCCTCCGCTCGGCCGTCACGGCTCGGGCCGGGCGCCGGCGCGGTCGCCATCCGGGCCGATCACGCCGCAAGCCAACCGTCCTCCCGCGTCGCCGGCCGGCTGCGAGGTCAGGTCGTCACGTCCGGCGTGGACGACCACGGCCCGGCCCACGATTGAGCCGCCGCCCTCGAGCGACAGGTGGGTGTCCACGCGCTCGAGGTGCGCCATCCCGGACTCGTCCGCGGTGAGGTTGCCCAGGTCGCCTGCGTGGCGCCGCTCGGCCTCCGGCCCGGCGTGGGGCATGCCGGTCGGATCGAAGTGCCCGCCCGCGGAGCTGGCGTCGGGCGCCGAGCAGTCGCCGTTCTCGTGGATGTGGAACCCGTGTTCGCCCGGCGCCAGTCCTTCGACGTGCGCGACGACACGCACGCCCCGGGTCGCCGCCTCGAAGAAGACGACCCGGCCCCTCGCCGTGCTGCCCTCGGTGGGTTTCAGCTCGGCGGCGGCACCGCCCCCCCCCGGTTGGTGGCGAGACGTGTCGCTCCGGATGGCCAGGACGACGACGCCGATCACGACGACGGCCACTACGGCGATGCCGGCGGCTCCGGCCGCCAGCGTTAGTCCTCTGCGTACGTCACGGTCCATGGCGTCCTCCGGGGTCTCCGCGCCCGAGCGGCGCGGTCCTTACCGCACGGAAGCCTGCAAGCGAGAGGCCACTGGGGGCTTCGATCCCGGAAGCTCCTCGACGGCAAGGAGATCGTCGGAAGTACCGGCGCGTCGGGTTTGCCGCAGGCCGCCAGGACGCGCCGCTAGATCCCCGAGATCAGTCCCGCCGCCCGCTTGCGCAGCAGCTCCCGCGCGGCGGCGTCCGCGGTCGTGGTGGCGGCGCGCAGGTACAGGGCGGCCGCCTGGCGATTGCGCACCTGCCGGGCCAGCGCCGCGCACGCGTCCCTCTCCCCCTCTGGATCCTCCCGCCGGCCGTATCGATGGCGCCCGGTCATGCAGTCCATCTGGGCCTCCCTACTCCTCTTTGACGACCGCGAGCCCTCGAAAGTTACGCCGAGCCACCGGAACCGCTCGCCCGTCGCTCGTTTCCCTCGAATACGGCCCCTCCGTCGTTACGACGCCCGTGGAGCCGGGACGGTTGGCAGATGTCCAACACATTGGCGGCCTGTCCCATCCGTGGCGGCCATATCATCGTGAAGTGATGCTGAAGCGGTCCGGCCACGTACCGGGACCCGGCTCGCTGGTGGGGCGGCAGCCGCTCCGTCACCACCGCCCGGCAATGGATCGGCAGCTTGGGCGACGACGCCGTTCCGGTCGACCTGGAAGGGACGCAAGCCTGGATCCTCGCGGCCCACGCCCGAGAGCTGCGCGAGCCTCCGGCCGTCCGCTCGGTCCGCCTGCTGAAGGGCTTCGACCAGTACATGGTCGCCGCATCGTGCCACGCCGAGCGCCTCCTGCCGGGCGACCTGGGCCATCGCGTCTAACGGCCGCAGGGCTGGATCTCGCCCGTCCTCCTGGTCGACGGCCGCATCGAGGGCACCTGGCGCCACGAGATCAAGGGCGGCCGCGTCGAGGTGTTCGTGGAGCCGTTCGTCGAGGCCCCGGCGTGGGTCCGCCGTGCGGCCGGCCGGGAGGCCGAGCGCCTGGCCGCGTTCCTCGGCGGCGCGTCGAGCCTCACATGGAAGCGCTGACGAAAGGACCGGCCCGTGGGGTGCGGCGGGTCACCGCTCGTGAGCCGAATCGTGTTCGGCGTGAGCGAGGTCAACCGCAGGAGATCGCGGTCATACCGTCTCGTGCGCCGGCGTGAGCGCCTCTCGCAGCATGGCCGCCAGCTTCGACAGCGTGAACGGCTTCTGGAGCAGGAGCGTCCCGGCGCTCAGAAGCCCGCGGCGCCCGAGCGCGTCGTCGGTGTAGCCCGACATGAACATCACGCGGGTCTCGGGCCGCACGACCTCGAGGCGCTCGGCCAGCTCCCGGCCGGTCATCCCGGGCATCACGACGTCGGTAAGCAGCAGGTCGATCCTGCCGCGGTGCTGCCCGGCCAGGGCGAGCGCCTCGGCACCGCCGCCGGCCGCGAGTACCGAATAGCCCATCATCTCGAGCATCTCCGCCGCCAGCTCGCGCAGAGAGCCCTCGTCCTCTACCAGGAGCACGGTCCCGCGTGCCGTGGCGGCCGCGGCCTTGGATGTCGCGGCCTCGTCATCCCCGGGGTCGTCGATGCGCGGCAGGTAGATCTTGAAGGTGCTTCCCTGCCCCGGCTCGCTATGGGCGGAGATGTGCCCCTCGCTCTGCCGGACGATCCCGTACACGGTTGCGAGCCCGAGGCCCGTCCCCTTGCCCTGCTCCTTGGTCGTGAAGAACGGCTCGAAGGCGCGCGCCAGCGTCTCGCGGTCCATGCCACGGCCGGAATCGGCGACCGCGAGCATCACGTAGCGGCCCGGGCGGACCTCCTCGTGCAGCCTGGCGTACGCCTCGTCGAGATCGACGTTGGCGGTCTCGATCACGAGCCGTCCTCCGTCGGGCATCGCGTCGCGGGCGTTCACCGCCAGGTTCAACAGGATCTGCTCGAGCTGGGTGGGATCGGCCTCGACCTGGCCGAGTCCGGCGGCGCCCACGATCCGCAGCTCGACGTCCTCCCCGATCAGGCGCCGCAGCATCCCGCCCAGGTCGTTCACCAGCGTGTCGAGCGAGAGGACCTTCGGCGCCAGCACCTGCTTCCGGCTGAACGCCAGGAGCTGGCGCGTCAGGGAAGTGGCACGCTCAGCGGCCCTATGGATCTGGCCCAGGCGGTCGCGCGTGGCTCCCGGCGGGAGCTTGGCGGTGACCAGCTCGCTGTAGCCCATGATCACGTTCAGGATGTTGTTGAAGTCGTGCGCGACTCCGCCCGCCAGGCGGCCCACGCTCTCCATCTTCTGGGCTTGAGCGAGCTGGACCTCGAGCGCCTTCCGCCGGGTGACGTCGTGAGCGAGGACCAGCCGTGCCGGGCGGCCCTTGAAGTCGATCGGGCACGCCGAGACCTCGACATCGATCGTGGTCCCGTCGCGCCTGCGATGGCGCCAGGTCGGTGAGGACCGGTCGGTCTCCACGCGGTGCTCGAGGTCGTTCGTCTTCAGCCGCTCCCGGAGCCGCGGTAGCTCCTCCGCCGGCCTCAGATCCTCTATCGTCATCCCGAACAGCTCGTCGCGCGTGTAGCCGAAGTGGCGGAGAGCGGCCTGGTTCACGGCGAGAAAGCGCAGCGTCTCGCGGTCGTACACCCACATCGGATGCGGGTTGCTCTCGAACAGCAGCCGGTACTGCTCCTCGCTCTCGTGCAGCGCGCGCGCGGCGCCCTGGCGCACCGCGGTCTCCCGGCGCAGCTCGGCCACACGCTGCTCGACCCGCCGCTCGAGCTCGTCCCGCGACGCCCGCAGCGCCGCGTCCCGGCCCTGGATCTGCGCCAGCATCGAGTTGAAGCCGTCCGAGAGCGTGCCCAGCTCGCCCTCACCCGTTCGGGGCACCCGCATCGAGTAGTCGCCGGCCGACGTGACGTCCCGGACGGCCTGCGTCAACCTCTCGACCGGGCGCGCGACCGAGCCTTGCAGCCGGGAGGCGACGAGGGCGGCGGCGAGAGCGCTCGCCACCAGGATCAGGCCCAGGACCGCCGCGTAGCGCTCGAGGCGCGGACGCATCGCGCTGAGGTCGGCCTCCAGCACCAGGCTGCCGACCGCGGCGCCCCGGTGCTGGATCTCGCGGTCGACGCGCAGGCGCATCCCCTGGCGCCGCAGGCCCTGCAGGCCGGGAAGCGGCAAAGGGGCATGGTCGCTTCCGTCCCGGCGGTAGGCGGCGAGCAGGAGGTTCCCTTCGTCTCCGCCGTAGAGGGCCGCCTCCACGACCTCCGGTTTCAGGCGCAAGGCGCCGAGCGTCTCGAGGGCCGCCGCCGAGTCGCCGAACGCGACCGCTTCTACGGCGTTGGAGCCCACACGCTCCGCCAGCGAGACGGCGTCCGCCTCGATCTGGCGGTTGGTGTCGACCACCTCGTAGAAGAAGAGCATGCCGCCGGCCAGGAGCAGGGCCAGCGTGCTCGAGACCGTCATGGCGGCCGTCAGCTTGTACTTGAAGCGGAGGTCCCGGAACCGCGTCGTCACCTGGCCCCCGCGTCGACGCCCGCGAACGCGAACGATGCGTGGAGGGCCAGGAGGCGTGCAGAGGTTGCGGCCCGCGAGCGCAGCAATCGGGCCGCCCGCCTGATGGCGGGTCGCCTGCGGCCGGCCGCACCTTCGGCCAAGTCCGAGGTTCGGCCAATCGGCCACCAACCCCTCATTTCCAAGCCTCCAGATCGGTCCTGGCGGCCCCCGGGGTGAAGGCGCCGTCCGACCACCGAGCCAGACAGCAAAGGTGATGCCAGCGTCGCCAATTGCGGCAGTACGGCGGGCCGCTGCCGCGCTTCGCATGACAACGCCCGTCGTCTTGCCGCAGGACATCGGCGCGGTCCGAGATGTCCGGAAGGTCGACCGGGCACCGGAGGAACCCGGATCGCTCCTGGCCGAACGGAGACGTACCTCGAGTCGTCTACGTGCCGGACCCTGAGCTCGAGGGGCGTCTTCGTCGCCGCGGCTGCGCTCTGAATGGAGGCTGACCGGCCTGTGGGAGGGACCGCGACGATGTGCGAGCCAGCCGGCAGCCAGCCCTCACTCGGCGGTCCCTCGGATCACGTCAACTGGAAAGCGCTCGTAGAGACCGTCGCGCAAGCCAGACGGGCCAACACGAGATCTTCAGGTCTCAGCGCCTTTCGTGCGGGAACGTCGCTCGCCGCCGGGATCAGTACATGCCTTGGCTCGACGGCATCCCGCCGCCCGCCGTCCCCTTCTCCCCGGGGATCTCGCAGATGACAGCCTCGGTCGTGAGCAGCAGCGACGCGATGGACGCGGCGTTCTGCAGCGCGCAGCGCACGACCTTTGTCGGGTCGATGATGCCGGCCTCGACGAGGTTCTCGTAAGCGTCGGTCAGGGCGTTGAACCCCTCGTCGCCATCGAGCTCCCGGACCTTGGCCACGACCACGGCCCCCTCCTGGCCGGCGTTCCCCGCGATCTGACGAAGCGGTTCCTCCAGCGCACGCCGGACGATGCCCACGCCCACGGCCTCGTCGCCCTCGGCCTCGACGGCGTCGACGGCCTTCGTGCACCGCAGCAGCGCCACGCCGCCGCCGGCCACGATACCCTCCTCCACCGCCGCCTTGGTCGCGTGCATCGCGTCCTCGACCCGGGCCTTCTTCTCCTTCATCTCGGTCTCGGTGGCCGCGCCGACCTTGATGATGGCGACGCCGCCGACCAGCTTCGCCAGCCGTTCCTGGAGCTTCTCCCGGTCGTAGTCCGAGGTCGTCTCTTCGACCTGCATCCGTAGCTGCTTGACCCGGCCCTCGATGTCCTTCTTCCGGCCGGCGCCCTCGACGATGGTGGTGTTGTCCTTGTCGATGGTGATCCTCTTGGCGTTGCCCATGTCCTCGAGCGAGATGTTCTCGATCTTGATCCCCAGGTCCTCCGTGATGGCCTTGCCTCCGGTCAGGATCGCGATGTCCTCGAGCATGGCCTTCCGGCGGTCGCCATAGCCGGGCGCCTTGACCGCCGCCACGTTCAGAGTGCCGCGCAGTTTGTTCACGACCAGCGTGGCCAGGGCCTCACCTTCGAGGTCCTCGGCGACGATCAGCAGCGGCCGGCCGAGCTTGGCGACCTGCTCCAGCACCGGCAGCAGGTCCTTCATGTTCGAGATCTTCTTCTCGTGGATCAGGATCAGGGCGTTCTCGAGCACGCACTCCATCCGCTCGGGGTCCGTGACGAAGTAGGGGGAAAGGTAACCGCGGTCGAACTGCATCCCCTCCACGACCTCGAGCGAGGTCTCGATGCTCTTGGCCTCTTCCACGGTGATGACGCCGTCCTTGCCCACCTTCTCCATCGCCTCGGCGATGATGGTGCCGATCGTCTCGTCGTTGTTCGCGGAGATCGTGCCGACCTGGGCGATCATCCTGCCCTTCACCGGCTTGCTGACCCTCTTCAGCTCCTCCACGACGGTCCCCACGGCCTTCTCGATCCCGCGTTTCAGCTCCATCGGGTTCGCACCGGCGGTGACGTTCTTGCTGCCCTCGCGGTAGATCGCCTGAGCCAGGATCGTGGCGGTCGTGGTACCGTCGCCCGCGACGTCGGAGGTCTTGCTCGCGACCTCCTTCACCATCTGGGCCCCCATGTTCTCCAGCGGCTCCTTGAGCTCGATCTCCTTGGCCACCGTCACGCCGTCCTTGGTGATCAGCGGCGAGCCGAACTTCTTGTCCAGGACGACGTTCCGCCCCCTGGGCCCGAGCGTTACCCTGACCGCGTCGGCCAGGCGGTTGACGCCGCGCAGGATCGACTGACGCGACTCGTCGCCGTACGTGATCTGCTTCGACATGGATCCGGCCTCTGTTCTTTCTCGAGAAAAGGACTACGGCAGCACGGCCAGGACTTCGTCCTCGCGGAGGATCAGGACATCCTTGCCGTCGATCCTGACCTCCGTCCCCGTGTACTTTCCGAACAGGATCTTGTCGCCGACCTTCACGTCGACGGCCACTTTGGTTCCGCTGTCGAGGACCTTTCCGTTGCCCACGGCCAGCACTTCGCCCTCCTGGGGCTTTTCCTTCGCGGTATCGGGAATGATGATCCCTCCCTGGGCCGTCTCCTTCTCTTCGATCCGCCGGACCAGCAGGCGGTCGTGCAGCGGACGCACTTTCATGGCGATGCCTTTCCCTTCCGTCACGAGACGGCTCCCCCGGTTCTCGACGTGATGCCCTTCATGATGCCTCCTGGTGACCAGTGTGGGCTTCCGACGGCAGGAACACCAATACGTTCCTTCCTCGTGATCCATAGGCTCCGCCCGATGCCACTCCGGCGGACCGGAGTGCTGGGCGACGATCCGAGCCGTGGAGGCCGTGAGCCGCGCCGAGTCGGGCGTGGCCGTCCGGCCGCGGGTCAGCCGAAGAGCGCCCGGGCCCGATCGGAGATGGCGACCACCGCGGGGTTCCGGAGCTTCCTCTCCACGGTGATCGCGTAGAAGCGCTGCCGGACCGAGCTGAGCCTTCCCACCACGCGGACCCGGTACTGTCGCCGCACCTCGGTCTCGATGGCCGCAGGCATCGCGAACAGCCCCGCTCCGGCTTGTCCGAATGCGTCGAGGAGCGCGCTGTCTTCGAAGGTGCCCACCACGCGGGGCCGGACGCCCTGCCGCTGGAACCACTCCTCGAGCGAGAGCCGCAGCGCGGAGTCCTCGCTCGGCAGCAGGAACGGCGCTCCGTCCAGGGAACGGGGGAAGCCCCTCCGGTGCGCCGCGGCCAGCGGCTCCGTCCCGAACACCGACACCGCGCACTCGCCCAGGAGGTGGCTGTAGGCTCGCACCTTCACCGCCGGCGGCGCCGGCGCGTCCGCCAGGACCAGGTCGAGGCCGAAGATCGCCAGCTCGGCGAGCAGCCGCTCCGGCCTCGCGTGAACGCAGTCGAGCTGAATCGGCTCAGGCAGCCGCAGAGCCGGCTCGAGCATCTGGTAGACGACCAGCTTCGGCACGACCATGGCCACGCCCACCGCTAGCTTTCCCCGACGCACGGGCCGGCCCTTCACGGCCTCCAGCAGCTCGCGGTCGAGGCTCAGCATCTCGTCGGCGTAGCGGTACACCGTGCGGCCGATATCGGTGAGCACCACCGTGCGCCCGGAGCGAGCCAGGAGCTTCTCCCCGAGCGCCTCCTCCAGTTCCCGGAGCTGACCGCTGATCGTGGGCTGCGACACGTTGAGCTTCTCGCTCGCCCGCGTGACCCCGCCTTCGCGCACCACCGTCCAGAAATGGAACAGGTGGTGATGGTTGAGCGTCTCCATTCGGTTCGGTGCACGATACATCGAAACGGCCCTATGGATCAGGCCCCAAAGAAGTATTGGACCCGCCGCGTGCCGGGTTCCAGACTGAGCAGAGTCGCGAGGGGAGCAAGCGGGCCGATGCCAGGGCGAGGCCGTTGAGGATCGACGTGACGGTCACGGACCATCGCCCGTCGAAGGCTCTGCGGGCGATGGCGGTGCGGCGAGTGCTGCTCGCCTTGAGCCGGTTCGGCGCGCAGGTGAGGAAGGTGACGGTGCGCCTTGCGGAGCCGGCCAACCCGATGGGAGGCGTCGATCAGCGATGCCGGATGCGAGCCTGGCTGCTGGCGACGGACCACATCCACGCCGAGGCGATCAACGGACGGATCGAGGCAGCCGTCGCCCGCGCCGCAGCACGCCTTGCGAGGCGCGTGGGCTCCGCCCTGGACGGCGCCTCGAGCGACGGATTCCGGGGGGCGGCGCCCACGCCGCCCCGGCACGAGCTATCGGCCCCGGGGCGTCCTCGGACGCGGGTGACCCGACCTGCGACACGCCGACAACGCGCCGAATGAACGAGAAGAAGAGGCGGTTGTGAAAGCAAGTGGATCTGCCGCGGCCGAACCGACGGCGCACGGCGACGTGGCCTTCGCGCGGTGGGTCTCGTCCGGGCCATGGTCAGCGAGGCGGCTCTTGGCCTCGGCTCCGCTACCCCGCTGGAACGCGTCGTAGCCGTGGGCCCTCAGGGCCTGGCGTTTCTCCCTTGGGCCGCGATCGGCGCGCTACCGTGCAGGGTGCGATGGGTCGTCGGCAGAAAGCGCGCGGCACGGCCCGAGGATCGCCATCAGGACGATGGCGCGGCGCAGGTCCCCGGCAACGGCGATCGGAGGGAGAGATTCGCCCGGCCGCACGGGGAGCAGGGCGTCTTTCGGACGTCCTCCCCGCCCCTCGGCGCGCGCACCGGCACGCTCGCCGGGCGTGGGCCGGCCGGGTGCGGGGTGTGGTCGAGGCGCTGGCGGCGCTGGGCCTTCCTCCTCCGCCCGCTCCGGCGGCTGGGGGGGCGGCGAGGCTGAAGCCGGTCGCCCTGGCCCCCGGCCGCCGGCAGGGCCATCCTGCGGCGCGGCCGGCTCACGCGACGCGCGGATCAGCCGTTCGAGCGCTGGAACCGCGATCAGCAAGGCGATCAGCAGCAGTTGCTCGAGGGACATGGCGCCTACCGGATCGGCGGCTTCGACTGGTTGCCCTGGCCTTGATCGGCTATGGCCTCCCGCATCGAGGAGTCCGCCTGGATGTTCTGCATCCGGTAGTAGTCCATGACGCCGAGCGTGCCCTTCCGGAACGCCTCGGCCATGGCGCGCGGGACCTCCGCCTCGGCCTCGACTACGCGCGCGCGCATCTCCTGCTCGTGCGCCACCGCCATCGCTCGCCGCTCTTCGGCCTTCGCCTGCGCGATCTGCTTGTCCGCGTTCGCCTGGTCGATCTGCAGCTTGGCGCCGATGTTCTCGCCGACGTCCACGTCCGCGATGTCGATCGACAGGATCTCGTACGCCGTGCCGGCGTCGAGGCCGCGCGAGAGGATGTTCTTCGAGATGTGGTCGGGGTTCTCGAGGACGTCCTTGTGCGTGTTCGCGGAGCCGATGGTGCTCACCATGCCCTCGCCGACGCGCGCGATGATCGTCTCCTCGCCGGCGCCGCCCACCAGGCGGTCGAGGTTGGTCCGGACGGTCACCCGCGAGACGGCGATCAACTGGATCCCGTCCTTGGCCACGGCGGCGATCCGCGCCGTCTCGATGACCTTCGGGATGACCGACATCTTGACCGCCTCCAGCACGTCACGGCCCGCGAGGTCGATCGCGGCGGCGCGCTTGAACGGCATCGTGATGTTGGCCTTGTCGGCCGAGATGAGCGCGTTGACGACGCGTACGACGTTGCCTCCGGCGAGGTAGTGGGCCTCCAGGTCGTTGATCGACACGCCCTCCAGCCCCGCCTTCACTGCGCTGATCCGCGCATTGACGATGGTCGCCGGGGGGACGCGCCGGAGCCGCATGCCGACCAGGGTGAAGAGCCCGACATACGCCCCCGAGGACCACGCCGCAATCCAGAGCGGCACCGGCACGAAGTACAGGGCGAATGTGAGCCCAAGGACGGCCAGGACGAGCAGGCCCATGGCGCCGAACGCGCCCGTTTCGAGTCCAGTCATTCCGTTCTACTCCTTTCCGGCATAGCGTGCCGCTCGCGGACGACGATCCGGTTGCCGTCCACCCGTGAGACCTCGATCACGGCGCCGGCCTCTATGAAGCCGCCCTCCGAGACGACGTCGACGCGCGCGCCGTCGATCTCGGCCACGCCAGCGGGCCGGAGCGGCGACAGGGCGGTGCCCGTGCGCCCGAGCCGGAGGCGATCGGCCTCAGGAGCCGACGCATAGCCCTGCTCGGCCGGCATCTCTGCTCCGAGCACGAGGCGGCGGCCGAACGGCAGTCGTGGCATCAAGCGAAGCAGCACGAACCCTCCGGCGAGCGCGAGCAGGATCGAGGCCGCGACGCGTCCGAGGGCCCCAATCACGACGGAGAAGGTGGAGCCGGCCCCCACCAGCGCCATCCCGAGCCCGGCCACGAGGGCCGCAATTCCGGCGATGCCGGCGGCGCCGAAGCCTGGGACCACGAAGACTTCGAGTCCTAGCAGGATCACCCCGGCCGCGACGAGCAGCAGCTCCTCCCAGCCCGCGAGCCGCACGATCCAGTGGCCCCAGAAGACGAGCGCGAGCGACAACAGACCGACCATACCGGGGAGGGCGAACCCCGGCGTCCGGATCTCGACCAGGATTCCGAGGAGCCCGACGGTCATGAGGATCGAGGCGACGATCGGGTGGGTGAGGAACCGGACGAGCGTCTCGGCCCAGCTCTGCGACGCGCGCCGCACGTCGGCATCGCGCAGGCCGGCAGCCTCGAGAGCGCCCTCCAGCGTATCCGCCCGGAGCTCGGCGACCTTGTGCTCGAGCGCCTCCGACATGGTGAGCGTGAGGAGCTTTCCCTTGGCCACCACGCCTGCGATCTCGACGTCGACGTCCACCATGGCTTCCGCGAACTCGGGTGGGCGACTGCGGCGTTCGGCGGTCGCGCCGAACTCCTTGCGCAGGTACGACACCGACTTCTCGTCCGCGGCCTTCGACACGCCTCCACCGCCGACCACCGGCATGGCCGCGCCGATGGTTCCTCCGCTGGCGATCACCATCGTGTCCGTGGCGAGCGCGATCAGGGCGCCGGCGGAGATCGCGCGTGGATTGACGAAAGCTATGGTGCGCAGCGGCGCGTTCAGGAGCGTGTCCCGCATCGCCACCGCCGCATCGACGCGCCCACCGAAGGTGTTGATGTCGAGCAGCACGGCGGCCGCCCCCGCCTGTTGGGCCTCGCTGATCGTGCGCGCCAGGAACGGGGCGAGCCCCAGGTCGATCATTCCTTCGATCGGCACGACATAGACGACCGGCCGGGCAGCCTGCGCGGCGACACCACCAGGAGGCCCCGCCGCTGCGAGTACCAGATACGACGCGGCGAACAGCCTGCCGACCATGGTCACCCCTGGAGTGTCGGGTTGACGTCGCTCATCACCGTGCCTTCCTCCAGCACGGCTAGTCTGGACTGCCGCGGACCGGAAGACCAATACGTTCCTTCCTCCCGATCCATAGACTTCTGCCGATGCATCGTTGGACCCGGACCCCGCGTCCCCGGGGCGTCAGGGCCTACGGGCGGCGGCGCGGCGCGAGCAGCGGACGGCCGTGGAGGGGACGACCAACAATCGCTTCCTGATGATCCATCGGCCGGCCACCCCGACCAGTGCACTCCGACGCCCTCCCCAAAGGCCAGGTTGGCCGGCATCTCTGGCGGCTCGGGAGGCGCCGTGACCGCCGCTCCCGGTCAGGGTACACCTCGAGGTCCTCGTGACCGAGTCGCTCGTGCTGGTCGGTCCGGCCCTGTTCGTGCGCGAGGCGGCGCCGACGGTCGACGGCCTAGCGCCGGCCATAGCCGCGGCAGCCACTCCTCGTCGGGCGTGGTCAGGGGCTGACAGGCTCGCAGTCCGGCGCGAGTGAGTCCCGTTGCGGCGGGTACACGCCCGCGCGGCGACCGCCCCAACTGCGACCGTCGCCGCGCGATCGACAGACGTATACGATGGAAGAGTGAGTGGAACGTCTCCGCTGAATGAATTCGGCCAGTCGTTCGGCGAGGAGGTCGCCAACAGCGTCAGTCACGGGGTGGGGCTGCTGGCGGCGCTCGGGAGCGCGCCGTTCCTGATCATCGTCGCGGCTCGACGCGGCCAGGCCTCCGACGTCGTTGGCGTGAGTGTCTTCGCCGCGACTCTCGTGATCCTCTATCTGGCCTCCACGCTCTACCACGCTCTTCCACCGAATAGAGCCAAGCGCGTGTTTCGCGTCTTGGATCATGGAGCCATCTTCCTTCTCATCGCGGGCACGTACACGCCCTTCACTCTGGGCGTGCTGCGAGGCCCCTGGGGCTGGACCCTCCTGGGAGTCGTGTGGAGCCTGGCGGCCTCAGGACTACTCCTGACGACGGTCGGCGGCATCCAACACCCGCGGCTCGCCATGGGGCTGTACCTCGGGATGGGATGGTTGGCGCTGATCGCGATCAAGCCGCTGAGCCAGCACCTGCCGCCGGCGGGACTCGCCTGGCTGCTGGCCGGTGGCATCGCCTACACTGCGGGCGTCGCCTTCATGGCCGCGCAACGGCGGATGCGCTACGGGCACTTCGTCTGGCACCTGTTCGTTCTGGCTGGCACCGGTTGCCATCTCATCGCGGTCGCGCGATACGCAGGCTAGGCGAGCGCGGCGACCGTGGCGAATTCGGCGACCACCTGGGCTGGATACGGACATCGTGCCGTGGCGTCCCGCAGCTCTCTTTCCGAGATCTGCGGTTCGCTGCCCACGATCCGTTGTAACCCCCGCGCACGGACAGGGAATGGGAGTCTACAGAGACGCATCTACCCCGCGCTCGTGACAAGGTTCGGCGACCCGCCCCCGATCAGGGCGCGTCGCCGAGAGCTCCTCGCTGATGCCCAGCGCGCCGTTCTGGAAATCGGGGTCGGTCCGGGCGTGAACTCCCCGCACTCCATCTCGAGCAAGGTGTCGAAACTCTACGCGTTGGAGCCGAATCCAGGGATGGTCCGGCTGGCCGAGCGCAGGCAGCGGGAGACGACTCTGGACGTGGAGTACCTCGATCTCCCGGCGAGCGCATCCGCTGCCGGAGGCAAGCGTCGACACCGTGGTGAGCACCTTCACTCTCTGCATGATCGATGGCGTCATGGACGCTCTTGGCGGGATCTCCCGGGTACTGCGCCCCGAGGGCAAGCTGATCTTCTACGAAATCAGCCGGTCGCCCGAAGGTCACGTCCGGCGCTGGCAACGCTGGTGGGAGCCGGTGCACCGGTCGCCATTCGTGGGCCTCTACGTGACGCGGGACGTGCCTGCGCTCCTCACGCAAGCGGGGTTCCGGCTTGATCGGCTGGAGACAGGATACGTCGCACCCTTCCCGAAGTCGTGGTCGCAGCAGCTGCTCCACCAAGCGTATCCGCGACGGCATGCTGCAGGCGGCGGTGAGCCGGTCAGTCCACTCCCGCGCGCGATCCGGCCAGAGGTCCGCGAGGTCGACCACGCCCGCCGCGACTTCGCGGAGCGGGCGGTGGAAAAACAGGTACGCGCCCAGCTCGACACAGCTGTCCGGCAGGATCCTCTCTCTCGTCGAGTCGTGGATGGGGCGGTCGCTCTCCAGCGACCAGACGCACTTGACGTAGGGCGCGAGCGCCGGATGCGTGGGGTACTCACGAATGCGGATCGGGTCCGTGGACATGTCCTCTCGGCCTGGTCGCGCCCGGTATCATAAGCGGATGTCGGTAACGATCACCGATGCTCTTCGGCTCGCCGCGGCAGGCCAGCTCCTGTTGGTCGTCGGTCTTCTGCTGCGCGACCACCGGCGGTCTCGCGTCACGGCGGCATCGTCCCTGCTGGTGGCCTGCGTGGTGTGCTACCTGGCGCTGCCCGCTCTGCTGCAGCCGGCCGTACCCGAGGCTGTGCGACGTGTCGCCGGCGCCGGAGCCCTCGCGGTTCCCTTCGCCTTCTGGCTGGCCGCACGCCTGTACTTCGACGACTCCTTCCAGACGAGGCCCATCCACGTCATCTTCCTCGCCGGGTTGCTCGGAGTGCGCGCCCTCGCCTTGTCCTGGCTGTGGGCGGCGGCCGTTATTGGGATGCTCGTCGTCGTGGACGGGCTGCGCCGTATCCATACAGGGGCCAGCTCAGACTTGCTCTTGTCACGCTTGCGCCTGCGTTACGTCGTCGTGCTTGGGACGGGCGTTTACGCCCTGCTCGTGCTGATCGCCGAGGCGACACTGAACCGCGGATCCCGGGCGGACGGGCTGCTGGGTGCCGCCAACGATATCGGGCTGTTGCTGCTGGTCGGCACGATCTCGATGATGGTCCTGCGAGTGGAACCCGACCTCGTCCGGGCCGTGAAACGGCAGAGCCCGGCCGCCGACCCTCCGACCGTGCTCGAGCGAAGGCTCGAACGCCTGATCGAAGAGGAACACGTCTACAAGGCCGAGGGACTGACGATCGGCGCCTTGGCGGATCGCCTGGGGGAGCACGAGTACAAGGTCCGGCAGCTGATCAACGCCCGGCTCGGGTTCCGCAACTTCGGCGCCTTCCTGAACCACTATCGGGTGCAGGAGGCGCGCAAGGTCCTTGCCGACCCGGCTCAGAGGCAGGTCGGCGTCGCAGAGCTCGCCTACCGGCTGGGATATTCATCCCTGGGGCCCTTCAACCGGGCGTTCAAGGAAATGGTGGGCCAGACCCCCACGGAGTACCGCAAAGCCGCCCTGGAACAGGCATTACTCGCCGATTCCGGAATCGGCGAGGCGCCCTCGAAGGGAAGCTAGACCATCCGGCGCCTCCCGCCGACATTCGGGCCCTGGGAGGTGACGACATGGACGTCGGTCCGGTCCTCGATACCTGGCGCAAGGTCCTGGCCGTGGACTTCCTGCGTTATTTCGTGACAGCGGCGCCCTTCTACGCCCTCTTCTGGATGTGGCGGCCGAAATGGATCCGCGGCCGCCGCCTGCAGTCCGCCAACCCTGAGCGTGGCCGGATCGTTTCGGAAGTCGCCTACTCCTCGAGCACTGTCGTCATCTTTTCGGCGATAGGGCTCTGCCTCGTCTACGCTCAGCAAGCCGGCCTGACACGCATCTACAAGGACGTGGCGGAGCGCGGGTGGGCCTACTTCTGGGCCAGCATCGTCGTCGCCATCCTGGCGCACGACGCGTACTTCTACTGGACGCACCGGCTGCTGCATTGGCGGCCGTTCTTCCGTCTCGCCCATCACGTCCATCACCGCTCCACCAGCCCCACACCATGGGCGGCGTACGCCTTCCATCCGCTGGAGGCGGTGATCCAGTCGGGGATCTACCTGGTCATCGTCTTCACGCTGCCCATGCAGCCGCTCGCCCTGATGCTGTTCCTCTCCTACATGGTCGTCCGCAATGTCGTCGGGCACCTCGGGTTCGAGATCTCGCCGGCCGGCTTCGCCCGCCACCCCCTGACTCGTTGGCACCTCACCCCTACGCACCACGACCTCCATCACCGTTTCGGGAAGGGGAACTACGGCCTCTACTTCAGCCTCTGGGACGAGTGGATGGGCACGAGCCGTGCCGACTATGTGGGCACCCATGACGCCGTGACGGCGCCGTGGTGTGCGCGGGTGATTGGCCGGGCCGAAGCCGCCCGCGTTGGCCTCTGCCTGCTGCTCGTCGCGGCATCGGCTCACTTGGCGCTCGCGCCTGATGCTTCGCCCGAGGGCCGCTGGACCACGATCGACGATCGGTCGGGTCAGGTCCGCTCCGTCGTCCGGGTGCACATCGAGGACGGCGAGCTGCGCGGCCACGTGGAGAAGATCGTCCCGAGACCCGGCGAGGAAGAGGATCCCGTGTGCACACGCGTCCGAGGCGAGCGCCGCAATCAACGCGTCGTGGGGATGCAGATCTTCAGCGGCTATCGCCGCGACGGCAACCGCTGGACGGGGCCGGATCTTCGATCCGGAGAACGGCAAGGAGCATTCGCGCGCGGTCTGGCTCGAGGAGGCGGGCCGGATGCGAGGTGCGCGGATATTTGGGGACGGCGCGACGATCGCGCGGGCCGCCGCGGTCGTGAGCCGGGTTCGTCGCCGGTGTGGATCCTTCAGCCGACATGTGGCGGATGGCTGGCGGTCGCAGCGACCACGGGGGCCGTCACGGGCAATATCATGCCGTCGTGAAGGCCGCCACGCGGCGTCGCAAGCCGTCGACGTCGGCAGTCCGTGAGCGGGAAGTCACTTGGGCGGCGCCGGGTCTCTTACGCGTCCGGCAGCGCGTAGTGGCCCGGCGCGGCGAGCTGGGTGGGGATGCGACCGGACCTTACTGGGTCTTCGCCCTCGTGCGACTGCACCAAGGACACCTCCAGTACCTGCATGGACCGGACCGTGTAGCGCCTCCGGGACGCCGATTCGCTGTGTTCATTCCCCCGTGGTCGATCGTGCGACCCGCACTCTCCTCCTGCATCATCACCACGGAGGCTCTGGCTTCGCCCGCCGACCCGTGGAGGGAGGCCCCGGCGCGGCCGGTCGCGTGGCGCTGGCCTGGCGGCGAGCTGCCGGACACGTTGGAGGGCGTCGCCCATGCAGTCGCTCGGGGTGGGCCGTTCGTCGCAATATCGCGCGAGGCCGATGCGTCGGAGGCGGCGCGGCGGTCGAAAGCCTTGTTGGATGAGTCGTACGACCGTCCGCTCACGCTCGCCCGTATCGCAGCCCTGGCCGGCCAGTCCCCATCTGTTCTGAGTCGGTCCTTCAAGCGGGCGTACGGGATGCCGCCGGTCGAGTACCGGCACCGTCTGAGGGTGATGGACGCGATGTTTCGTCTGGCCGCAGGAGGCGAGATCCTGTCCGTCCTTCAGGACGTCGGCTTCGGCGACGTCAGCCGGTTCTACAGTCGCTTCCGCACGCTTCTCTGCGCGCCACCAGGTACGTTCACGGCGCGGTCAAGAAACGCCAAGACGTAGTCCGCCGCTAGAGCCCAGACTGCGGCCGTGACCCAGGAGACGCGGCAGCTCCTCCTCAACCGCGACTTCGTGCTGCTCTGGCAGGGGCAGCTCGTGAGCCAGCTCGGGAACCAGGCGTTCCTCGTGGCCACGATGTCCTGGGTGTTGGAAAACCTGGGGTCGCCCCTTCTGATGGGCGTGCTCCTCATGGCTTCGACGCTGCCGGCGGTCTTCCTCGGTCCCGTTGCCGGCGCAATCGCGGACCGGCATTCACGCCGAGGGCTGATCGTCGCGTCGGACATGCTCCGCGGCCTGGGACATGTCGGCCTGGCCGCAGCCCTCGCGGCGGCTCCTTCGGCCACCGGTGTGATCGTCCCCCTGCTCGTCGCGTGGGCGTTCGTATCGGGCACGCTCGGCGCCGTGTTGACTCCCGCTCTGGCCGCAGCGCTTCCCGACGTTGTCCCCGAGAGGCGGCTGGCCTCGGCGAACTCGCTCCTGCACATGTCGAGTCAGGCCGCAACGCTCGTGGGTCAGGCGGCGGGCGGTCTCGCGTTCAACCGGATCGGCGCCGCGGGCCTGATTCTGTTCGACGGCGTCACCTTCATCTTCTCCGCCATCTGCGCCCGTTTCGCCAGAGTGCCGTCGCCCTTGCGCCGCATGCCCGTCAGCTTGCGCGCCGGTGTGGGAGCCTATCTTGAGGATTTACGCGCCGGCATCACCTGGCTCCGGCTGCAGCCTACGCTGCGCTCGCTGATTCTCGCCTTCGCCGCCGTGAACTTCCTCTTCACGCCTGTCTTCGTGCTGCTGCCCGTCTACGTGAAGGACGCATTGGGCCGGGGCCCCGAATGGTACGGCTTCCTCCTTTCGGCGGCGGGCGGCGGGGCGATGGCCGGGGCAGGTACGGGGCCATTCGTGATGAAGGGACGTCATGCGTTGCGGTGGTCCCTCTTCGGCATCGGCCTGGCCACGGCGGCGCTCGCGCCCAACCGGTGGGCGCCACTCGCCGCCGTTCTCCTTTTCGCCCTTGGGTCCTTCTCCGGAATCCTGAACGTCATGGTGATGACGACGCTTCAGTCCTCAGTTCCCGGAGATCTGCGAGGCCGAGTCTTGGCGGTGGCGGTCGCGTTGGCCGGGGCCGCGGCCCCGGCGGGGCTGGGGCTGGGCGGCCTGCTCGGAGAGGTCGCGCGGCCAGCCCTGGGGTGGCTCATCGCGACATGTGGCGCCGGCATCCTCGGCATCGGCGTCTTGGTGCGGATCGGGGGACCGGCCGAACCCGCCTTCGCTGCGAACAGCGGCTCGAAGAACGCGCGGGTCTGAAGCGCCCGCGCATCCGGCTCTTCGACCATCGGCCAGTGGCCGCCCGTGACGACCACGTGTTCCAGCCGGTGGCGCCGGATGTAGGCCAGCGTCTCGCGAGGTGTGTTCTCGCGCGACCAGCGGTGCAGCTTCGCCGCGGGCAGAGCTCGGTATTCCTTGCCCATGGCGTTACGTCGGCTGGCCGTCTTCCCCCGTCGGAGGAACGCTTCGCCAGACGAGGTTCGCTACGGCCTCGAAGCGTGGCCCCCAGACGTCGCCGTAGCGTCCCGCGATCGTGTCGTACGCCGACCAGTCGGTCACGGACACTGTTCGCGTACGCCGGGGCAAGCGAGGCTTTCCCATGCGCGGGCCAACGCTGCGGCCGCGCGCTCGACGTCGTCGAGGGTCGTGCTCCGGCCCAGGGTCAGACGCACGGTCCCCATGGCCTCGCGCGGCGAGACGCCCATCAGCACGATGGCGGCCGGCGCCTCCTCGCCGCCCGCATGACACGCCGATCCGGTGGAAGCCGCCACCTCTGGAGTCGCGGCTAGCAGCGCGCTGCCGGACACGCCCGGGAAGCGGACGCTCAGCGTGTTGGGCAGCCGTTCCACGGCGTGTCCGTTGAGGGCGAGCCCGGGGATCCGCTCTTCCAACCGCTGCCAGAGCCGATCGCGCAGGATGCGGACGCGGGCGCCTTCCGTGTCCAGGTCCCGCCGCGCTCGGTCGCAGGCCACGCCCAGACCGACGATCGACGCCACGTTCTCCGTCCCGGGCCGGAGGCCTCGCTCGTGACTCGCGCCTCGCAGGAACGGGAGGAGTGGGACACCGCTCCGGACGTACAGCGCGCCGACGCCCTTCGGCGCACAGAGCTTGTGACCAGCGACCGTGAGAAGGTCGACCAGTAGCTCGCGCACGTTGCAGCGAACCTTGCCGATCGACTGGGCAGCATCGGTGTGGAGCAGCGCTCCAGCAGCACGGGCCGCGTGGGCGAGCTCGAGGAGCGGTTGTAGCGCGCCGGTCTCGTTGCCGTCTCCACCGCGGCCCGGGCCCCGCGACCCAGGGCGTGGCTGCTCGACGGGTTGCCGAAGTGGTCCCGCAGGTAGGGCAGCATGGCGTCGACCACTTCCGGCAGGAGGGGCGTGGTCGCGTTGTGGTCGAGGTAGATCGTCTTCAACTCACGGCCTTTGTGTCTCGCACTTCGGCTCCGTCGCCGCGAGACGTGAGCGGCCACAGGATCTCGCCGCTCAAGGTTCCGGGCATCTCCTCCATGCCCGGGTAACCAAGCCGCTCCGGGCTCCGGTCGCGCGGCCAGTAGGCGGTGCCGAAGAGGTGGTCCCAGAAGCTGAAGACGATCGCGAAGTTCTTCGCCGCGCCGCCTTCGGATGACTGGTCGTGGTGCCAGAGGTGCATGCGCGGGCTGTTGAGGACGTACCCGAGGGAACCGAGGCCGACGTCGAGGTTCGCATGGTTGAGGTCGCCCCATACGGTGGTCACCACGGCGACCGCGAAGACAGCTTTCGGCGACGCACCCAGCCATGCGAGCGGCAGCCACTGGAGGCTCTTGTAGACGAGGATCTCCATCCAGTGGAATCGCCAGTTGCCGATCCAGTCCATCGTGGCGATCGAGTGGTGGACCTTGTGGAACGTCCAGAGCCAGGGCAAGCGATGCAGAAGGTTATGGATGCACCACTGGAGGAAGTCGGCGAGAACCAGGAAGAGTGAGAACTGAGCGATGAAGGACCACCCCGCCACGGGAGAGGCTTCGAGCCGGAGGCCGAGGGACTGGACCCCCCGTGTCGCCAAGGCGGCGACCGCGCCTGTGGCGCCGGCCGTCAGAAGCGAGAAGAAGTGGCCGTTCAGCGCGAGGAAGCCGAGGTCGCGCAGCCAGCCTCGGCGCGGCAGGCCCTGCCCCTTGCGCCACGGGAACAGCCATTCCAGGAGGGCGAAGGCAGCGGAGATGCCCAGAAGCCAATGGACGTAGGACATCACCGCAGCCCTGCGATCCTGCTGGGGTCGCCAAGCGGGAGACCGCCTTCGAGGCGCCTGGCGGCAAGCTCCGCCAAGGAGCTACCCGCGAAGATCGCCGTCATGATCACGAAGCTGCTGGGGGCCAGGAGTGCCAGCCCGGTGAGGCCCTGGCCCACGGTGCAGCCGGTCGCGATGGACGCGCCGGCGCCGAGACCGATGCCCCCGGCGAATCGCTTGACCAGGGCGGCCGGCTCTGGAGCGCGCAGAGCCACGGCTCCATTGCGGCGCGCCGCGAGCCACCCGCCGGCCATCGCCCCGAGCACGAGCCAGAGGTCCCACATCGGGAGGCGGATTCCCGCCGCTGCCGAGAAGAGCTCTGTCGTGCCGGGAACCACCGCCAAGCCGAAGCTTCGTCCGGCGAGCGCGGATGCCGGCCAGGCCACCGCGGCTGCGATACCCACCCACATCCCGGTCCTGCGCCAATCCCATGCGCCGGCGCGGCCCGGTGCGAGCCGCGAGACGACGGCGAGCAGCACGAGCCCCGAGATGAACGAGGCGACAGGGTTCGGAATCCACGAGGCGGCGTTCGGGAGCGCGCGCTGAAGAGAGATCCGGAGAGACGCCAGGGGACCAGCCTCGGCTGCCGTCGCGCCAAACGCCATGCCGAGGACCGCCAGGAGCGCCCCGACGTCACCTGCACCGAGCTTGTACCAAACGCCTGCAGCGCAGCCTCCGGCCCATCGCATGGACACTCCGAAAAGGAGTCCGCCGGCCACAGCGGCGAAGAACGGAAGGGGCAGCTCCACGGGACGCGCGAGACCGGCCCAGAAGATCATCGGCAGCAAAACGAGCTGGACCGCCACGGCCAGGCCAAGCGCCTTGAGCTTCGTCGTCTCGCCTTCAAGCACCGCTCGGAAGCCGGAGTTCATGCAGAAGGCGCCGCGCTGCGCCCCATAGCCGAACGCGATCCCTACGACGATGGCTCCGAGCACTCCGAAGGGGATCACGGCGCCTCGCCCTCGGTCAGGGGCAACCCTCGAGCGCGCCACTCCGAGACGCCATCCTCCAGTACGGCCGCGCGGTAGCCGCGGCCGCGGAGCACTCTGACCGCTTCCGGCGCCAGAACGCAGTACGGACCGCGGCAGTACGCGACGATTTCGCGGTTCTTCGGCAGCGTCTCGAGCCGCACCTCCAGCTCCTTCAAGGGAACCGAGATCGCTCCTGCAATGTGGGCCGCTCGGTACTCCTCCGCCGGGCGGACGTCGAGAACCGTCACTTCACCGGCGTGGACGCGCGCGAGGAGCCGCTGCCTGTCCACTGGCTCCAGATTTCCTCGCTTCTCGACGAAGGCTCTTGCGATCTGCTGCAGCTCCGCGAGACGATTCTCGGCCAGGCCTCTCAGCGCGCCGTAGAAGTCGTCGACCGCTCGATCCGAGATGCGGTACGTCACGAACGTACCGTGCTTCTCGGCCTCGACGAGCCGGGCCTGCCGCAGGACCTTGAGATGCTGGGACGCGTTCGCGAGCGAGAGGCCGACCTCTCGGGCCAGCGCCTCCACGGTGCGCGGACCCTGCCTCAGGAGGTCGAGGAGGGCTAGCCGCGGCGCACTGGCCACGGCGTGGCCTATCCTCGCAACATGTTGAAACAATGGGTTATCTGACTTCATTCAAATACTCGCTTCGCTACTTGATAATAGGCTAGAGTTTCCTGGCCGTCAAGCCGGGTGCTGGCTTGCCGGAACAGTCGACCGGTGCTGCCCTAAGCGCCGCTCATGAACTTCGCGCTCGACACGGGTACACCCGCGAGCGACGACGCCAGGCGCGCAACGCCCACGACGACCACGAGTGCCACGATGCCCGCGGCGAATCGTAGATAGTCACCGAAGGTCTTTCCGAAGATTCGCAAGCCGCCCCCAGTCCCCTTCGGTGTCGAAGATGCGCCGCATCTCGTCTCGACGGGCCCCGAACCGATCCAGGCGCCGATGCTCGAGCTCGACCAAGTGACCACATCTTCCCGGCCCATGCGCTCCCGGCGGAACGCACCAAGCGGTGCAGGTGGCCGTCGTCGTAGTCAAAGGCCCGCTGCCGGATCTCCGTGGCTGGCGCGCGCCTGCCCAGGGCCCGGCGCAAACCTCCAAGCCCTAGCATCCCTGGTCGGCTCCTATCGTCCTCGCGCCCGTTCCGTGAACCGCGCTCTAGCTCGCCCTGGGCAGCGACGCGCCAGAGATGGTCCGGGCGAGATCGCGGTTCGAGGCGCCAAGGGCCAGTAGCGAGCGGATCAGTAGGTCGATGGAGACGGTTGGATCGCCGCCCTCCATCTTCGCGACGCGCGACTGGCTCGACCGGATTAGCTTCGCGAGCTCCGTCTGGCTCAGCTTCCGCTTCTGCCTGCGAAGCCGGAGGCTGTTCGCCAGCCGCAGCCGCAGCTCCACGTACGCGGTCTCTTCATCCGAAAGGCCGAGGAACTCCTGCGCGGTCCCGAGTCTCCAGCCCTTCGCCTCCAGCCTCTCCCGCTTGCTCCTACGCATCATCGTAATTCCTTCAATTCAATCGCCTCCGACAAGTGTCCAAGACCGAGGCCGGCGTCATGGAGGTCTTCTTGGCGAACACCTGGCAATCACGACCGCGGCCGGATCCACGCGGTAGACGATGCGCCACGTGGCGCGCTCGTCTACCACCCGCAGCTCCTGGCATCGCGAACCAATGGCCGGCATCGGCCGGGAGTGCGGCATCGCCAACACCTTGCCGCTCTGGACTTCCCGGAGGAGGTAGCCAGCCTCGATCCGCAGCCTTGCCGAACGGAGGGGTCTTGACCTCCCCGTGAAGCCAGGCCAGCGGGCTTGTCCCTGCGGACCAATATCGCCTATCCTATGTCAGTTCTGACATCGACGCAGGAAGGGAAGGGTTAACCGGCAACCCCAGCCGCAAGTCTTTTGTTCACCGCAGAGTGGACACGGAGGGGAAGGCGGGGTGTTAACCCGCTTCGGGGGTCTCCATCTAACCGGAGTTGGCCGGCGCCGCCCCCCTCCACGGCCGGTTCGCGGGAGGGCGGTCCAGGCTCGGTGGCTGCCCGCGGGTCC
>Ga0268386_10000524_pt1 | contig 24465 bp, 22 predicted proteins | sample RVTome_15_FD_200260 | JGI IMG/M metagenome (GOLD analysis project Ga0268386, IMG submission 200260) | Soil microbial communities from uranium-contaminated site in the Upper Colorado River Basin, Wyoming, United States - RVT150D86... ... | reverse complement strand
GAGCCACGAACGGAGCCCCGCCCTCCGAGGCGACGCAGCCGAAGGGGGAGTCCCGGAGCGCTAAGGGATGACCTTGTTCAACGGGTACTCGACGATCCCGGAGGCCCCTTCCTTTTTGAGGAGGGGGGCGAGATCCCGGACGATTTTCTGGTCGACGATGACCTCGAGCGAGAACCAGCCGGCCTCGCTCAAGGTGGAGATCGTCGGATTCTGCATCGCCGGCAGCACCTTGAGGATCCGGTCGAGGTCGGCGCGGGCGACATTCATCTTGAGACCGACCTTCTCCTCCGCGCGGAGAGCGCCCTGGAGGAGCAGGGCGATGTTCCCGATCTTTTCCCGTTTCCACGGATCCTTCCATGCCTCCCGGTTCGCGATGAGGACGGTGGTCGATTCGAGGATCGTCTCCACGATGCGGAGGTTGTTCGCCTGAAGGCTGCTCCCCGTTTCGGTCAACTCGACGATCGCATCGGCCAGGCGCGGCGCCTTGACCTCTGTGGCCCCCCAGGAAAACTCGACCTGGGCCTCGACCCCCTTCTTTTTCAGGTAGCGCCGGGTGAACTGGACCAGTTCGGTCGCCACCCGCTTCCCCTGAAGATCCCGAATCCGCTGGATGGGGGAGTCGTTCGGTACCGCCACCACCCACCGGACGGGGCGCAAGCCCCCCCGCGCATAGAGGAGGGGACAAACCTCCTTCACCTTCGCGTTATGCTCCAATACCCAGTCCCGCCCGGTAAGGCCAATATCGAGGATGCCGTCCTGGACATAACGCGCCATCTCCTGGGCCCGTATCAGGAGACCGGAGAGTTCCGGGTCGTCGATGGTGGGGACGTAACTGCGCGAGCCGACGTTGATGTTGAAGCCGGCCTTGCGGAACAGGTGCAGGGTGGACTCCTGCAGGCTCCCCTTCGGCAAACCTATGTTCAGGATTTTCCGCTTCTTCTCTTTCATGGCGCTCCTCTTCGGGTGAAAACGGTGAAGCCCGGAATTATACACATCGGGGGTACGCCTGACAAGCAAGGCGGAATGCCGATGAGATCCGGCGGGAGCGGTTTCCGGTAGAATGGGGCCACGCCGAGCGATCGATGCGAAAGGAAGGGGGACAAACCGCCCCACTCCCGTACGAAATACGCTCCCTGGGGTACCCTCGATAATGGAAAAATGGTCGGGCACCCCAATCCCGGATGAAATGCACTCCCTGGGGTACCCTCGATGACGGAAAAATGGTCGGGCGCCCCACTCCCGGATAAAATGCGCTCCCTGGGGTACCCTCGATGACGGAAAAATGGTCGGGCAATGCGGTCGTACTGATGGCGAAGGCGCCGGTTGCCGGCCGGGTCAAGACCCGCCTTTGCCCTCCGCTCGACCGCCGGGAATCTGCGCGCCTGTACGCCTGCATGCTCGGGGACGCGGCGGCGGAGATGTCCGCATTGACCGGTGTCCGGCGATACCTCTTCCTCGACCCGCCGGAGTCCGTGGGCTCCCTCCAGGGTCCCCCCTTCTCGGAGTTCGAGCCGTTTCCGCAGCGGGGGAGAAACCTCGGGGACAGGATGCGCGACGGGGCGGCGACCGCGTTCCGGCGCGGGGCGCGTCGCGTGGTGATCGTCGGGGCGGACTGCCCGTCACTCTCCGCGGGGACGGTCCGCCGTGCGTTCCGGGAGCTTTCCACCGGAGCGTCGGTCGTCTTCGGCCCGTCGGCGGACGGAGGATACTACATGATCGGGCTCTCCGCGCCGGACGAACGGCTGTTCCGGGGATTCCGATGGAGCACCGCGGAGGTGCTCCGGGACGCTGCGGCGCGCTGCAGGATCCTTTCGGCGACGTTCTCGTTCCTGCCTCTCGAAAGGGACGTGGACACCGGGGAGGACCTTTTCGCTCTGAGGGAGTGGACGAGGACGCACGCACGGCCCGCATGCCCCCGGACTCGCGGGTGGATCACCGATTTCTTCGGGCCGGGAGGCGGCGGAGCCCCCGGGTCGAGGGAACGAACTCCCGGTCCTCTCCGAGGTTCACGATCTCGCCGCGGAGGGTGACCGACTTCACCCCCTTCGGCACCTCGATCTCGAACGCTCCCGATTCCCCGCGAAAGAGCGCCCCTTCGCCGCGGAACGGGGACTTCGGGAAAACGCGCTTCCGCTCCGTTCTTCCGTCGCCGTACAGGAGCTCGGCGAATACCCCGATGGAGCGCAGGGAGAGATCGGGGATGTCCTCCCCCCGGTTGACGAGCTTCCCCGTCAGGAGGACCCTGCCGCCGTCCTTCCGTTCCCGCTCCGCCTCGATCAGAAAGTTATTGTCCGACGGAATGACGATCCTCACACGCGTAAGGTATCCGATCGCGAGCCACAGGACAAGGATCCCGAGGAGGGACGGTGCAACGATCTTCACCCACTTGCCGTGGTCCCGGTAAAACTCCCGGAGTCGCGGAAAACGTTCCGGGGGGACCAGCAGTTCGCGGAAGTTCTTCGGCTTTCCCGAGGCCGCGTCCGGCAGGGGCTGCCGGCAATACGGGCAGTCGGGAACGTCGGCGGGAACCTGGATCGTGCAGTGGGGACAGCTGATGTAGTTCCGGCTTTCCGGGTCTGTCGCCGACATTTCCGTCACCCGGGAGTGGGACGCCCGTCCCGGGAAGAAAGGTACTGCACGAGGAGGCGGACAGGCGCGCCGGAAGGCCCCGGAGCGTACCCGCGCTTCTCCTTCTCCACCCAGGCGGTGCCGGCGATGTCGAAGTGAATCCACGGCGTGCCGTCCACGAACTCCTGGAGGAAACGCCCGGCCGTGATCGTCCCGGCCTCGCCGCCGCCGATGTTCTTCAACTCCCCGATGTCGCTTTTGATCTGCTCGAAATACTCCTCGTGCAGCGGCAACTCCCACGCCTTCTCTCCCGATGCCGCGGATGCCGCCTTCATCCGGGAGAGCATCCCCTCGTCGTTCCCCATCATGCCGATGTTGACGCTCCCGAGCGCGACGATGCAAGCGCCCGTCAAGGTCGCCGCGTCGATCATCTCCATCGGCCGGTATTTACGGACGGCGTACGTCATCGCGTCGGCCAGAATGAGACGGCCCTCGGCGTCGGTCGAGAGGATCTCGACGGTCTTCCCCGACATCATCCGAAGGACGTCGCCGGGCCGGTACGCGGTCCCGGAGGGCATGTTCTCTACGCAGGGTACGACCGCGACGAGGTTCCGCCGGATTCCAAGGGCGGCGGAGGCCCGAAGGGTGGCCAGCATTCCCGCGGCCCCCGCCATGTCGTACTTCATCTTCTCCATCCCCTCCCACTTCTTGAGGGAGATGCCGCCGGTGTCGAAGGTGACCCCTTTCCCGACGAGGGCGGTCCAGGGGGATCCGGGGCTCCCGCCGCGATATTCGGCGACGACCAGGCGCGGCGGCGCGGGGCTGCCCTTCGCCACGGCGAGAATCCCTCCAGCCTTCAAGGCGGACAGCTCGGGGAGACCCAGGACGCGGACGCGCACCTTGCGCGCGGCAACGTCGCCGGTCCCGCGGCCCACTCCCCGTGCGGCGCGCGCCAGATCGTCGGGCCGCAGCTCCGCCGGCGGAGTCGCCACGAGGGAGCGTCCCCAGTTGATCGCCTCACCGACCCGGGCCCCCCAGGACACACCCGCGCGTACGGTGGGGAATGACTTCGCGTCCCGCTCGACAAAATGAAACCGTGCGACGCGGTGCGCCTTCTCCTCCTTGAACCGGTCGAACTCGAAGGCCGACAGGGCGGCGCCGAGGGCGCAGAAGCGCGCGGCGATCCCGGGATCGACCCCGCCCGCTCCCGCTCCGTGGACGATGGACGCCACGGTGGAAAGCTTGAGGCGTTTCGCCGCCTTCAGGACCGGGAGGATGGCCTGGCGCGCGTGATCCGACGTGAATTTTTCCACCTTCCCGAGGCCGACCACCAGGACCCGCGGTGAGGAGAGACCCCGGGCGGGACGCAGGGAAAGGGTTTCCCCGAGTTTCCCCGCGAAGTCGCCGTCGCGGACTGCCGCGGCGATCGCGCCCCCGATCGCCGCATCGACCGCGGCGGCCGCCCCGCCGGGCCGCTTCGCCCCCTCGAACAGGTTCACCACCAGCATGTCCGCCTTGACCGCGCGGATGTCCGCTGAAATGCAATCGATGCGCATCGTTTACTCCCCCGCGGCCGATCTATGGTCGTTGATTACCATACTGATGCGTTCGCGGGGTTGTCAAGGCGGCGGCGGAAGGATCCCCCCCGACACCAGCCACAAGGATATGTTTTCAGCGGAAGGTACGGCAAGCGGGAGTCACTTTAAGGTGCAAGCGCTTTCAGAGGACATACCTGGTTCAAACCCGGGAAGCAGGGAAGGTGTGTCCCCTGCCCACAACCCACAAGCACGGCTATATCTATATCCCCAAGTAGGCCTCTTTGACGTGGGGGTCGTTCGACAACTCGTTCCCCGTCCCCTGCAGCACGACCTTCCCGTTCTCGAGCACGTAGGCTCGGTCGCACATGGCGAGGGTCTGCCGGACGTTCTGCTCCACCAGCAGGACCGTAACCCCCTCCCTGTTGATCCGCTTCGCGATCTCGAAGACCTCCTGGACCAGAATCGGGGAGAGCCCCAGCGACGGCTCGTCGAACATCAGGATCTTCGGCAGGGCCATCAGCCCCCGCCCGATCGCGCACATCTGCTGCTCCCCGCCGCTTAACGTCCCCGCGGCCTGTTTCCGCCGCTCCTTCATCCGCGGAAAGAGCTGGTACACCCAGTCCAACGTCTCGTACCGCTTCTTCCGTGCGCACCGGGAGAGGGATCCCATGATGAGGTTCTCCTCCACCGACATCTCGCGGAATAGCCGCCGGGACTCCGGGACGTGCACGACCCCCTGCCCGATGACCTTGTCCGGCGAGAGGAGGTCGAGTCGGACTCCGTCGAACTCGACGGACCCTTTCCGTGGCTTGAGGAGCCCCGAGATCGTCTTGAGGGTGGTCGATTTCCCCGCGCCGTTGGCGCCCACGAGGACCAGGATCTCCTTGTCGCGGACCTCGAAAGAGACGTCCCACAAGACCTGGAGATCCCCGTAGAAGACGTCGATCCCTGACACCTTAAGCATAATCGGTCCCCAGGTACGCCTCGATGACCCCCTGGTGCGCCGCCACCTCCTTCGGCGTCCCTTCGGCGATCGTCTGGCCGAAGTTGATCGCGTGGATCCGGTCGGAGATCGTCATGATCACGTGCATGATGTGCTCGATGATGACGATGGTGGTTCCGTTCGCCCGGATCTTCTGGATCAGGTCGATGGCCTCCACGAGCTCGGACGGGTTCAGTCCCGCGGCCGTCTCGTCGAGAAGGAGAAGCTCCGGCCGGGTGGCCATCGCGCGGGTGATCTCCAGCCGCTTGCGCCCGGCGATCGGCAGCGCCTTGGCCAGCACGTCCTTGACCGGCATGAGGCCGCAGAAGTCGATCGCCTTCAGCGCCTCCTCCCTCGCCTTGTGATGCGTGCTCACCCGGGAGTACGCCGCTGCGATCACGTTGTCCAGGACGGTCATCCGCCCCAGGGGTTTGACGACCTGGAAGGTCCGGCCGATGCCCAGGTGGCAGATCTTGTGCGTCGGCAACCGGTGGATCTCCCTCCCCTGGAAGAGCACCCTCCCGGAGGTGGGCCGGTGGTAGCCGCTGATCATGTTGAAGGTCGTCGTCTTCCCGGAGCCGTTGGGACCGATGAGTCCGAAGATCTCCCCCTGCCCCACTTCGAAGGACACCCCGTTGACCGCGGCGAGGCCCCCGAAATATTTCACCAGACTGTCGACCTGGAAATACGCCATGTCCCGCTCCTCAGGCCCGGGCGTCGAGCCGGAACACACGCTTTCGGATCTTCGGCCAGTCCCCGACGATCCCGTTGGGGAGAAAGAGGATCACTACCACCACCAGGATCCCGAATCCGAGGACGTGCGCCTGGGTCAGAACCGCGGCGACCCGCACCAGGCTGTCGGACCCGGAGACGGCGCCCAGCCACTTGAAGAGGCCGAAGAAGCCGGAGCGGAACATCTCCTGGACTGCGACCATCACGAAGGCGCCGACCGCGGGGCCGTAGACCGTCCCGACGCCGCCCACGATGCCGACGAGAATCGCCATGATGGAGATGTCATGCAGGTTGAATACGACGTGGGGGTCGATGAACCCCATGTAGTTCATGTAGAGGGCGCCGGCGATCCCGGTCCAGAAAGCCGCGTATGCCAGAGAGAGCATCTTGTAAAAGTGCGTGTTGATCCCCAGGCTCTCCGCCGCGTCCTGGTCCTCCCGGATGGAGACGAAGTAGTATCCCGGCTTGGAGCGGACGACCCACTGGAGACTGGCGAGGCTCGCCACCGCCATCGCCAGCGCTATGTAATAGTAGGGGGCCTTCGACGTGAAGGAAGGCATGATGAGGATGCCGACCATGCCACCGGTGAACTTTTCCGCGATGGTCGCACCGTGCCGCAGGACCTCGTTCAGCGCCAGCGTCGCCAGCGCGAAGTAGGCGCCGCGCATCCGGAAGCAGATCCACCCGAAGGGGAGGCCCACCGCGACGGCGGTGAAACCCCCGAGGGCCAGGCCCCACCAGGTCGATACCCCGAGGTGGTACGCCAGCAGGCCCGCGGTATACGCCCCGCAGCCGAAGAAGGCCGCGTCCCCGAACGACACCTGCCCGGTGTACCCCGCGATGAGGTTCCATGCCGACCCGATGACGACCCACATCATGAAGAGGATCATCAGGTGCAGGTAGTAGTTGTCCTTCATGACCAGCGGCAGGGCCGCGACGAGAGCGACGACGGCGAGGGGGAGGAGGTTCTTCTTCACGGGGCGCCTCTCTATACCTTCGTCAGGCGCTTGAAGCCGCCCGGCAGGAAGAGAAGTACGAGCACGAAGATGGTCAGGCCGATGATGTCCTCGTACTCCATTCCGAAGTACGTCGCCCCCAGGCTTTCGGCGAGCCCCAGGGTCACCCCCCCGAAGATGGCGCCCACCGTCGACCCCAGGCCGCCCAGGATGGTGATGATGAAGGCCTTGGCCGTGAAGGGCCCACCGAGGTCCGGGAAGATGTAATACACCGGCGCGAGCAGGCACCCCGCGGCGGCGACGAGCCCGGAGCCCAGGCCGAAGGTGATCACCGTGATGCGCCCCGTGTTCACGCCCATGAGGGTCGCCGCGTCCTTGTCCTGGGCGGTCGCCCGGATGGAGCGCCCGAGATCGGTCTTGACGAGGAAAAAGAACATGGCGATGGTGAAGGCGATGGCGATTCCGAACGCGATCGTAAGGGCCATGCTGAAGGAGATATTCCCCAGGAAGAAAGTCTGGTTGGAATACGTGCTGGTGATGTACTTGTAGTCCGACGAGAAGATGAACCGGACGATCTCGGTCAACGCCATCCCGATCCCCACCGTCATGAGCACCTGGTTTTCGGGGAGGATCGTGTCCGCCTTGATGAGGGGATTGAGGAGGAATTTCTGGATCGCCACGCCCAAAAGGAACAGGAGGGGCATGGCGACGAACAGGGAGAAATACGGGTCCACCCCCATCGTGTTGAGGACGAAGGTCACGTACATCGCCAGCATCATCAACTGCCCGTGGGCCAGGTTGATGATCCCCATGACGCCCATGATGAGGGTCATCCCGATCCCGATCAGGGCGTACAGCCCGCCTTTGAGAATCCCCGCCACGAGGGTCTGCAGGAAAACGTCCATGGCATCTCCCGTTCCGGGGCCCGAAGGCCGATGGAAGAAACTGCCGGGCGGGAGGGATCCCCCGCCCGGCGTCAACGATCAGAGGCGGCCGATCGACGAACTACTTGCGCTTGTCCCAGGGCGGCGTCGGGTAGATGAACTTCTTCGTGGCGGCGTTCTTCGGCCACACCCCCTCGAGCTCCCCCTTCTGCCACTGGACCATGTACGTGTCGAGCTTGTTCTGCTGGGTCTTCTTGCCGTAGGAGATGAACTTGACCGGCCCGAAGGCGGTCTTCATGTCGGTCTTGGTCAAGGCGTCCCGAATGTCCTTGGGGGTGATGCTCTTCGCCCGCTTCAGGGCGTCCGCGACGACGTACATCGTGGCGTACGCCTCCGCGCCGTGGTATTCGGTCTCGGAGCCGAACTTCTTCCGGAAGTTGTCGGAATACTGCTTGGCGCCGGGGAACGGCAGCGTGTCCACCCACAGGGTCGCGGAGTATACGCCGTCCGCCGCGTCGCCCGCGCTCTTGGCGAACTCGGGGAGCGTGAACCCCGCCCCGCCGCCGACGAACATCTTGGGGTTGATCCGCAGCTCCTTCGACTGGCGCATCAGCAGGGAGGCGTCCATGACGTAGGAAACCATGTAGATCATGTCGGGGTTCGCCGCCTTGACCTTGGTGAGGATCGGTTTGAAATCGATCGCGCCCGCCTGGTACCCTTCCTTCACGATGATCTTCAGGCCGAGCTCCTTGGCGTCTTTCTCGAACGACTTCGAGCTGGACTGCCCGAACGCGGTGTTTTCATACAGGAGTGCGATGGTCTTCACATCGGTCGCCACTTCACGGAGGAAGGACTTCACGGCGTTGGGGTACTCGCTGGCCGTCGGGTTGACGCGGAACACGTAGTCGTACCCCTTCTCCGTTACATCGTCCGTCGCCCCGGTGCAGATGACGAACGGCACCTTGAACTGCTGGGCGACCGGCGCGGCCGCCGCGACAACGGAGCTGGCGTAGCCGCCCGTGATGACGGGCACTTTCTCCCGGGAGATCAGCTTCTCGATCCCCGATCGCCCGACGTCCGGCTTCCCGGTGTCGTCCTCGAACAGCAGCTCGATCTTTTTCCCGTTGACCCCGCCCTTGGCGTTGATCTCCTCGACCGCCATATCAAACGACCGCTTCTCGATCTCGCCGAACTTCGCCATGGAGCCGGTCAGCGGGAGAAGCACTCCGACCTTGATGGTCTCCGCGGCGAACCCCGCGGATCCCGCCATGACCAGCGACAGGAGCGCCGCGACGACGACACACGCCTTGCCGACAGTTCCTTTCATATTCCCTCCCTCGTATTTCCGCCGCCGGCCGGCCGAAAGCCTGCCGCGCCGCGACGAAGTCTGAAAACGGTCCACGGGACCCTCCCGCGTCAGAAAGTATACCAAGGGATCATGGACGGGGTCATCGGGGGGGTTCTGATTCTTCTGTAGGTAATTTACCTACAGGCGCCACGGCGGTCGGTGTTTACGTCTCGATGATCCGGTTCCGGATCGCGAAGCGGGTCAACTCCGCGTTGTTGCGCAGGCCCAGTTTCTTCAGGAGCCGGAACCGGTACGTGTCGACGGTCTTGGAGCTGATGGCGTAGCTCTCCGCGATCTCCCGGTTGCTCCTCCCGAGCGCGAGTCCCCGCAGGACCTGGATCTCCCGCATCGAAAGGGAGTCGAGGGAGGTGCGGTCCGCGGGACCTTTCTCCATTCGCCGGACCAGCGCCTCCGCGGCGTCGTCGCTCAGATACCTTCCTCCCTTGTGGACTTTCCGGATCCCCGTGATCAGCTGGTCGGCCGCCGCCCGCTTCGTGATGTATCCGCCGGCTCCAGCGCTGATCGCCCGGACCACGTATTGCTCCTCCTCGTGCATCGTCAGCACGAGGATCGCCGTCTTCGGGTGCGCGTCGCGGATCCGCTCCACCACTTCCAGTCCGTCGAGCCCCGGCATGGAGATGTCCACGACGGCTACGTCCGGGAGGAATTCGTCCACCTTCCGGATCGCCTCCCTCCCGTCGGCCGCCTCCGCCACCACGACCATGTCGCCCGCCCCGTCGACCAGGCGGCGCAACCCGTCCCGGACGATGCTGTGGTCGTCCGCCAGCAGGACGCGGATCACGCCGGGTCCCCGTTCGTCGCATCGAGCGGAATCCTGAGGTCGATCCGGAAGCCTCCGCCCGCGCCGGGGCCGACCGACAGCGTCCCCCCGATCAGCGACGCCCTCTCCCGCATCCCGATCACCCCCAGCCCCTTCGATTCGCCCAACTGTTCCGGGGCGAGCCCCTTCCCGTCGTCCTCCACCGAAAGCAGCAGATCCCCCTCCTCCGCCCGCAGGGAGATGTCGACCCGGGAGGCCCCGGAGTGGCGCGCCACGTTCGTCAACGCCTCCTGGGCGATCCGGTAGGCGGCGGTCGCCGCCCGGTCGGGGATCCGGAGCGCCCCATGGGAGCGATAGACGCATCGTATCCTCGAACGATTTTCGAAGTCCCGGATATACCAGTCCAGCGCGTCCACCAAGCCGAGGTTGTCGAGGGCGCCCGGCCGGAGGCGGGTGGCGATCCCCCGGATATCGTCGATCGCCTTGTCGATGATGCCGCACATCGCCTGGGCTTGCCGCGATGCGGCCGGATCGGCGGCTTTCAGGCGGTCCCGAAACCACGCAGCGTCCAGGCCCAGCGCGGTCAGCACCTGGCCGAACTCGTCGTGGAGCTCCCGCGCCACGGCGGCGCGCTCCTTCTCCTGTCCCGCGATGATGCTGTCGGAGAGGCGCCGGAGCTGGTCCTCCGCCTTCTTGATCCCCGAGATGTCGATCGAGATCCCGCAGAGGGCCGAAGCCGTACCCGCCGCGTCGTAGATCGGGAACCGGGTGGAGAGGTAGACGTGCGGTTCGTCGCCCTTCGGGAACGTCTCCTCCGTCTGGGTGGAGGTACGCCCGTCGAGGACCTTCCGGTCGTTTTCGCGGAACGCGTGGGCGAATTCGTAGGGGAATACGTCGAAGTCCGTCTTCCCGTGGACCTGGGCGTTCCGGACACCGAACAACTCGGTGAACCGGGGATTGACGTAGGCGTAACGGCCTTCCCGGTCCTTGACGTAGACGACCGCGGGGGTGTGCCGGAGGATGTTCGTTATCCGCCGGGTCCGCTCCTCCACCTGGCGTTCGAGTTCCCCGGAGTGCTGCGTCAGCTGCTTCTGGGCATCCTGCAGCGCTTCCTCGGCGGCCTTCCTCCGCACGATGTCGCCGCTCGCCCTCCGGTAGAGGAACAGGACGGAGAGCCCGATCAGGAGGCAGAGGAGCAGAATGATCGGGCCCGTGGCGCGGAACAACGGGCCGGAGATCTTCCGGGATACGGATCGGAGGTCGTCCAGGTAGACCACGCTCCAACCGGGGTACGCCGAGACGTCCAGCCGGTAGAACCGGTACTCCCTACCTCCCTTGTCCTGCGCCTTCCCACCGCCGAGGATCGAAAAGCCGCTCCATTCCCACGGGCCCTGACCGAACTGCTGCGACCGCGCCACCTCCTCCACGTCCTCCTGGGTGAGGCCCAGCAGGGAGCGGTAGAGCCACTCCTTCCGGTTCGCGGCGAAGACGATCCCCTTGGGGTCCACGAGGAGGACGATCCCCTCGCTTCCCTGGCGGAAATCCCGCTCGATGCGCATCGTCGATACCTTGATCACGGCGACGCCGACGGCGGGACCTCCCGCGTCGCCGTACACCGGGTGGCTGAAGTAGACGCCTCGGACGTTCGATGTCACCCCCTGCGCCATGTAGGTGGCAGGGAACCCGCGGATCGCCTCCTTCCAGTACGGGCGGAAGGCGAAATTGTCCCCCACGAAACTGTCGGGTGCGTCCCGGTTGCTGGACGCGACGGTCGTCCCCTCGCGGTCCATGAGGTAGCACACATCCGCCGCGAGGGCGTCCCGGAAATGGTCGAGGACAGCGTTCACCCGCGCGAGGGAAGATCCCCGGGGATCGACCAGGACCGCCCTCATCTCCCCCAGGCCGGCGAGGGCCCGGGCCGTCTTCAGATTCTCGGCGAGGAACGCGGAGACTCCGTTCCGGATCCGCTCCGCCTGGAGGGCGCTGTCCTTCTCGGCCTCCTTGTAGGCGGAGTTCTGGAGGGACCGGAAGTAGACGTATCCCGCGGCGGAAACGGAGAGAAAGGAGAGGAAAGACAGGACCACGAGGATGACCCGGAGCTTCACGCGGGCCATGGTAGCATTGACATTGCGGGATGGCTATATTAGGGTTTGAAGGATGCGGAGAACGCGCTTTTTTCTCGCCGCCGGGGCGGCCCTGATTCTCCTTTTTTCCTCCGGATGTTCCGAAAAACTCTCCCGACAGACGGGGCTCACCGACGCCGGACTGTTCGCGCGCGGGCAACAACATGCGGAGCGGAAAAAGTTCGGGGCTGCCGCGGAGGCCTTCCAGCTCCTCATCGAGAGGTTCCCCTCGTCTCCGCTGGCGGTGCGGGCGCAGTTCGGTCTCGCTACAAGCCGGATGGCCAACAAGGAAGAGGCCGAGGCCGAGGTGGCTTTCGACGACTTCCTGCGCCTCTATCCGGCGGACCCGAAGGTCCCCGACGCCCTGTTCATGAAGGGTAACCTGCTCTCCCGGCAGGTCTTGGCGCCCGACAGGGACCAGGGGAAGACGCGGGAGGCGATCAAGGCGTACACGCTGTTCCTCGAACGGGAAAAGGACTCCCCGCGAGCGGACGAGGCCTCCGGGAGGATCCGTGAGCTACGCAACCGGCTGGCCCGGCACGAGGCGGCCGTGGTGAAACACTTCCTCACCAGGAAAAAGTACGACAGCGCCGAAGCGCGCGCCCGACGGGGGGTCGCGGCGTACCCCGACGTGCCGGCAACCCCGGAGCTCCTTTCCATGCTCGTGCAGGCGCTTGAGAAGCAGGGGAAGAAGGGCGAGGCGGAGACCTTCCGGAAAACGCTGGCGGAGAAATCTGCGGGGCACGCGGAGAAGAAGCGGTGAGCAGGGAGCTGGCCGGGCTGATCCGGATGGGGAAGAACGCCTTCAGCGAGGCGGACTGCGTGCGGGCCGAGCGGCACCTGCTCGAAGCCCTCGAAACCGGTGCGAAATACCCCGACATCCACTACACGCTGGGCCTGATCGACCACCAGCGGGGGAATTATCGGCGGGCGGTCGATCGGTTCGGGCAGGCGGTCTCCCTCAACCCCGACTACACCGAAGCGCTGCTTTCCCTCTCCATCACGCTGAACGACATGGGCCGGTACGACGAGGCGCGGGACGCCTACGACCGCGCCGCGGAGATCCTCTCCCGGAGGGGGGGATCGCCCGGAGAGAACCTGTTCCGCGGGAGGATCGCGAATCTGCACAAGGAGCTCGGGGAACTCTACCTCGCGCTGGGCCAGCACGCCGACGCGATCCGGGAATTCCGGCACGCCCTCTCCACCGCGCCGGGATACCCCGACCTGAAGGTTCGACTGGTGACGGCGCTCCGTGAATCGGGGCGGACGGACGAGGCGCGCAACGAGGTGGACGCGTTTCTCGCGGAGACCCCCGAAAACGCGGCGGCCCTCATCCAGAAGGGGATCCTGCACTACCTCGCCGGGGAGAAGGCGCAGGCGCGCCGCGCGTGGGAAGAGGCGCTCTACAAGGAGCCGCTCAACAAGATCGTCCAAGTGTACCTGAACACCCTCGACCGGGAATACCCGCCCGGGTAAAAGCCGTGAATCCGCTGCACCGGCAGCTGCACGCTTATTCCCAGGTTGAGATCGAGGCGAGCGCTTCCGGCAGATTTCCGACGCGGGATCCGCCGGCCTGGGCCATGTCCTTCCTGCCGCCGCCACCGCCGCCCACCAGCGCCGCCGCCTTCCGGACGATGTCGGACGCCGAGAACCTCCCGGTGAGGTCGGAGGTGACCCCGGCCACCAGATGACACCGTTCTCCCTCCCGGGCTCCGAGGAGCACGATCCCGCTCGAGAGCTTCCCTTTCACCGCGTCGGCCAGATCCCGCAGCGCAGCGGCGTCCATCGCCTCCACCTCGGCGGAAACACGTCGGACACCGGCAGCCTCCTTCGCACCGGAGAGGATCTCCCCCACCAGGTCCCGAGACGACCTCCGGCGGGCCTCCTGGAGCGCTTTCTCCAACGCCTTGATCTGCGCGGAAAGCTTTCGCACCCGCTCCGGTACCTCCTGTGCCGCCACTTTCAACTCCCGGGCCACACCGTGAAGCGTCCCGGCCTCCTCCCGCAGACACCGCCAGGCAGGTAGCCCCGTAACCGCCTCGATGCGCCGGACCCCGGCGGCCACCGCGCCCTCGGAAAGGATGTGGAAGAGCCCGATCTCGGCGGTGTTCCGCACGTGCGTCCCGCCGCAAAGTTCCCGGCTCACCTCCGGGACCGTGACCATCCGGACGATGTCCGTGTACTTCTCCCCGAAGAACGCCATCGCGCCGGCCGCCACCGCCTGTTCGTACGGCAGGGATTCCCAGGTGACGGGCCGCGGGGAGAAGACGACCCGGTTCACTTCCTCTTCGACCGCGGAAAGCGTTTCGGGAGAGAGCGCCTCGAAGTGGGAGAAGTCGAACCGGAGCTTGTCGGGCCCGACGTACGAGCCGGCCTGCTTTACATGGGTGCCCAGGATCTTCCGTAACGCCGCCTGTAGCAGGTGTGTCGCCGTGTGATTCCCCTCCGTGAGCCGCCGGGACGGCTCGTCCACCCGGAGCCGAGCAGCTTGCCCCTCCCCGAGCGTACCCGAAAGGACCTTGACCCGGTGGATGATCTGGTCGACGGACACCCTGCGGGTGTCCTCCACCCGGAGGGAGAAGCCGTCCCCCTGGACGTCGCCGGTGTCCCCCGCCTGACCGCCGGATTCCCCGTAGAAGGGCGTCACGTCGGTTACCATCTCCGCTTCCTCACCCGACGCCACGGATGCGACCCGCGCCCTCTGGCGGAAGAGCGCCACGACGCGGGCGTCGGATTCCATCCGCTCGTACCCGACGAAGCCGACGGAGATCCCCGCGCGGGAGAGCTCGCCGGCCAAGGCGTCCTGCGCGCCGACCTCGCCGCCTTTCCACGAGACCCTGGATTGGGCGCGCTGTTTTTCCATCTCCTTCTCGAACCCTGCCGAATCGATGGCCACCCCCCGCTCCCGGCACAGGTCCGCGGTGAGGTCCATCGGGAACCCGTACGTGTCATAGAGCTTGAAGGCGACCTCTCCGGGGAAGACGTTGCGGCCCCCGGACATGCGGGAGAACTCCTCCTCGACCATGCGCAGGCCCGCGTCCAGCGTTTCGAGGAATCGCCGCTCCTCCTGAAACGCCACCGTGTCGATGAACGACGCGCTCTGGGCGAGTTCCGGGTATGCCTCCCGGAACTCCTCGACCACGACCCCCGCCACCCTGTGAAGGAAGGGGCCGTCGAAACCGAGCTTCTTCCCGTGGCGCAGCGCCCGGCGCATGATCCGGCGCAGCACGTACCCGCGTCCCTCGTTGGAGGGGACGATCCCGTCGGCGATGAGGAAGGCGGTGGCCCGCGCGTGGTCCGCGACGACCCGCATCGCCGCGTCGAGGGCCGGGGATTGCCCGATGGGCACGCCGCACTGCCGGGAGATCCCGTCGAGGATCGGCCGGAACAGGTCCGTGTCGTAGTTGCTGGTCACCCCCTGCACCACGGCGGCGAGACGCTCGAGCCCCATCCCGGTATCGATGCTCGGCTTCGGCAGCGGAGTTCGCGTACCCGACTCGTCCTGGTTGAACTGCATGAACACGAGGTTCCAGATCTCGAGAAACCGGTCGCAGTCGCACCCTGCTGCACACCCGGGGCGGCCGCACCCGACGTCCTCCCCCTGATCGTAGAGGATTTCGGAGCAGGGGCCGCATGGCCCCGTGGCGCCCATCGACCAGAAGTTGTCCTTCTCGTCGAACCGGACGATCCGCGAGGCGGGGACACCCACCGTCTTGTGCCAGAGGTCGTACGCCTCGTCATCCTCGCGGAACACGGAGACGGTCATCCGTGCGCCGTCGATGCCGACCTCGCGGGTGAGGAAGTCCCACCCGAAGAAGATCGCCTCCTTCTTGAAGTAGTCGCCGAACGAGAAGTTCCCCAACATCTCGAAGAGGGTGTGGTGTCGCGCCGTGTAGCCCACGTTTTCGAGGTCGTTATGCTTGCCGCTGACCCGCAGGCACCGCTGGGCCGTGGCCGCCCGCTTCCAGTCGGCCGTCGACTGCCCGAGGAAATATTCCTTGAATTGCACCATCCCGGCGTTCGTGAACAGCAGGGTCGGATCGTTCGTGGGGACAAGCGAGGCGCCCGGCAGGATCCTGTGCCCGTTCTTTCCGAAATATTCCAGGAAGGCGGAGCGGAGCTGCGCACCCGTCATGGACATGGTCAATCTCCTTGGGATGATTCGGTCTGTCCCTGTCCGACAGCGACCCGGCAGGCGTCGGGCGGGAAGCCGCGCCCGGCCAGAAACCGGTACGCCTTCGCAGCCCCCTCCCGCCCGAGGGGGATCCCTTCCCGGAACTTCTTCCGAAGCGCGATCGCGGCGGACTCGGCCACCGCCCCGGGGGAAGCGACCTCCCGAAGCGCATCCTCAACGAGGTCCCGGGAGAAGCGGCGCGACGCGAGCTTCCAGGCGATCTTCACGGGCCCGTACCGGCGATCCTCCTGGTATGAACGCGCCAGCCGGCGGCACAACGCCGCGTCCTCGAGCAGGCCCAGCTCCCGCAGGCGCGAGAGGACCGCGGGGATCTCGTCTTCGGCGACCCCCTTGCGCGCGAGCCGCACGCCTACCTCTCCCTCGCTTAAGGGGCGACGCGCCAACATCCCGACGGCGAGCTCGATCCCCCCGCCCGGGGGCCGGCCGGCGTCCGCCCTATGAGGGCTTCGGGAGACCGCCCTTTTCAAAATCGTCCCATGTGAGGTCCGAGGTCGAGGAGACTCCACGGACCCGCAAGGCGAAGTCGTCGGGGTTGCTGGCCTGCCGGAGGGCCTCGTCGAGGGTGACGAGCCCCTCCTTGAGGAGCGTCAGGAGGGACTGGTCGAAGGTCTGCATCCCGTAGCTCACGAATCCCTGCGCGATCGCCTCGCGGATCTTGCGGGTCTTGTCCTTGTCCTCGATGTATTCCCGGACCCGTGCGGTGTTCAGCAGGATCTCCGCGGCGGGAACGCGCCCCTGGCCGTCCGCGCGGGGAAGCAGCCGCTGCGAAATGACCGCCTTGAGGACCGAAGCCAGCTGCAGACGAATCTGCTTCTGCTGGAACGGGGGAAACGTCGCCACGATCCGGTTGATCGATTCACCGGCGTCCATGGTGTGAAGCGTCGAAAGGACCAGGTGCCCCGTCTCCGCGGCGACGATCGCCGTCTCGATCGTCTCGAGGTCCCGCATCTCCCCGACAAGGATGACGTCGGGATCCTGGCGGAGGGCGCTCTTCAGGGCGTCCGCGAACGACGACGTGTCCACCCCGAGCTCCCGCTGGTTGATGATGCTCTTGCCGTCCCGCAGAAGGAACTCGATCGGATCCTCGATCGTCATGACGTGGCAGCTTCGATGGGTGTTGATGTACTGGACCATCGCAGCGAGCGTGGTGGACTTGCCGCACCCGGTCGTCCCGGTGCAGAGGATGAGACCCCGTTCCTCCAGGGCGACCTTTTCCAACACCTTGGGGAGGTGGAGATCCTCGAAGGTCCTCACCCCGACGGGAACGAGCCGCATCACGATACCGATCGTCCCCCGCTGCTGAAACACGTTGATGCGGAACCGGCCCAGTCCCGGGACGCCGTAGGCGCAGTCGAGCTCGTGGTGTCGTTCGAACCGCTCCTTCTGGCCCTCATGGAAGAAGATCTCGGTCATCGCCGCCAGATCCTCGGGCTTAAGCGGCTCGGGGACCTTGAGGGGAACGAGCTTCCCGTTGATCCGGAAGACGGGGGGAAGTCCGACCTTGAGGTGCACGTCCGAGGCTCCATGCTTTGCCGCCGCCCGGAGGATTTCGTTCAGTTCCAACGGTTCATGCTCCTTCCGTCGCTGCATCGCCGACCGCCACGATCCCGCGCTTCGCGAGGATCTTCTTCGCAAGGTCGCCGGCCATCTCGGGATGCTCCTTCAGGAACAGGCGGGCGTTCTCCCGCCCCTGTCCGATCCGCTCCCCGCCGACAGAGTACCACGCGCCGCTTTTCTCGACGACGTCCTGCTCCACCCCGAGGTCGAGGATGTCGCCCTCCCGGGAGATCCCTTCCCCGTAGAGGATATCGAACTCCGCCTCGCGGAACGGCGGGGCGAGCTTGTTTTTCACTACCTTGACCCGCGTGCGGCCGCCGATTACGGAGTCGTCCTTCTTGATCTGGGCGATCCGGCGTATGTCGAGCCGGACGGTGGCGTAGAACTTGAGCGCGTTGCCCCCGGTCGTGGTCTCGGGATTCCCGAACATGACCCCGATCTTTTGGCGGATCTGGTTGATGAAGATGATCGCCGTCCGGGACTTGCTGATCGTCCCGGTGAGCTTGCGCAGCGCCTGGGACATGAGGCGCGCCTGGAGCCCCATGTGGGCGTCCCCCATCTCCCCCTCGATCTCCGCCTTCGGAACCAGCGCGGCGACGGAATCGACCACCAGGACGTCGAGCGCGCCGCTGCGAACGAGCATCTCCGCGATCTCGAGGGCCTGCTCCCCCGTGTCGGGCTGGGAGATCAGGAGGTCTTCCGTGGAGATTCCCAGCTTCCTCGCATACGAGAGGTCGAGGGCGTGTTCCGCGTCGATGAACCCGGCGATCCCCCCCGTACGTTGCGCCTCGGCGATGATGTGAAGCGCGAGGGTTGTCTTACCGGACGACTCCGGACCGAAGATCTCCGTGACCCTGCCCCGCGGGATCCCCCCGATGCCGAGGGCGGCGTCGAGGGAGATCGCGCCGGTGGAGATGATGGGGACGAGCTCGACGGGGGCGTCCGACCCCAGCCGCATGATGGCTCCCTTGCCGTAATTTTTCTCGATCGCCGCGACGGCCATGTCGAGCGCCTTGCGGCGGCCTGCATCCTGGCTCATGGTTCCTTCTCCTCTCGAATTTCCCGCTTGCCGGAGCCTTCCAGGCGGAATTCGCAAAACGGGATGTGGGCCGCGCCTCCCGGCCCCAGACGGCTTTCGTACAACGCGAACGACGACACGGGAATGATGCCGAATCTCTTCCCGGAAAGCGAATGGACAAACCGCTCTCCCCACGCTGGAGGAAGCTTCCCCCGGGTACGCCCGACCGTGATGTGCGGGTGGAGCGGACGGTCCTCCGGGGGAAATCCGGCTCCCAAAAGGGCGTTTCCCATATTCTGTTGCAACTGCCTTACCAATTCAAGCGGTTCAGGGACACCGACCCAGAAAACTCGCGGATTTCTCGTGCCGGGGAAGGCTCCTCCCCCCGCCGCCGCCAGGGAGAACGGACCGATTCCGGAGGCCACGACCCGCATGGACCGTTCGACGAGCGCGACCCGCTCCGGCGATATTTCTCCAAGGAAATCCAGGGTGATGTGCAGGTTCTCTGGCGCCGTCCACGCGACGGGGGCGTGGAGGCCCCGCACCTGCGTGATCGCCGACACGATCGCATCCCGGACACCGGTGGGAAGACCGATACCGAGAAACGCTCTCATTTCCCGTCCGATCGCAGGACGTCGATCGCGGCGCGAAGCGATGCCCTGACGGTCTCCCGGCGGACCGCCTCGCGGCCTCCGGAAAACCGGAACCGGTGCGCATACCGCACTCCACCCGGGGTAACGACAGCCACCCATACCGTCCCCACCGGTTTTCCGCGGCTCCCGCCGCCGGGCCCCGCAATGCCGGTGACGGCGATCGCAAGGTCCGCCAGAAAGAGGGAAAGAACCCCTTCCGCCATGGCAAGCGCCACCTCGCGGCTCACCGCTCCGCGCGCGGCGATCAGGTCGGGCGGAACGGCCAGCAGCGAAATTTTTGAGGAATTGCCGTACGCGAGGACGCCGCCGGAAAAATAGCGGGAACTGCCGGGGATCGAGGTGATCGCTCCCCCCAACAGCCCTCCCGTGCAGGATTCCGCCACGGCGACTGTTTTTCCGGAGGCGGACAGCGCCCCTCCAAGGAGCTTCGCCGCCAAAGCGGTCAACCGATCAGCCACGTGATCCCCCGGTATGCGAGTCCCGCGCACACACCTGCCGCCAGGTCGTCCGCCACAACATAGACGGCTCCCCTGCGAGCGTCGAGCCATGCCGCGGGCCCGAACTTGAACACATCGAACAGACGGAACAGAAGGAAGAGCAGGAGGACGGGCTGAACCCCCCAGGGGATGCCGGTGGCCGCAAGCAGCATCCCCGCGATCTCGTCGATGACCACGGACTCCGGATCCGGACTCCCCGTCGCGGCCATCTCCTCCCGGGCAGCGGGTACGGAAACGAGGAGCACCGCGCACAAGAGGAAAAGATGACGCAACCCCCACCCGCCCGACCAGAACCAGAGGGGCAGCGCGACCAGGGTCCCCGCCGTCCCGGGCGCCAAGGGAGACCGGCCTGCTCCGAACCCCGTTGCGACCGCGCGCAACCCTCCCCGAACCCACCGGTTTCCCTGAAAACGATTGACTTGTACGGCGCCCATGTTGGATATTTACTACTGTATGTCAATAAAACCTCATTTTCCAACGATGGAATGATCGAGCCTCCGGAAACTCCGGACGACCTTTCCCTGCAGCGGATCACGCAGGCGGTCACCGATTTCGCCAAGGGGATCAAGAGCGCGAGCTTTTATCCCGCCGGCCACCCCGTCCTGCTGCAATCCGTCACCAGGATCATCCAGCTGTTCGAGGCGATCCCCCTGCCCGATGACGGCCTTTCGATCGACGTCTCCAAGAGCGCCCTTCTCTACCGGGACGTCCCGCTGCCCGCCGGGGGGAACAAGGCGCTCCTGGACCTCAACCGGGAGTTGTACCTGAGGCGCGCCGCGCGGATCATCTTTCTTCCCAACCTCCAGCCGGACGAGGTCGTCTCGTGTCTTAAAATCATCACGCTGGATCCGGAGGAAATCCAGGACGCCGGGGGACTGGAGCGGATCCTTCTGCGGGAGAAAGTGACGCGGATCTGGGTGAACCGGGTGGATTACGACCAACTCACGCAACTCCTGAAGGAGGAGGAACTCGAGGAGATCCAGCCCGAGGAACTCACCGATGACCCGCTCGCGGTCCAGGACGACCCGCTGCAGGACGATCTGCCGCCCGAGGTTGTCACGATGGAAATCTTGATCGCACGGATCGCGAAGGAGACCGACCCCTCCGCCTACCGGGAGCATATCGTGGTGTTCTCGCGGTTCCTCCTCGCCGAACGCGCGGAGCGGAAGATCGAATACTCGACGCAGGCGATGACGATCTTCGTTCGGCACATAGCGGCCCCTCCCGGGGGAAGCGACGAGATCGCGGGACTCGCCCGCCTCGGGATCAAGGAGGTGGCCTCCGAAGAACTGGTGGCGCATTACATCGGCCTTCTAAAGAAGCGCGGATCCCGCGGCCGCCAGGAGACCGACTCGGTGCTCATCGCACTGGAAGAGCGCTCCGTCGGTCCGCTTCTCCAGGCCCTGGCCGAGGAGGAAGACCTGCTCGTCCGGAAGGCGATCGTCGAGATCGTGACGCGGATCGGCAGGATCGCGGTCCCTACGATCCTCGAGAACCTGACGGACTCCCGCTGGTATATGGTGCGCAACATGATCACCGTCCTCGGCACCCTGGGGATGCCCGACCTCGCGCCGCACGTCGCCGCCACGCTTTCCCATCCCGACCTGCGTGTGAAAAAGGAGGCGATCAAGGCGCTCTCGAGGATCCCCCACCCATCCTCCGTCACCGCCCTCTGCGAACTCTGCTTCTTCCCCGAGGAAACGGTGGCCCTCGCCGCCACCGCAGCCCTGTCATCGAAGAAGGAAACGGATGCGGTCGTCGCCTTGTATCGCCGTGCTGCGGCCAAGCTCATCCTCTACCCGAACTACAGGCTGGCCCACGAGGCGATCGACTCGCTCCGGGTGATCGGGACCGAAGAGTCGGTCACCGCCCTCGAGGAGATTCTCGCCCTGCGCGCCCTGTGGTCCACGAAAAAGTTCCGGGCGATGAAATTCCACGCCCTCCGGAGCATCTCAAAGATCCGGGGAGAGCGTTCGGAGGAGGTTCTGGATCGGGCCCGGCGTTCCGCCGACCGGTCGATGCGGAACGAGGCCGAGCGCATCATCGCCAGGCGCGTGATGTAAGAGAGGGGATTGGACGTGGACCGAAGACATATGGAGAGCGCGGTCGCCGGAGTCGTCCGTTGCCTTGGGGCGTCTCTGAAAAATCTCGGGCTGTACCCGACCACGCACCCCCTGGTCCGGACGCCTGTGGAAAAGTGCCACAGGGAGCTCGCTCCGTTCTTTGCCGACCGGTCGGAGCTGGCCCTCACCGTCTCGGACGGGACTCTTGTCCTCGAGGGGGTCCCCATCTTCCAGTTGACCTCGTCCCTCGAACTCTTCATGGCGCGGCTCGGGGCCATCGGGCTCCCCGCCGTCATCTTCGAGCGCGGCGTCTCCATCGAAGACATCGAGCTGTTCGTCCGGTTCCTGCACGAGACGAAGGAGCAGGGACTGCCGATCCCGGAGATCAAGTCGCGCCTCGCCCGTTGGGGGGTCACCCACATCCGGGTCACCGCGACAGAAGACGGGGAGATGGACGACTTCACCCTCGCCCGGGAGATTTACGGAAATGCCTTGAGTGTCGTGGTCCGGGCCCTGAAGGACGTGCGGAACGGAAAAACACCGGACGGCGCGGAATCCGACCGGGTGGTCCGGGAGATGAGCGGGATGGTCTCACGGAACCGGGACGCCATGCTGGCCCTGACGCTGATCAAGAACTTCGACGAATACACCTACAACCATTCCGTGAACGTCTCCGTGCTCTCCCTGGCCGTGGCCGAGACCCTCGGACTGTCCGAAACCGAACGGATCGGCGTCGGGGTCGCCGGCCTGCTCCACGACGTCGGAAAGACGCAGCTCGCCCTCGACCTCATCCGGAAGCCCGGAACCTTGACGGTCGAAGAGTTCGAGGAGATCAAGAAGCACCCCGAGGAAGGGTTCGCCATCCTCGGAAGGATGACCCACATCCAGGAATCGACGCGCGCCGTCGTTCGGGAACACCACATGCGGTTCGACCGCACCGGCTACCCGCGCCCCGAGCCGAAGTACCGGATGAATCCGCACTCCCACGTCATCGCCGTCGCCGACTGCTACGACGCGCTGACGACCATGCGCTCCTACCAGAAAGCCCGGACACCCCAGCAAGCGCTTGAGATCATGCGGAAGCTGGCGGGAAAATCGCTCGATCCGGAACTTGTGGAGATGATGGAGCGGTCCCTCGGGGCCTACCCCGTGGGCACCATGGTGCGGTTGAGCACGATGGAGGTCGGGGTCGTTACCGGAACCCCGGACGGGGGAAAGGGCGAGCCGAAAGTGGCGATCCTGTTCGACCGGGCGGGGAACCCGTTGGCCGCCCCGCAGGGGGTGGACCTGAAGGAGTCCGACCCGTCCTCGGGAAGGCCCCGCCGGATGATCCTCGGAACCGTCAACCCGCTGATGCACCCGCCCGTATCGATGAGCGGAATCGTGCAGGCCGTACCCGCGTAACGTCTACTCAGGAGCGCGGGGACGACGTCCAGCCCCCCAGCGCCTCCGCCACCGCGGCGCGAACGGTTTCGTTCGGGTCCCCGGCGCGCGGCAGGATCTTTTCCCACCCCGGACCGTCGCACAAGCGGGAGTACGCCTTGACCGCCTTCGCCCGGACCTCCGGTTCGGGGTGGTCAAGGAACTTCTCGACGTGCGGGGCCAGTTCCCTCCGTCCGGAAGCGCCCAACGTCTCGAGGAGGTTGGCGAGCACCACTCCCCGCTCCCGCGGGAGCATCTCCCACAGGGATTTGATCACACCCGGCGAGGGGAACGAGGATAAAGCCCGCACGGCCGCTCCGCGGACCTCCGTCTCCCGGTCCGGGAGTGCCTGCAGGAGAAGGGAAATCCCTTCCGAGCCGCCCAAATCCGCGGCGGCATAGATCGCGCGGAGCTTCTCCTCGACCGTGCCGCCAAGGATCCTGGACCGGAACTCCTCCACCGACCGCTTGGCGAAGGTACGATCCATCGCCCCGGACGCGGCTTCCCGCACCGCCGCGGAAGGGTCCGACAACAGTTTGCCCAGCACCTCCTCGATCCGCTCGATCATTTTCCGTTTCCCCCGCGATCTCTCGAGTGCCGCCGGGATGACCGGCCCCGAATCCCGTATGGAATAGTCTTACCGGAGGAGGATCGGTTCGTCAATCCGGCCGGTTGACGATGGCGTCGGCCGGAACGTACACTAAAACCGGAGGGAGTCATGGGAGGCAACATCACCGGGGAGAGGGTTCTCGGGCTGGATTACGGCAGCCGCAGGATCGGGGTGGCCGTGTCCGATCCCCTCGGGTTGACCGTACAACCCCTTCCCCCGATCCCGAGGGAGGGGGACAAGAAGGATATCGTCGTCCTCGCCCGCCTCGCGGCGGAAATGGGGGTGAGGTCCGTGGTGCTCGGGCTCCCCCTCCTTCTCAACGGCGACGAGGGACCCGCTGCGATACGGGCGAGGACCTTCGGCGAACGCCTACAGATCGAAACCTCCCTTCCGGTGACGATGTGGGACGAGCGGCTGACATCGGTGCAATCCGAACGGCACCTCATCGCTTCCGGCGTGCGGAGGGCGGACCGAAAGGGGATCCGGGACAGCCTCTCGGCCATGTTCCTGCTCCAGGCGGCCCTGGACTCCCGGCGAC
>Ga0268386_10000523_pt1 | contig 24469 bp, 19 predicted proteins | sample RVTome_15_FD_200260 | JGI IMG/M metagenome (GOLD analysis project Ga0268386, IMG submission 200260) | Soil microbial communities from uranium-contaminated site in the Upper Colorado River Basin, Wyoming, United States - RVT150D86... ... | reverse complement strand
GGTTCAAGCGTTTTGACAGCCGGAAACCGCTCGCGGAAAATTGAATTCTGGACACCCGACCCCTTCCCACTTCCGAAAAATGGACCTGTCCCCGTTTTTGCGATGGACCGCGCGGTTTCCGTCTCTCGACCCGTCGAGGTCCGGACGGGCCGTCCGGACCTACTAAGCGCCAAAGCATAGTGCCGTATCCGGTGTCAGACCAGCAGAACCCGCAATTCGACCGGCGTTGGCTCATCGGCGTGCTCGCCGTGGCGTTCCTGCTGCGCGCGAGCGCGGCGTGGCACTGGCGGGAAGAACTGACGAACGACCGCGACGGCTACCTGGCGATTGCCGAGAATCTGCTGAAGGACAACGGGTTCTCCGCGGACGGCAAACGTCCCACGGCATACCGGCCGCCGTTGTATCCGCTGCTCTTGGCCGTTGTCACGGTCATCGGCGGCCGATGGGCCGTGGCCGTCGCGCAGGTGCTGCTCGGTGTCGGCACCGTGTGGCTGACGTTCCTCATCGGCCGCCATCTGGGACTGGCCCGCGGCGCGCTCGCGGCCGCCGCGCTGGTCGCCGTCGATCCGCTGCTGCTGCGCTACACGCCGCAGTTGATGACGGAAACGCTGTTCACGTTTCTGGTCACGCTGCTGTGCTGCTGGTGTACCGGCTTCAGCCGGCCCGACGTTCGTAGTGACCGGCTTCAGCCGGTCGAGGAGCGTGGCGGGCGTGTTGATTCGGTTTCGTCCATCCATCGACCGGCTGAAGCCGGTCACTACGAACGGCAGCGGGCGGCGCTGATCGGGCTCGTCTTCGGTCTGTGCGCGCTGTGTCGTCCGACGATCTGGGCGTTCGGAGTGCTGGGCGGCATCGGCTGGATCATCGTCGTCCGCCGCTTGCGGCTTAGCCGGAAGCTAGCGATTGCCGAGGGAGTCATTGCGATTTCGGTTTGTCTGCTCGTCGTTTCGCCGTGGGTCGTGCGGAACGCCCGCGTCTTCGGGCGGCCGATCGTGATGACGACCCACGGCGGGTACACGCTGCTGCTGGGGAACAACCCGGTGTTCTATGACGAGGTCGTCCGCCAGCCGTGGGAGACCGTGTGGGACGGGGACATTCTCCGCGAATGGCAGCGATCGCTCGAAGTCGAAATGCGGACCGACAACCCGCCGCCGCAGACCGAGCTCGAACGGGACCGCTGGATGCGGAACTGGGCGTTGTGGAACATCCGCGACGACCCCGCCGGTTTCGCCGCCGCCTGCTGGCTGCGATTCCGCAGGTTTTGGAACGTCACGCCGACGGCGGAGGGCGAACTCCCCTTTGCGGTGCGGTGGGCCATTGCGGCGTTCTACACGCTGGTCACTCTCGGAATGCTCGCCGGGCTGTTTCGGCTCAGCCGTTGTAGGGTGGGCTGTGCCCACCACGCCGCGCGGCAATCTGGTGGGCACAGCCCACCCTACGCCTGGTGGCCGCTGGTCGTACTGTTGGTTTCCTTCACCGCCGTCCATCTGGTCTACTGGACGAACACGCGAATGCGGGCGCCGCTGATACCGATTGTCGCGTTGCTCTGCATCCGCGGGTTCGCGTTTAGCCGCGACTCGGAGGCTTTGCGCAGAGGAGCGCGGCTTATGTCCGGCGTTGACGCGGAGCGCTCCTCTCCGAAGACTCCGAGTCGCGGCTAAACAACGGCATCCAACGGACCACGGTCAACTGACAACGGACCTCCTCCCATGCCCACCGGACTCGTCGCCGTCTTCACCGGCGTTCGCCAGCCCTTCGAAATCCGCGAGTTTCCCGTGCCCGATCCCGAACCGGGCGCGATTCTCGTGAAAGTCCGGCTGGCCAATGTCTGCGGCAGCGACCTGCACGCGTGGCGCGGGGAATACGATCTGTCCCGCGGGCAGAAGCCGCCGTACTGCCTGTCGATCGGCCACGAGATGGCCGGCGAAGTCGCGAAGCTCGGCGACGGCGCGACGTGCGATTCCGCCGGGCAGCCGCTGGCCGTCGGCGACCGCATCGTGTACCAGTACTTCAATCCCTGCGGCCACTGCAAGGCGTGCCGTCGCGGAAAAACGCCTCGCTGCGAAACCGGCATGCGGTACCGCTTCCCGCCGACCGAGTACCCGCACTTCAACGCCGCTTACGGACAGTATTTCTACCTGCGGCCGGGGCAGGCGCGGTTCAAGATTCCCGACAACGTCCCCGACGATCTCGCCGGCCCGGCCAACTGCGCCTTGTCGCAGGTGATCGACGGCCTGGAGCGGGGCAACGTCGGCATCGGCGACACACTGGTGATTCAGGGGGCCGGCGGATTGGGTATCAACGCCGTCGCCGTCGCGAAAGAGCGGGGGGTGTCGCAGATCATCGTCATCGACGGCGTCGAATCGCGACTGGAACTGGCGACGGAATTCGGGGCCGACGTCACGATCAACATCAAGGAAATCTCGCGGCCGGAAGACCGAATACGCCGCGTCCGCGAGCTGACCGGCGGCGAAGGGGCCGACGCCGTGCTGGAGTTGGTCGGGCTGGGGGCCGTCGTGCCGGAAGGCATCGCCATGCTCGGCAGCGGCGGCAATTACCTGATGATCGGCAACATCAACCAGAAACAGCGGTGCGAGATCGAGCCGGCCAGCCTCGTGCACGGTGGGAAGACGGTCCACGGCCTGATGTGGTATCGCCCCTCCAGCCTGCAGGCCGCCCTGACGCTGCTGAGCACGCGGGCCGACCGTTACCCGTTCCACAAGATCCTCTCGCACAAATACCCGCTGGCGGAAGTCACCCAGGCGTTTCGCGACCAGGACGCCGGCCAAGTGCAACGCGCGGCCCTGCTTCCCTGGGTAACGGCCTGATGCAAAGCGGCGCATCCGGCGATTGGCGGGGAAGCCGACTATTCCGTGGCGGACGCTGCCAGCGTCCGCCCGGATGTTGGCAGCATCCGCCACATCCCCCAAAACAACGCACACACCCGACGCAAGGCAGTTCAGCAACCTTCCGTTGACGCGGCGTCGTGCCGGTCCACATGCTGTAGGTCGTGCAACGGCGTTCTTCCGACTGCGACGTGCAGACCGATGACGTTCAACAGCCAGAGCCTCGAATTCATCGAGGGACTGTATCAACGCTTCCTCCGCGAGCCGGATTCCGTCCCGGAACGCTGGCGGCGATACTTTGCCGACGAGTTCGACGGGCAGGCGGCGAACGGCCGGCCGCGGATCGGGCCGTCGTTTCCGCGGCACAGCCTGTTCAATCCCCCGGCGCCGGGCGGCAATGGAGTGGTCACGGACGGAAGGCTGTCGGAAGCCGCCCTGCAGGAGCGGGTCGACCAGTTGATCCGCAACTACCGGGTTCGCGGCCATCGCGTCGCCAACATCGACCCGCTGGGGCAGCCCGCGCCGCATCCGCCGGAGCTCGACCCGGCCTATTACGGTTTCACCGAGGCCGACCTGCGGCGGCCGGTGTCGACGCGGTCCATGCGCGGCCCGGCGGTGCGGACGCTGGCGGAAGTCATCGAGTCGCTGCACGCCACGTACTGCCGGCACGTCGCCGCGCAGTTCATGCACATCGACGACCTCAACGTCCGCGAGTGGCTGCAACAGCGGATGGAAAGCACCGAAAACCGCATCGAGCTGCCCCGCGAAACGCAATTGCGGATTCTGACCCGGCTGACCGACGCCGTCGTGTTTGAAGAGTTCCTGCTGAAGAAATTCCTGGGGGCCAAGAGCTTTTCGCTGGAAGGGGCCGAAAGCCTCATCCCGCTGTTGCATCTGGCGCTCGAAAGGGCGGGACGCGACGGCATCCGCGAGATCGTGCTCGGCATGGCCCACCGCGGTCGGCTGAACGTGCTGGCGAACATCATGGGCAAAAGCCCGCGGCAGATCTTCCGCGAGTTCGAAGACCTCGACCCCGAGCTGCACATCGGCCGCGGCGACGTCAAATACCACCTCGGCTACAGCAACGACTGGGTCACCGAGACCGGCGAGAAGGTCCACCTGTCGCTGTGCTTCAATCCCAGTCATCTCGAATACGTCAACCCCGTCGCCCTGGGACGCATGCGGGCCAAGCAGGACCGCCACGGCGACGCCGACCGGCAGCACGGCATGGTGCTGCTCATTCACGGCGACGCGGCGTTCGCCGGCGAAGGGGTCGTGCAGGAGTCGCTGAACCTCAGCGAACTCGACGCCTACACCGTCGGCGGGACCGTGCACATTGTCGTCAACAATCAGCTCGGCTTCACCACCGGTCCGCGGGAAGGCCGGTCGAGCACGTACTGCACTGACGTCGCGAAGATGCTGCAGATTCCGATCTTTCACGTCAACGGCGAGCATCCCGAAGCGGTGGCGCAGGTCATTAACCTCGCGATGGAATTCCGCCTCGCGTTCCGCCGCGACGTCGTCATCGACATGTACTGCTACCGGCTCCGCGGCCACAACGAAGGGGACGAGCCGTCGTTCACGCAGCCGGTGCTGTATCGCCGCATCGAGCAGCAGAAATCGGTGCGGGAGAACTACCTCGAGCACCTGCTGGAATTGGAGGGCATCTCGCGGGACGAAGCCGAGCAGATCGCCGTCAAACGCCGCGAGCAACTCGAAGAAGAACTCGAAACCGCCCGCCGCGACGATTTCGCGCAAGTGCCGGAGGCGTTCGGCGGAATCTGGGAAAGCTACGTCGGCGGTCACGAGAAAAACGTGCCGGACGTGGAGACCGGGTGGCCGGGCGAGCCGGAGGGCGTAAGCCCCCGGAGTACTCCGGTCGCTGACGCTCCCGGCTCGCCGGCGGATAGTCTTTCCGAGTTGTTGTGGAAGCAGACCGAAATCCCCGACGACTTCCACCCGCACCCGAAGATCGAGCGCGCCATGAAACGCCGCCGGCAGATGGCCGAGGGCAAGAAGCCGCTCGACTGGTCCGCCGCCGAAGCGCTGGCGCTCGCGTCGCTGGCCGTCGACGGTTATCGCATCCGGCTCACGGGTCAGGACAGCGAGCGGGGTACGTTCAGCCAACGGCACGCCGTGCTGCACGACTACGAAGACGGCCAGCGCTACGTCCCGCTGCAGCATCTCGCCGACGACCAGGCCCCGGTGGAAATCGCCAACAGCCCGCTTTCCGAAAACGGCGTGCTGGGCTTCGAATATGGCTACAGCCTCGACTGGCCCGACGGGCTGGTGATGTGGGAAGCCCAGTTCGGCGACTTCGCCAACGCGGCCCAGGTCATCATCGACCAGTTCCTCGCCAGCGCCGAAGACAAATGGCGGCGGCTCAGCGGGCTGGTGCTGTTGCTGCCGCACGGGTTCGAAGGGCAGGGGCCGGAGCATTCCAGCGCCCGGCTCGAACGGTTCCTGCTGCTGGCTGCCGAAGACAATATCCAGGTCGCCGTCCCCAGCACGCCGGCGCAGTATTTCCACCTGTTGCGGCGGCAGGCGCTGCGGAAGTGGCGGAAGCCGCTGGTTGTGATGACGCCCAAAAGCCTGCTGCGGCATCCCGAGGTAGTTTCGACGCTGGACGAGTTGCAGGACGGCGCGTTTCAGCGCGTCATTGCAAATGCGGATTGCGGATTGCGGATTGCGGATTGGAAGTCGAAGAATCCGCAATCCGCCATCCACAATCCGCAATCCGTAGACGACGTTCGCCGCGTGCTGCTCTGCTGCGGGAAGATCTATTACGAACTGGAAGAGCTTCGCCGCCGGATGGAACGGAAGGACGTCGCCGTCGTCCGCGTGGAACAGTTGCATCCCTTCCCGGCGAAGGAACTCAGCGCCGCACTGGCGCCCTACGCCGACGAAACGCCGGTGTTCTGGCTGCAGGAGGAACCCGCGAACATGGGAGCGTGGCGATACATCCGGCATCGCTGCGGCCAGCGGCTGTTCGACCGCTTTCCGCTGCGAGGCATCACCCGCCCCGCCTCCGCCAGCCCGGCGACCGGCTCGAAAACCAGCCACAAGATGGAGCAGTCCGACCTGTTCTCGAAGGCGTTCGGGACGCGGCTGGAGTGAAGTCCCGCCCGGATCAGTCATTCAACTCCAGAATGCACTCGACCTCGACGGCGATGTTTTCCGGCAGCGACGCCATGCCGACGGCGCTGCGGGCGGCGCGGCCCTGTTCGCCCCAGATATCGACCATCAGGTCGCTGAAGCCGTTGATCACCTGCGGGTGCCGGCGGAAATCGGCCGCCGCGTTGACCATGCCCAGCACCTTCACGAACCGCTTGATCCGGTCGAGGCTGCCGAGCTGCGCCCGCAGCGTGGCCAGAATCGTCAGCCCCACCTGCCGGGCGGCTTTGTTTCCCTCTTCTTCCGTCAGGTCGCCGCCGACCTTGCCGGTGATGAACGTGCCATCCCCCCGCATCGGCCCGTGGCCCGAAACGTACACGGTGCTGCCGACCTGCACGATCGGGCTGTACGTCCCGCCCGGCTTCGGGGCGGGGGGAAGTTCGAGCTTCAATTCGGCGAGTCGCGATTCGGCGCTCATGGTCGTCGGCCTCGGCAACGGTGGCGAGTCTCAGGGTTGCGTGTCGGCTTCGCATTGAAACACGGCTCACGAATTGCTGTCAACCTGGTAGGTCCGGACGGCCCGTCCGGACCTCGGTGGGCTGAACGACGCCGCTTGCGCCATTAGCCGGCCGATCGCAGACTGAAAGCTCGGCTAAGCCGCAAGCGGCAGGTCCGGTCGGGCCGACGCGGACCTGCTTCCTCGGAAAAATTGCACGAGATTTGTGTTTAATTCCCGGATTTGAATCGTCTACACTGTTGGCGGGGATGTTCTGCCATCGGTTCCTGCCGCACGCGAGGATGTCGAATGATGCGATACTCAACCTTCCGGGGAATCTTCCGCCTGTCGCTGACGGGTGCATTGCTGTTCGTCATCGCAGTCGGCTGCGCGAAAAAGAAGACGTCCTCGAAGACCGACCCCGCCAAAACCGAAAAGACCCAGCCGCTGGCGAAGAAGGCGGACAAGAAATCGCCGGCCATCGCCGAAAACAAGGTCGAGGTGAAAAAGACCGGCGAAACTCCGCCGGAGAAAAACGTCGCCGAAAAGGTCGAGCCGAAACCGAAGCAGCCCGTGGCGAAAGCCAAGAAGAAGTCGGCCGAACTGGTCCCGATTTCGAAGGTGACGACGGCAGCACAGGCGGAGGCGCACCTGAAGAGGCTTTTGAACCCGGAGCAGATCGAACGCAATAGCTTGGACGAGATTCGCAAGCTGGACTTCGAGGCGAGCGACGTGACCGACGAGGATCTCGCCCTGCTGCGACACTTTCCCTATGTTTCCCATATTAACCTGGCTGGAACGAAAATTACGGATGCCGGGTTGGTGCACCTCAAGCAATTGGAGCGATTGTCCGAGTTGTTTCTATACAACACGAAGGTGACGGACACGGGCGTGAAGCACATCGCGGGCCTAACCCGAATGGAGCAACTGTGTTTGGACAAAACACAGGTCACGGATAAGGGGATCGCCGAACTGAAGGGCATGGTCGAACTCTGGCGTTTGCACCTGCAAAGCCGGAACAAAACCACCGATGCGGTGTTTGCTACGTTGGTCAACATGAAGCGGTTGACGGAGTTGCACCTCCACGGAACCGGCTTTACGGCCGATCGCGTGAAATCCTTCCGCCAGCAGTTTCCCCGATGCAACGTGGTCTGGGACCCGGCGGACCCGAAAAAAGACGAACCCGACAAACCGAGAAAGAAAGGCCAGGTGCCGTAAGTCGTAACGCGGCCTGCCGCAATGGTTTTCTGACTTGACGGTTGACTGGCATCTGCGTATCTTGATCGATGGAGTCCTCACATCCTGATGGCCGAATCCGAGGAGGCGAACTCATGGGACACGCGTTGAGAACAGCGTTGGCGGCGGCAGTGGCGTTGTCGGTCTCGGCCCGCGCCAATGCGGCGAACGAAGTTTACGCCCCACCGGCTCCGGCCAAGCTGAAAGCGACCGCCCTCAAATGGGTGGCCGGCCAGAAGGTGACTCCCGCGATTCAGACGCGGGTCGACAAGATCTGGTCCGACGCGGACGCGACGCTGTCGCCGCGGGTCGGCTTCCAGAAGGTCATCGAGACCTTCGCCGCCGTGCGGCCGGACGCGAAAAAGTTCATCGACAGTTGCGCCCTCGTCGACGCCCCGCTGACCGCCCCGAAAGCCGACGTGCTCAAAGGCGCGAAAGACGACTTCTTCGCGTCGAACCTGCGGCTGTATTACGGCCGCTACCTCGCCCAGCGGAAGATGTACGACGAATCGCTGGCGGTGCTGGCGGAGTTGAATCCGCGGTCGGTCGCCGATCCCGCGACGTGCCTGTTCTTCAAGGCGGTCTGCGAGCACCAGTTGCTGAAGAAGACGGAAGGGCTGGCCACGTTGACGAAGCTGCTGAAGAGCACCGAGCAGGTGCCGGTCAGCTATTCGAACGTCGCCACGCTGATGGAATTCGAGTTGAAGGGAATGCGGACCGGCGTCTCGCTGGCGAAGGTCTCGTTGAAGATGCGGGATTCGGAACGCCGCCTGGACCTGGCCCGCGGCGGGCAGAAGGTGCAGAAGGTGCAGAATGAAATCATCGCCGACCTCGACGAGCTGATCGAAAAGCTCGAACAGCAGCAGGGTGGCGGCGAGTGCGCCTGCCAGGGCGCGGGCAACGGCCGCACCAACCAGCCGAAAAGCCCGGCCAACGACAGCCGCATTCTGGGCACGAAGGGTCCCGGCAAGGTCGACCAGAAGACGCTGGCCCGCGACCGCACCGGCTGGGGCAAGCTGCCGCCGGCCAAAATCGCCGCGGCCAAGAACGCCCTGAACCGCATGCTTCCGCCGCACTACCAGCGGGCGATCGAGGCCTACACGAAGAAGATCGCCGGCCGCACCCAGGCGACGCAGAAGTAGACGCGGCTTCACGGCGAAATGGCCATCAGCAGACTCCACCGGCCCGGAAGGAGATTTCCTTCCGGGCCGGTTTTGTTTTGTACCCCATGAAGTCGGCGGGGGCTCTCAAATCAATGCGCCACCCACGCGGCTGGTCCCTTTTTGGCTGGGGTCTCTTGCTTCGCCTCGGCGAGTCTGGCTCTGTATTCCTCAGCGGACGCCCAAGGCCATTCGGGATCGGTAAGCCTCTCTCCTTGACACAGAAAATCATCAATCTCCTGCAGGCTCTTGAAATCTTTGTACAGAAGACCTGTCAGAGGCACCGCGTCATAGGAGAAGGCAAGGGAACCCGGTCCTTTCTGGGGGGCCTCCGGAAAAACGTGCTTTCGAAAGATATCATGCGCTGGGCCTCGACAGCCCGTTTGATTCTGCTCACTGGCCAGAGCTGTCAGAAAGCGAATCTCTTGTTCTGTCAGGTTCATGTCGCACGACCGCACTGCAAATCGCAACTCACTCGACGAACACCACCAGGCACGTGATGTTGTCCTTCGAGCCCCCCTGTTCCGCGGCGCGGACGATCGCTTCCGCGGTTTGCTGGGCGTCCGATTCCTGACCCAGCAGGCGTTGGAGGTTGCTTTCCGCCAGGCCGTCGGTCACGCCGTCGGAGCAGAGCACGATGCGGTCGCCCGGCTGGGCGTCGAGCTGTCGGGCGTCGGTGCCGGTTCCCCCTTCCTTGGTGCCGAGATAGCGGTAGAGCACGTTGCGGTAGCGGTGCGTTTCGGCCTCTTCCGGGCGGATCGTGCCGGCGTCGAGCAGGGCCTGCGTCAGCGAATGGTCGGTGGTGAGCTGCTCCATTTTGCCGTTGCGGAGGCGATAAGCGCGGCTGTCGCCGACGCCGCCGGCGTAGAGCTTTCCCGCCACCTTGACGAGAAACACGATCGTCGTCCCCATGTGGTGGTACTGGGGGTCGACTTCGCCCAGGGCCATGATCTCGCCGTTCGCGCGGGAGACCGCTTCGTCGATGCACTGCAGGACTTTTTCGGGGGGATCGTTGTCGAAATCGAGAGACTGCTCGAGCACGCGGGGAATGAACTCGGTGGCGAGCTCGCTGGCCTTCTCGCCGGCGGCCTGCCCCCCCATGCCGTCGGCAACCATGAAGAACCGCCCGGCAGGATCGGCAAATCCGCGGTCTTCGTTGTTTTCGCGATAATTGCCGGTGATGCTCACCAGTCCATAGCGGATTTCAACCATGATGATTACCGAACACTCTTCCGCGTTGAAAGTTCCGCCCCGCCGGTCCCCCGTCGGGCACTTTGTCTCCAAGTCGCTCTGAAAACTCCAATCATACCTTATTCTACGTCGATTTTTCAAAACCGGGAATCACAGTTCTCACCAGGTCCACGGCTCCCAGCGTCGTGGCGGAAATCATCAGCTCCCCCGCCTCGAACCCGGCGCTGGTTCCGAACAGCTTGTTCTGGCTCTCGACCAGCCGGAACACTCGCTCCTTCGATGGCGGAAACTGCGTCTTGTAAGCCCGAATCGCGTTCAGCTTCACGTCCAGCGTGTCGGAAATGTCGACCACGAAGCGGCCGCCCCCCTCCGGAAGCGTCAGCGACTGGAAACCCAGCGGGTACCACACCTGCTTCACCACCGTGTGCACCGGCAGGCCGTCGAAGTGCTCGTCCCATTTCGTCAGCCGCGAGTAGAACACCGCCGCGTCGGTGATCTGCATCGCCTGCCAGTGGTCGGGCGAGGCCGTCGGCGTCTTCCCCGCCAGCCCCAGCACGACGCTCGGCCGATAGCGGCGGAAGATCGTCGCCAGCTCCACGCGGGCCTCGAACGAATCGAACAGCCGCCGATTCGGCAGCTCCAGCGTATGGCGGACGTGCACGCCGAGAATCTCCGCCGCCCGTTGCGCTTCGGCCAGCCGAACGTCCGGCCCCGGGCTGCCGGGGGTCGGCTCGCCGTCGGTCAGGTCGACGATCCCCACGCGATACCCCTGCCGCACGAGCTTGGCCAGCGTTCCGCCGATGGCGATCTCGACATCGTCCGGATGAGCGCCGACGGCGATGACGTCGAGCGGTTCGGGCAGTTCCACGGTCGGGTCTCCAGGCTTGTCCGTTTAGCCGCGACTCGAAGGCTTTGCGGAGAGGAGCGCGGCGTCTGTTTGACGTGAAGGCGACGCGCTCCTCTCCGAAGACTTCGAGTCGCGGCTAAACGGATCGACAACGAACTCCCTCACGGCCTTCGCCAGCACGTGCGGATGAGTCAGAAACGGGTAATGCCCGCAATGCGGAAGGAATCGCGCGCCAGCGTGCGGCAGCGCGGCCCGCAACTGCTCGACGCGATCGGTGGAAGCGGCCCCATCCCCTTCGCAGCGCAGCAGCAATATCGGCGTGGCAATCTCCCGCAGCCGGCGTGTGAAGTCCGCGGCCCGCAGCGCCCCCAGCCGCCGGCACAGAGATCGGACCGGCGTGCGGCCGACGTTCGCCAGGAAGAATTCCCACCGCGACGCATCGAACGGCGGGAACCAGCGGCGGTGGTTGTGGAATTGAATGCGCGCGAAGAACGGCAGCGATTCCAGCGGTCGCCGCGTCATCCGGCCCGCGAACGCCAGCAGCCGTTCGGTCGTGCTAAGCCGCAAGCGGCAATCGGCCGCGTGCAGCACGGCCCGCTCGATCCGCGACGGCCGTTCCCGCATCGCCTGCAGCGCCGGCAGCGCGCCCAGCGACGTCGCGAACAGCGAGAAACTCGCATCCCCGAGCCGATCGGCGGCGGCGAACAGGTCGGCGGACGCCTCTTCCGCCGAACATTCCGCCGGGTCGACGACGACCATGCGGAACTCGTCCCGCAACAGCCACATCGTCAGCGAGAACAGTCGCCAGTCCCCCAGCCCGCCGGGGAGCACGTACAAGGGCCGTCCCTCGCCGAACGAGCGAACCGTGACCACGCGCCCCGCGCGATCGAAGCGCGTCTCACGCACCCCCTGCTCGACCCGCGCCAGCACGTCGGCCCATAACAACGGCGGGGGACATTCCGAAGGCTCCGGCGGCAACGGCGCGGAACACGATTCGCCGCCGATCGCCGGCGCGTCCGCAGTCGAAATCGTCGCGTCGGTCGGCATGGCGTGAAAAACGGGAATGAAGCGAGATCGGCACCTCATCGTAATTCAAGCGGCCCGCAAACAAAAGCAAGCTCGGCACGCGAGACGGCCGAGGGCGTGGCAATTTTCATTGGCACGGCGCGTTCGGGGTCGGGTGTGGAAAATTCAAAATTGCGGAGTGTGTTTTCCCCTTGGGGTCGAGTTCCGTCGCAATTTTGAATTTTCCACACCCGACCCCATTGCCAGCGGAATTTGCCGCACCCACGGCCGACCGTGGCAATCTCCCCGGCCCCCGCATACGATGAGGAAGAATGCGAGTTGCAGGACGACGGATCAGAGATCGCCGTGACAAAAACCGAAGGCCATCCCGACGACGTGTCCATCGGCAGAGACGAGTGGATACGCTTCGTCGACGTCAGCGGTCGGACGGGGAACGCCGTCGGTCTCGACGCCTATCTTCGCCCCCTGGAGGCGTTCTGGCGGTCGCTCGAAGTGAACTGCGTCTCTGAATGCTGTGGGATCAACGCCCACGGCTTCTGGCCGCAGGATATCTGGAACGCCGTCCGAAACGCTGATGATCCCGAACTTCAGCCGAAACTGGCCGCACTGAGACGGCACGTGGACAGCATCTCGGCCGACTGCGTCTCTAGTCACATATTGAATCAGTATTTCGATCGGCTGATGTTCTGCAAACTGCTTGATCACGTGATCGCGACCATCAACCGGATGTAGGGTGAGTTGTGCCCACCGACCGCAGTCGTGGTGGGCACAGCCCACCCTACAATGTCTCGACCTTCAGCCCTCGACCCTCCCATGGCCAAACTCTTCAGCCGCGGAAAAGCCGAAGCCCCCCTGCAGGACCCCTCCGCGCTCGCGAAATTCGGCAAGCTGGAAGTCGTGGCCCGGCTGGTCGTCGAGGGGTACATCATGGGGATGCACAAAAGCCCCTTCAAAGGCTCCAGCATCGAGTTCGTCGAGCACCGCCAGTACTACCCCGGCGACGAAATCCGCCACATCGACTGGCGGGCCTACGGCAAGACCGGCAAATACTACATCAAGGAGTTCGAAGACGAGACCAACCTGCGGTGCTACCTGATCGTCGACGCCTCCGGCAGCATGGGCTACGCCGGGAAGACGATCAGCAAATACGCCTACGCCCAGTACCTCGCCTCGGCCCTCGGCTACCTGCTCCTGCAGCAGCGCGACGCAACCGGACTGATCACCTTCGACACCAAAGTCCGCGACCGTTTCAACCCGTCGTCGAACGCCCACAACTTCCAGCGGCTCACGAAGATGCTCGAAGCCCGCAAGACCGGCGGCGAAACGAGCATGTCCAAGGTCTTCGAGTCGATTCTGCCCACCATCAAACGCCGCAGCCTGATCACCATCATCAGCGACTGTTTCGACCGCATCGACCCGCTGGCGACGGCGCTGAAACTCTTCCGCCACTCGCGGCACGAGGTGCTGCTGTTCCACGTGGTCGCCCCGGAAGAAGAAGAATTCCCTTTCAGCCGCCCCACCCAGTTCCGCAACCTCGAACTCCCCGGCCACCGCAAGCTGGTCGACCCGCACCAGCTCCGGGCGAACTACCTCGAGCAGTACGAGAAATTCTGCACCGAGCTCGTCCGCCGCTGCCGCACCGTCGGCGTCGACTACCAGAAAATCCGCACCGACGAGCCGTACCACCTGGCGCTGGGTGCGTTTCTGGACGCGCGGGTGCGGCGGAAGGGGAAGGCGAAGTAACCGTAGTGTGGACTTTAGTCCACGAGAATTGGGATCGATGCAGGCGCCGGGCAACGCTCGCGTGGACTAAAGCCCATGCTACCCGTCGGAACGCCGGCCGCGAGGGACCGTCGGACGCCCTCGATTCCGCGTTCGCCGTCCGACTCTCCGCTTGTTCGCCCTCTTCGCGTCGACCCGCCCCACCGCGTACAATTCCTTCATGCCCGACGACACCGCACAGCTCCCCCCGCGCGACAAGGTCCGCCAGTTCCCCACGGGTCCCGGCGTCTACCTCATGAAAGACGCCCTGGGCCGCGTCATCTACGTGGGGAAGGCCGTCAACCTGCGCAGCCGGGCGGGGAGTTACTTCACCGAGGCCGCCGCCGTCGACCGCCGCACCGCGAACCTCGCGGCCGAAATCGCCGACGTCGACTATCTCGAAACCGACAGCGAGGTCGATGCCTTGCTGCTGGAAGCCCGGCTCATCAAGGACATTCAGCCGAAGTTCAACCAGGAGCTGAAAGACGACAAGACATACCCGTACCTCGAGATCACCACCAACGAAGACTTCCCCCGGGTCGAGTTCACCCGCAAGCCGCGGGAGAAGGGGGCGAAGCTGTGGGGGCCGTTTACGTCGGCGAAGAAGCTGCGGGGGACGATCGCGGTGCTGCAGAAGATCTTCCGCTTCCGCACCTGCTCGCTGGACATCGCCGAAGACGACGAACGCTGGCAGTGGTTCCGGCCCTGCCTGCTGGCGAGCATCAACCAGTGCACCGCCCCCTGCAACCTGCGGATCAGCAAAGACGACTACCGCCGCGACATCCGCCGGCTCAAACTGTTCCTCGACGGCAAGAAAGCCCGGCTGCTGAAGGAGCTTCGCAAGGAAATGGACGAGGCGTCGCAGGAACTCAAATTCGAAAAAGCCGCCCGCATTCGCGATGAAATCAACGCCCTGGAAAGCCTGAACCTCCGCGGCAACCTCGAAGACCACGCCCAGCCGGAGGTGTTCTACATCGACCCCAAGAAAGGCATGGCCGGCCTGAAAAAGGTCTTCAACCTGCCGCAGCTCCCCCGCCGCATCGAAGGGGTCGACATCGCCCACCTGCAAGGGGGCGAAACCGTCGCCAGCCTGGTGCAGTTCCTCGACGGTTTGCCGTTCAAGCACGGCTACAAGCGGTTCAAAATCCGCACGGTGGAAGGCGTCGACGACTTCGCCGCCATGCGCGAGGTCGTCAGCCGCCGGCTGCGACGGCTGCAGCACGAAGGCGAGTCGTTTCCGGACATCCTGCTCATCGACGGCGGCAAGGGCCAGCTCAATGCGGCGCTGGAAGCGATGCAGGCCGTCGACGTCGCCCCGCCGTTCACGATTTCGCTGGCGAAACGCGAAGAAGAACTCTACGTCCCCGGCGAACCGGAGCCACGGCGGCTTACACGACATTCGTACGCGTTACGGCTGCTGCAGTACATTAGGGACGAGGCGCATCGGTTTGCGCAGCGGTATCATCATCTGTTGCGGCATAGGTCGACATTTGAGTAGAACGGGCTGAGCCCACCATGCTCGGCGTCGTCGTAGCTCCACGTCAGTGGCTGCCGTCGGCTTCGAGGACGGCGGTGCGGTTGTCGGCCGGGTCGTAGTGCGAAATTAATTTCGCACGAGGCGTCAAGCGGTCGGCGGCGACATACGTGAAGGAGGCGCGGGTGCCGTTGGCCAGCTTCTTGAGCGTCCGCCGGCCGGCCGCGTCGTGGGTGAAGCTGGTCCGCTCGTTCCACGGGTTCTCCAGCCAGGCGATGCGGTCCGCGGCGTCGTGGGTGTAGGTAAATCGCCCGCCGTCGGGGTCGCGCATCGTCGAGCGGTGGCCGTTGGGATCGTAGCTGTACGTGAGCGTTTTGCTGTTGGGCTGCCGGTTGACGCTGGTGCGGTTCAGGGCGTCGTACAGCCAGGTGTAACGGCCCGTCGCATCCGCCAGCAGCGTGCGGTTGCCGGTTTCGTCCCAGGCGAACGTCACGCGCGATCCATCGGGGTAGCGTCTGGCCTGCAGTTGGCTGGCGGCGTCGAACGTGTACGTCGTGCGGTGGCCGCGGGCGTCGATCCGCAGCGTCTGGTTGCCCGCCTGATCGTAGCCGCTGGTGGTGCGGCGGCTCAAGGGGTCGAGCAGGGCGACTTCGCGATTGGCGGCGTCGTAGAGGAAACTGTGGCGGTTTCCCTTGGCGTCGATGAGAGCCTGGGTGTTGCCGGCGGCATCGAACATGGTGGTCGTCCGGTTGCCCAGGGCGTTGACCGCGGCGACGGCCGGGTACCCTCTGGGTGCGGCGACGTACACGGTGGTGGAACGGTGGCCGTTGGCGTCTTGAACGGCGACCTGCTGGCCGTTGGCATCATACGCGAAGGATGTGCGGCAGTCGAGAGTCGAGTGTTGAGTGTTGAAGGTTGAGAGTCGAAGGAACCTGCTCTTGACCTCCCCCTTCTACCAGAGTCAGCATGCCGCCGAATTGTTGATTCGCGGGCCGAAACCGCGGAAGGAGGGATTCTTCATGCCACGGCGTGAACGCGATCGGGGTGCGCGCGGCGGGGTGCGGGACGGCATGGCGACCGCGGGCCGGACGGGAGCGGCATCGTTCATGATGCAGACTTCATTTTTGACAGCAGCATCATCATGGATGATGACGCCGCCGCCATTCCGCCGCAAATCACCCCCGCGGCAACACCATCATCCCCACCAGCGTCAACGCCAGCAGCACCGTGAGGGTCAATCCGGCGGCGGCCAGTTGGCGGCGGCTGCGGTGGGCGGCGATGGCCTTCTCGGTCCACTCGATGCTTTCCTGCTCGTCCTCCAGCTTGTCGAATACGCCGCGGACGAACGCCTGGCGGTCGCGGGTCGCTCCCGTGGCGGCGAAGTAGCAGCCGCTGAACAGGAACGCGTCGCTCTCGGGATGCCGCTGCGGGTCGATGCCGAAGCCGTCGGCGAGGATTTCGGCGAGCTGGGCCTTGAAGCGGAACCGCACGCGGCACAGCAGGCCGTACAGCCTCGTGTTGCCGGGGCGGAGCAGGGCGTCCTGCTCGCGGAACAGTGTGTAGACCCAGTCTTCGAACGCGCCGGTGACGTGCGAGCAGAAAGCGAACAGCTCTTCGGCCAGCGCGACGCTCCGCAGGTCGTAGCCGCGGCCGAATCGCTGGGCCAAGGCGCGTTCAGGGCCGACGCGGCGGACGAGTTCGGCAAAGCCCGGCTCTTCTTCGAAGCCGGTCACGAGAGCGGTCACGGGGCACCGCAACTGCGTCGTCCGCTGCACGGTCGCCAGGTCGGTGCGGACCGATTTTTCCAGCTCGTCGGCCTGCGCCGGGCCGGACGCGATGCTGGCAAAGGGCAGCAGCGTCAGAATTCCGTTGGCGGGGCACAGCGGCTCGCGATCGCGGCCGAGCTTCCGGCAGACGTAGCGCAGCTTGCGCCGCTGCTCGGCGGCGTCTTTGGCGGGCAGCAACGCCGGCTGCTGGGTCCGTTGCGCCGCGGGACGCGCGGGAGTCCGGCGGGGGGCCGCTTTCTGGGTCGGTGCGGGCGCCGGGGCCGATTCCGCCACCGAGGTTCCCGTCCCCATCGGCTGGAACATCATCGTGCCCCGCAGCTCGTGCGCGCCGCCGCCGGGGCTGACTCCCGCCGGGGGGAGCGTCGCCGTCTTCGATTTCTTGGGCTTGGACTTGAGGCCCGCGCCGGCGAGTTCGCCGGGCGGAAGCTGGTCGACGGAAATCGTGCCGCGAATGCTGCCGGCGCCGCCGGATGCGGCCGCCGCCGGCGCCGCGGTGGCCGCGGCCGGTTCGACGTAGGCGTGTTCGAATTCCGGTTCGGCGAGCAGGCCCCCTTTGTCGATCAGCGTGGTCAGCGCGCTGAGCGCCCCGACCTCGGTGCAGAACAGGTAGACGCTGTCGGGATTCGCGTACCAGTGCAGCGGGGCCGGTCCCTCGGGGATGCCGTTCACGCGGAAGGCGCGGCCGGAGGCGTCCATCAGCGAGCGTTCCCGTTCAGCGCTTCCCGACCCGAGCACGAGAAACACGGGGATCGACTGCAGCGACAGCCCGTTGTCCGCGAGGGCCTGCACGCCGGCTTTCCAGGCGAAATCGATCTCCGGGTAGGGAGACCGCTCGACTTCCAGCCACAGCTTCAACCCCTGGTAGACCAGGATGGGAATGACCACGATCAGCAGCAGCACGACGACGATGCGGCCGGCCGTCAGCACGTGGTACAGGTCGACGTGCTTGGGATCGTTGCGGATGATCAGCCAGACGACCAGCGCCAGCAGCACCAGCAGCACCGCGGTCACGAACGAGGCCTTGCCGGGCGTGCTGAGCCGGAACGGCCACGTGACCGCATGTACGAACCCCTGCCAGATCCGCTTCAACAGGGAACCGGAGACGCTGGATGCACTGGGCGCGGTGGGGGGTTGCATGCTCATGGAACGGCCTTCGGAGCGTAGGACGGGTTTTCAACCCGTCCGGACGGGTTGGAAACCCGTCCTACGGCATCACCTGATCGACGGATAGAATTCAAAGTAAAAGTAGACCACGTTAACCAGCGCCAGCACGATCGCCGCCGTCCACGACCAGACGACGGCGTTCTTTGAACGCAACGGGGGAGCGCCTGTGATTTCGCGCTGTCCGCTGCGCAGCGGAGGCCGACCCTGTCCCAGCCGGATCGACAGCGACACCTGCCCGGCCCACGAATCGAGGTCGACCGGCAGGCCGTGCGCGGTGATCAGCCCTTCCGACAGCCGCGGATCGCGGTACAGCCCGCGAAAACCGAGCACGACGCAGATGTAAAACACCTCGAGCGCGTCGCGGCGGGTGAGCGTGGAGGCCTCCTGGGCCCGAATGTAGAACTGCTCGAAGCACAACCGGGTCTTGAAGTGCTGCACTTCCAGCACGTTGTTGCTCCACCAGTCGCGGCCTTCCCAGGGGGCGTCGACCAAGAGTTCGTCGATCCAGGAGATGAGGGCGTACTTGGCCAGGTCCCATTCCTGTCCCGCCCCGACCAGCGCCCCGGCCTGGTCCAGCAGCGCGTTGATGCGGGCGTGCTCGTCGCGCGGCGAAGGCTGGTCCCCTTTCGTCACGCGGTCGTAGAGGTCCAGCACGTGCAGGAAGATGGGATCAACGGCCTGGGCGAATTTCGGAGTCATGCCGACGGAAGCCGATGCGGAAGAGGGTTGTCATGCCGTAACGCGATATTCCCAGCGCGGCGAAGCCGCAGCCAACGCCAGACAGAAAGATTGGTGACAAAAAAATCTAGGTACAAACGATGACTTAGTGTTCGCAATCCCTTTATCTCTTATTTTTCTGCCACCAATTTTTCTGTCTCATCTTCGGGCACTGTTCTCAGTTTCGTTCGGGCACGGCAAACAGCGCAAATTCGAGCGGCACGCTCTTGCCGTGGGCGTTGACCACCAGTTGGCGTTCTCCCTGGAGCCGATCCCGGTTGGTGATCAGCGTATCTCTGAGGCGCATGGCGAGGGTTTTGGTCATCTGCACGTCGCGCCAGGCGGGTCCTTCTTTCTTGGGCACTTCGTAGAAGATCCAGTCCTTGCCGCCGGGCAGGGCGCGAATTGCCCGGTCGAGGGGGCGAATCGCCAGCCCCTCGGCCCGGTTCTGAAACAGGATTTCCACCTGCTGGGCGCTCCCCAGCTTCCAGTCGAGCTGGCCGGGGGAGAGCAGATCGCGGACTTCCTGCTCGGCAAGGTCTCCCTTGCGAACTCCGATGTACCATTGCCAATCGGCATTGAACCATTGCGGCTCCAGCGAAACCTGCAAGCCCAGTCCCACGCCGACGAAAAACCGCTGCTGGTACTCGTAATCCCGCACCGAGTGGATCAATCGTTCGATGCGAATCCGGATTTCCCGGAAGATCCGCGCCAGGTCGTCGTGGTCGTACAAGGGGAGATCCGCCAGCCGCCGTTCGTTGCTGAAGATTGCCAGCGACCCGCCGATGCGGCACAGTTCGGTGTACGCGACGAGGGGGTGGATGCCCTTCGCGAACGACAGCACGCCCAGGGTGTTGAAGGCTTCGTTCAGGGCGGAGAGCATCAGCACGCGGTCGAGGTCGCCGGGATGCCGGCTGTCGAGACCGACCCCCCGGCTGACGATCTGCTCGCTGAGGACTTCGATCTTCTGGCCGACGACGTCGTAGATCGCCCGCACGATGTCGCGGCCCAGCCCCGGCCAGGCGTCGATCGCGAGCACGGGGGGAATGTATTCTTCATCCAGCGACGGAATCGCTTCGCCCCCGCCGGCCCGCTTGATCTGGGCGATCGGCAGCAGGTCATAGCCCGACAGGTCCTGCGTCGAGAGCATCAGCCGCACGTTGACCGTGCGGAACTCGATTTCCTGATCGTTGCCCCCCTGGCTCTCGTCCTGAACGGGAACGACCGCCGTGCCGTATCGCGCCGCCTGGGCGGAACCGTTGGCGGCAACGTTGGCCAGCCCGGTCTTCAGCTTGGGCAGCGCGAGATAGACGCGAACCGCGGTCTTCTTCTCGAAGGCCTCCGACAGGTCGGCCAGCGCGTGGTCGAGCCCGGCGACCGCGTCTTTGATGTTCACCCGGTCCGGCTCCTGGCCGCGATCGAGGCTGACGATCGTGCCGTCCGGCAGCCGCGCGTGCAGCACGTGCACCTGAAACTGGTGGTTGGAGAGGGCCTCTCGGCTGAACTCGATCTGCTCGATGCCGTAGTGGTAGGGGTTGTTCCAGATTTCGCGGGTCTGGATGGTCTCTGCCCAGTGCCGTTCCGCGGCCTGAAAGTGGTGCGGACGAAGAAACAGCCCCTCGTGCCAGTGAACGGGAGGATTTCGCATGGAGAAATGGCGCCGAGATCAGTACAAGGCAATGCGAGAACGCCGGCCGGGCGCGCCCGGAGCGCAATCCCGGCAACACTTTGTGATCGTAACAGTCGTGGAAATTGTTGTAAACACTCAGCTTTTGGGCATCGTCTGCCGATATTTCCGGTCAGTGAGACCTTGCCGATTGTGAGGCCTCTTAAGGATCCGTCCGGCTGTGATTCAGCCGCGAGAGATTCGTGAGTATCCACATCTCTATCGGGTTGAAATCGAAATCGAGACGCACGCGACTCCCTGCGGCGACACGATCCGGATAATCGCTGATAGTTGGAAGTCTGGCGGTAGAATCGGTAAAAAAGGAACACCTGCGCGTTCGGAATCGATCGCGGCACCGATCCGGACGGGCCGTCCGGACCTACTTTCCACGAACCCTGATTGAGCCTTCCCCTATGAGACTTCCCGTGAGCCGCGTGACCGGGGTTGCAGTCGTTTTCGCATGCCTGATTTCGCTCCCGTGCGAATCGTCCGGTCAGACCCAGGATCCCCTGTTGAAACAGGTGGAGCAGAGCGTCGAAACGTCCAAGAAGCGATACCTGACCGCCGGTCTCCACACGCCGTGGCAGATTCTGCACGGCATCCTGGCCTATCGCGGGGACTACCAGGTGAAGGATTCGTCTGGGAAGCTGATGAACGCCGTCGAGTGGATGTCCCGCGGCCAGTCGCACGACGGCCGGCCGTGGTTCCAGCGGACGCAATACGGCGGCCGGGCCCATCCCTACACGAAGGACTACGTGTTCGAGGGGCATCCCAACCAGTTTCTGGCGATGATGGCCAACGCCGACTTCCCCAAGGACCACAAGCTGACGTCGGGGAGCAAACCGATCACCATCGGCGACCTCGTGGAAAACGCGAAGAAGGAAACCAACTCGCGGGAGGAAATCACCTGGACGCTGTGGTCACTGAGCCATTACCTCGGCCCCGACGCCACCTGGACCAACAAGAACGGCGAATCGTGGAGCATCGAGCGGCTCGTGTCGATGCAGAGCCGGGCCTCGACAGACAACGCGGCCTGCGGCGGGACGCACGCGATGTACGCCCTCGCGTACTCGTTGAACACGTACAAGAAGACGAAACGGCCGCTGCGGGGGGTCTGGCTCGAGGCCGACCGCCGCGTGCAGCAGTACGTGGCCATCGCCCAGTCGATGCAGAATTTCGACGGGTCGTTCTCCAGCCAGTACTTCAAGGGCCGTGGGCATTCGCGCGAATTCGACAAGCGGCTCAGTACGTCGGGGCATACGCTGGAATTCCTGATGCTCGCATTGCCGAAGAAACGGCTCAGCGAGGACTGGGTGCGGAAGGCCGTCGCGTCGGTGGCGAACGATCTCATCACCAACAAGGGCGTCCCCGCCGAACCGGGCGCGCTGTACCACGCCATCGACGGGCTGGTGCTGTACCGCCTGCGGATGACCGGCGAAGGGCCGCGGTACGTCAGCAAGATGAAAACCGCCCCGGCTAAAGCGAAGAAGCCGGACGCCGTGAAGTCGGCGAAACAGCCGGCGAAGACAATCAAACAGGCTGGAGCGAACAAAGCGGCCAAACCGTGACGGCCGCTTTCCGTACTGCGAAATTCATTTCGCACAGCCCACGATTTGTGCGAAATGAATTTCGCACTACATCCTTTCAGCAGAAGACCTGCTGCGGCTGCAGGAAACGGCCGTGATCGAGCGGCACGGCCAGCGCGGCCAGTTCGCCGTCCGGTGCGATCAGCGCCGTCAGCTGTCCTTCAGTGAATGGTCCTTCCTCCCGCTCGACTCGAAGCCGCCGACCGTGGCGCAGGTCTGCGATGTTCTCCGGCGTGCAGGAATGCCGCGGCAGGTGGGAAGCCGCCGTCAATGCCGGCCGCAACAATTGCGGCAGCGATTCGGCGGTGAGAGTCCGCGGGTCGACCGCGTCGTCGATCGTGAAAGGGCCGACAGCCGTCCGCTCGAGTTCACGCATCACGCCGCCACAAGCGAGCGCCTCCCCAAGATCGCGGCCGATCGACCGGATGTACGTTCCCGACCCGCAGTCGATTTCCACGTTCAGCAGCGGAAACTCATAAGCAATGACGTCGATGCGGTGGACCTCGACGGTTCGCGGCGACAGATCGACCGCTTCGCCCCGCCTGGCCAGTTTGTAGGCCCGGCGGCCGTCGACGTGCACGGCCGAGAATGCCGGCGGGATCTGCTCGATGCGGCCGAGGAACCCGCGCAGCGCGAAATCCACCTCGTCTCGAGTCGGCACGCGGCGGCATTCCACGTCCACAACACTCCCGGTCACGTCGTCCGTATCGCTGCGTTTGCCGAGCAGAAATTCCGCGCGATACGTCTTCGGCTGTGCCTGCACGAAGCCGATCAGCCGCGTCGCCTTCCCCACGCAGACGACGAGCACGCCGGTTGCCAGTGGGTCGAGCGTGCCGGCATGCCCGGCCTTGGCGGGCTTCACGAGCCGCGCGACCCGGTCGACCGCCTGCCGCGACGTCCAGCCGGCGGGCTTGTTGAGGTTGAGCAGTCCGAAGGGGGGAGTCGACATGGAAACATACGGCACAACACCCACGTGGGCTGGTGAGTGGTGGAGTAGTGAGTGGTCTCGGCTCCACACACGATTCGGAAGTCGTGAATGAATCCAGTCCCGGAGGGACGGCATCAGGTAGCCTGGGGCGTAAGCCCCAGGGGACTCGGCCGCGGTGCTCACGAGAGCCCCGGAGGGGCGGCATCGGCTCAACGCAACGATGTCGCCCCTCCGGGGCTTGCACTTCTCGTTCGTCCGAGATCCTGGGGCTTACGCCCCAGGCTACTCGCTGTCGTCCCTTCGGGACTGAATGCCTGCAATCCGGAGGCGTACAACTCCTTCACACGCTCTCACCACTCACCCCGACCCCTCACGGTTTTTTGAACAGCCCGGCGTCCAGCGATTTCGACAGCTTGATCGCGCTGAACTCCGCGGTGACGAACTTCTTGTCGTCGTGGTGGATCAGGATCTTCATGGGCATCGGGACGCCGTTGATTTTCTTGAACCCGCTCAGGTAGAGGCTCTGCGTGACTTCCTTGCCGGTGGGGTCCTTGGCTTGGTACTGCTGTTTGATGAGCATCAGCGTCTTGGGGTCGAAGTACAGGTTGACGTCGACGCCGCTCTTGTTCATCACGTTCAACCCGATCGCCTTCTTCCCGTTGACCTTCACATCCCCCAGCGGGCCGACGGTGTACTTCTTCGTGTCGAGCAGCGGCACCAGGCTGCCGACCATCTGCGCGGCGATCATGGCTTTGACGTTTTCGAACTCGTGTTTGGGCAGGTCCATCGTTTCGGTGTCGCCGACCTTCTGCCAACCCTGTTTGCCGTTGGCGACCTGCACGATCTTGACGGCCGTCCCGTTGATGTCGGTCTCCAGCTCGACGCGGTAGTTCGCGGGGAACCCGTAGTACCACGTGGCGTTGTACTTGAGTTCCATGCCGTTGACGCTGACGGTGCCGGCCCCCTTGAGGGTCGCCGCCTGGTACTTCTCGAGGGCTTCCTTCCCGCCGTTCGCCTTGATTGCCTTCTTCACGACGTCAAGCGGTTCATCGGCCGTTGCCGCCGAACCGACCCCCGCCACCACGACACACGCCGCCAGCCAGCCAAGCCGCCGATTCATGGTACGCCTCGTGAGATGTTGATGTGTGAATCTGAAATCCGCGGGCGCAACGAGAATTGCCCCGTCTCTTCTGATACGCCGCCGCGGGGAAAAGGTTCAAGAAAAGTGCGGAATTCTCGAAAGTGGGGACGTATTCCCGGAATCGAGCGACCGTTTAGCCGCGACTCGGAGTCTTCGGAAAGGAGCGCTCACCGCACACGCGCCGCGCTCCTCTGCGCAAAGCCTTCGAGTCGCGGCTAAACGCAATACCGTTCATCTTCGCGCAAACCACGACCTCCTGTATCGTTGCGATGTTCAACAAACCACAACGCCCAGGAGGTCATGGCGATGCACGAGCAAGGATGCTCGAC
>Ga0268386_10000521_pt1 | contig 24520 bp, 21 predicted proteins | sample RVTome_15_FD_200260 | JGI IMG/M metagenome (GOLD analysis project Ga0268386, IMG submission 200260) | Soil microbial communities from uranium-contaminated site in the Upper Colorado River Basin, Wyoming, United States - RVT150D86... ... | reverse complement strand
CCCGGCTGATCGCGGTGGCCTGCGCTACTGCATCAATTCCGCGTCGCTCCGGTTCATCCATCGCGACGACATGGAGAGCGAGGGCTACGGCGAATATCTCGATCAGGTTGAGGAGGTCTAACATGCATCAGCGCGCTGTACTCGCTGGGGGATGCTTCTGGGGGATGCAGGACTTGATCCGCAAGCTTCCCGGCGTTGTCTCGACTCGCGTCGGCTATACCGGTGGCGACACTCCGAACGCGACCTACCGCAACCATGGCGCTCATGCGGAGGGGATCGAAATCGTCTTCGATACAGCGCAGACGAGCTACCGACGCATCCTGGAGTATTTCTTCCAAATCCACGATCCCACGACGCGGAACCGTCAGGGTGGAGACATTGGCAGCTCATACCGTTCGGCAATCTACTATGTCGACGACGAGCAGAAGCGCATCGCCGATGAAACCATAGCCGACGTGGATGCCTCCGGTCTTTGGGACGGCAAGGTTGTCACAGAGGTTGAGCCTGTCGGAGACTTCTGGGAAGCCGAGCCCGAGCATCAGGATTATCTTGAGAAACGCCCGGGGGGGTACACCTGTCACTTCCCTCGCCCCAACTGGGTCCTTCCCAAGCGGGAGAGGCAAGGCTTCGAGCTCTGACACAGGGAGGCGACCGGTGAAGGCAATCATGGTGACCGACCAGGCTGTCGCGGGCTCGCGAAAGAGCGACATTGAATCGCTGGTCCCTCGACCAGGCAATACCGGACGTGGGCGTCCATGAGCTGGCGAGTTCGCTCGAGTTGCGCCGGCGTAATATCCGGGCGGTCAGCCGCCACGCTACGCATCCACTCCTTATGAATGTCGGTGCTCCAGTGCGCACGGAACAAATCTGTCAATGCGAGCTGCAGGAGGAGATCGCGAAGCGGCGCCGGATATAGGACGCAGGCATCGTAGACGGCCGAGAAGTTGGCCATTGTGGATCTAGTAGCCCATGTTCAGCTCTTCGGCCTGATGAGTCAGTTCCTCGAGTGCCGCGTTCCGTTCCGCATCGACCTTCTGCTTGTAAGCAATGAGGTCGCGCAACAGAACCCGCCGGTGGGTCCCGACTTTCCGATGACCGATCTCGCCGCTGTCCAGCAGTTTGACGAGGTAGGGTCGGGAGACATTCAACAGATCGGCGGCTTGTTGCGTGGTCAGTTCGGCGTGCATCGGCAACAGCGTCACAGCATTGCCTTCGGCCATCTGCGTAAGCACATCGAGTAACAAGCGAACCGCGCCAGCCGGCAAGGCAATCGTTTGTAAATGCCGCAGGATGGACCTCACTGATCATGACGCTAATGGTGAAGCAAGCGGCAATGCATGCGGCCGTGAGGTATCCGATCACGCGCCGGTGTTCGACTAACTGGGCGGAGCGCCAGTGCTTTGAATTCATGAAAAGGTTCGCATCCATTCAATCTTTTCTCACCCTCGAGCTCCTGGCGCGGACTGTGCGCGTGGGACCATCACACAACTCGCTGGCGCCGTAGGCGATTCAAGTGCCCCCCACATCTTCCCAAGTGGCTAGGCGAAAGGCGCCGCGCTCCCACAGCGAGCGACAGACGTGACGCGTTGCCTCCGACTCTGCAATCGGCCTCGGCCAGCCCGCATCATATTCGAGGACGGCGGCGCGTTCCTCGAACAGCTCGCGGTCCGCCCCGGACAGCGTTGCCCGCCATCGGGAGGCAGTGCGATTCATCGTCAGTCGGCAGCCAATCAAGGCTCTCGCAAGGGGCGCATCAGCCGTATTTGGCCATCTCGATGGCCCAGGCATCGAGCCGCGGGTCCGTCTTCAGGCAATCAAGGAAGGCCTGCGGAGTAATCAGCGACAGGTCGATGTCCTCCCGTTGCTCGATCCGGTGGCAGACCGCGCACATCGAAAGCGACGAGGAGGAGGGCGTATTGATCCAGCCGCAGGCGGTGCACCGCCAGATGTGTGTCAGCCCCTTACGCACGAGCTCGAGCAAACCTCGTTCTAGCCCGATCACCAGCTGTGCGCGCCGTTTCGCGAGATTGTCCGAGGCTCGAAAGGAAATGCCCCGAGCCGGCCGGTGTGGCGAGCTCGCAGCGGCGGCCTGAGCCTGGCTCTGGAGCCAGGCTTCATCGCGGCGGCCGCGCTCGTTTTCTGCCGCATCGCGCTTGGCCCTGAGGGCCGCCTCAGCGGCTGTGTTGTGGATCCAGGTTCGGGCGGCCGTGGAGAGGACCTGCGTCTCAAATGCCTCTGCGTTGCAGGTATCTGCCACTGATGCGTCAAGGCGGATCTCGATCATGGACCAGTCCCGTTCCTTGACCAGCGACTCTTTACGGGGGTCGACCGCGTGGCTGACGCGGATCTCGACCCTGAGCGGCTTGTCCGGCCTTTCGTGGCGTCTCAGTACGAGGTCCGGCCGGATGCCGTCTTCCCAGACCTCGGACTCGACCGCGTCGAACCTCCATGGAGCAGCCGGCTGCGCGATGCGGAAGTGCAGGTAGCTGCCATCGAGGCAGCGGACAAACCCCTTCTGCTCGTGGGCGGGCAGCTGAAGCTCACGATGGCGGAGCAGCACGCCTTGGCCGCTAGATGCAGGGCACTCTCCACACAGGCGTCGGTCCCGCCGCCGGTCTCATGCGCGAAATGCGGCCGGCGAATGCGGCCTTCGTTCCGGGCGATGAGCGGCCTGCTGCACCGGGGATTGGGACAGACACAGCCACAGGCCTTGCCGTTGGGAACGTCGGTCGGTCCGACCAGCTGATCCCCGCGCAACCCGAAGGGCACCCGCGCCCCAGAATCGCTGGACGAGGCGGGCGGCTCCCGGCCGCTGCTGTCAGCGTGCAAGCTCATACGGTTGCAATGCAGTGTACGGAGCTGGGTGGCTCACCGGGTGCGCCAGCCCCTAGGTCTTGCTCTCTGAGATGCAATATCTCGGCGGAGTGCCAAAACGGCACCTTGTACGTGTATCGCTGACAGGCTTCCGCCATGCTCTCCGGCTCATGCATTGTTACTGGCGCAGACCTTTACGGGGCGGCATGCACGCCGTGGGAAGTGAGGCGGGGCAAATAGCATTGCGATCACTGCGGCCGGCGTTACATCGAGGTGAAGCCGGGAGCTTGGGCGCTGGCGGCGCCGTCCCAGGAGCCGAGGCGGAAGGCGCCGCGCTGCCAGAGCAAGGGACAAACGTGACGAATTGCCCCAAACTCGTAACGACTCGACTTCTTCTTTCCAGAGCAACGGGGGAGAACCACTTGTGCTTATAAAGATTCCGTTTGAACTGTTATATCCGAAGAAGCCAAGTATGTACGTACTAAGGAACGTGGGTCTGCTCGGATGCATCAGATACGGCCAGACGTGGCCTAGCGAGAAGGCACAATCGGTGCTCGGGCGAGTGCATCAGACGCACGGGGAATGAACTTAGCCGGCAAAGGAAACCATTTTGCAGACAGTTAAAGTCTTCAAGGCCCGCCCCGGATTTACGACGTTTAAGGTTGTGGAGAACAGGCGGCGAGAGATGTGGCGCTAGCCAAGCGCGCGCAGATTGTTCTCGCAGCTCGTCTAGATTCATGCGGCGAGGGTAAGCCACGGCCGACTCGAAGCGTCGTTCGGTGCGTCGTGGTAAGTTCTTACAGCATCGTCGTTGTGCGAGGCTAGTTACTCGAATTTCGCCACGGAACGATTATTGTATGCGCCGCGCCGGGCTATCTTAAGGGCATTCTGCAATGGTCTTTCTGAAACGTTTCGGTCTACGCATTCGTAAGAAACCGTAACGCTCGCTGACCAAGCGTCGTGCGCGGACTCGCCTCTGCGCCTGCGCAGGCGCGCGGAAGGCGTCACTCTCGGCAATCGGCCGCGGCCAGCCGGCCACGTACTCGAGGATCGCGGCGCGCTCGTCGAACAGCTCGCGCTCGGCTTCGGACAAGTCGAGGCGCATGGGCGGAAGCGTTAGCCGCCCGACGGGCTCGACGGGCGAGCCAGCTTTGCCTCGGCGAGCTGCGCCCCTGATGCAACTGACTACCGGCTGACTAGGGAAAGTTAAGGGGCTGCGGAGCTACCACAACTCCTTGATTATCTGGCTCCCCGGGCCGGACTCGAACCAGCGACCAACGGATTAACAGTCCGCCGCTCTACCAACTGAGCTACCGGGGAGTGGTCGCAGCGCGGGTCTGCGAAGAGGCGAAATTGTCCGGCAAGCCTGTCGGGCAGTCAAGGCGTTACGGGCGATCGCGCATCCAGGGCGTGCGCGATGCGCGCCACAGCGCTCTCGAGTGTCGCGAGGCTGCAGGCGAACGACAGCCGGACGTGGCCCGGAGCCCCGAAGGCGGTCCCGGGAACCACCGCCACGCCGGCCTTGTCGAGCAGGAACTCGGCGAACTGCGTATCGTCCTCGACCGTTTCGACCGCCCGGATCGCCGTGCTCACGTCGGGAAAGGCATAGAACGCGCCGTCGGCAGGAAGGCAGGTGAAGCCGGGGAGGGCGTTCAACGCCGCCACCAGCCAGTCGTGCCGCTCGCGGAAGGCGCGCGCCATGTCCGCGACGCATGCCTGGTCGCCGGTGATGGCGGCCAGCGCGGCGTGCTGCGAGATCGAGCAGGGGTTGGAGGTGCTCTGGCCCTGGACCTTGGCCATGGACGCGATGAGCTTGCGGGGTCCGCCGGCATAGCCGATGCGCCAGCCCGTCATCGCGTAGGACTTCGACACGCCGTTGATCGTCACCACCCGGTCGTGCAGGTCGGGTGCCACGGTGAGCAGGCTGGCGAACGGCTCACGGCCCCAGTAGATGTGCTCGTACATGTCGTCGGTGGCGGTCACGATCTGCGGGTGGCGGCGGAGCACCTCCGCCAGGCCGCGCAGCTCTTCGCCCGAATACGCCACCCCGGTCGGATTGCTGGGGCTGTTGATGATGAGAAGCCGCGTACGCGGCGTGATCGCCGCCTCGAGCTGCTCGGGCGTCACCTTGAAGTTCTGCGCGGCGCTTGCCGCAACGATGATCGGCGTCGCGTCCATCAGGAGAACGATGTCGGGATAGGATACCCAGTACGGCGCCAGGATGATGGCTTCGTCGCCGGGGCCCAGCAGGGCGGCGGCGAGGTTGTAGATGCTCTGCTTCGCCCCGCAGGAGACGAGCACCTGCTCCGGGCGATATTCGATCTGGTTGTCGCGGCGGAACTTCTCGCAGATGGCCGCGCGCAGTTCGGCGATGCCCTCGACGGCCGTGTACTTCGTGTGCCCCGCGCGAATCGCCTCCACGGCCGCCGCCTTGATGTGCTCCGGCGTATCGAAGTCCGGCTCGCCGGCGCCCAGGCCGATGACGTCGCGGCCGTCCCTCTTGAGCTGCGCGGCCCGCGCGGTGACGGCGAGGGTGGGCGATGGCTTGACGCGGGCAACCCGCTCGGACAGGCGAAGCTCCACGGAATTCCCCTGATGTATAGTGACGAGTGATGCGGCGGTCGCGCGCGGCGGCGCAGCGCCATGTTGGGATGAAAGGCCCGCCCGCGTCCAGTACCCGTTGGCCGCACCTCGCGATGACATGAGCCATACCTTCGAACTCGTAGCCGATTATTCGCCCGCGGGCGACCAACCGGAGGCCATCCGCAAGCTGACGGAAGGGCTGGAGGTGGGCCTCGCCGGGCAGACCCTGCTGGGCGTCACCGGCTCCGGCAAGACGTACACGATTGCCAACGTGATCGCCAACGTGCAGCGGCCGACGCTCGTGCTCGCGCACAACAAGACGCTGGCGGCACAGCTCTACGGCGAGTTCCGCGAGTTCTTCCCGAACAACTCGGTGGAGTACTTCGTCTCCTATTACGACTACTACCAGCCCGAGGCCTACGTTCCGTCGACCGATACCTACATCGAGAAGGATTCCTCCATCAATCAGCACATCGAGCAGATGCGGCTGTCGGCCACGAAGGCACTGCTTTCGCGTCCCGATTCGATCATCGTCGCCACCGTGTCGGCCATCTATGGCCTCGGCGATCCGGGGGCCTACCTGTCCATGGTGCTGCACCTGGATCGGGGCGACCGGATCGGCCAGCGCACGATCCTGCGGCGGCTCGCGGACATGCAGTACACGCGCAACGAGATGGACCTGAGGCAGGGCACCTACCGTGTGCGCGGCGAGGTCATCGACGTGTTTCCGGCCGAATCCGAGCGCGAGGCCGTGCGCATCGAGCTGTTCGACGAGGAGATCGAGTCGCTGGCGTACTTCGACCCGCTGACCGGCGAGGTGCTGCGCAAGGTGCCGCGCACGACGATCTTCCCGAAGTCGCACTACGTGACGCCCCGCGAACGCCTGCTCGGCGCACTGGACGCGATCAAGTCGGAGCTGCGGGAACAGCTCGAGGTGCTGCGCTCCGAGGGCAAGCTGCTGGAGGCGCAGCGGCTCGAGCAGCGCACGATGTTCGACCTCGAGATGATCCAGGAGCTCGGCTATTGCCAGGGCATCGAGAACTATTCGCGCTACCTGAGCGGCCGGGCGTCCGGGGAGCCGCCGCCCTGCCTGTTCGACTACCTGCCGCGCGACGCCCTGCTGGTGGTGGACGAAAGCCACGTCACGATTCCGCAGCTTGGCGGGATGTACCGGGGCGACCGGTCGCGCAAGGAAACCCTCGTGCAGTACGGTTTCCGCATGCCCTCGGCGCTGGATAACCGGCCGCTGCGCTTCGACGAGTTCGAGGCGCTGGCGCCGCAGACGATCTACGTCTCGGCGACGCCGCGGGAATACGAAACGGCCCGCTCCGGACAGGTCGTGGAGCAGCTCGTCCGGCCGACGGGCCTGGTGGACCCGCAGGTCGAGGTGCGACCCGTGCGGCAGCAGGTCGACGACGTGCTGTCGGAGATCCAGGAGCGCGTCGCGGTCAACGAGCGCGTGCTGATCACGACGCTTACCAAGCGCATGGCCGAGGACCTCACGGATTACCTATTCGAGCACGGCGTGCGCGTGCGCTACCTGCACTCGGACATCGACACCGTGGAACGCACCGAGATCCTCCGCGACCTGCGGCTCGGCGAGTTCGACGTGCTCGTCGGCATCAACCTGCTGCGCGAGGGCCTCGACATGCCCGAGGTATCGCTGGTGGCGATCCTGGATGCGGACAAGGAGGGCTTTCTGCGCTCCGAGGGATCGCTGATCCAGACGATCGGGCGGGCGGCGCGCAACGTCAACGGCAAGGCCATCCTGTACGCCGACACCGTCACCGGTTCCATGCGCCGCGCCATCGACGAGACCGAGCGCCGCCGCAACAAGCAGATCGCCTTCAATCTGCAGGAGGGGATCACGCCGCAGACCATCGTGAAGCGCGTCGCCGACATCATGGAAGGGGCCCGCGAGGAGGGCGCAAAGGGCCGGGCCGGCAAGGGCGGCAGGCGCCGCGTGGCGGAGCCGAGGCTGGTCTATCAGCAGCTCTCGCCGGAGGAGGTGATGAAGCGCATCCGCCGGCTCGAGGCGGACATGTACCGCCATGCGCGCGAGCTCGAGTTCGAGGCCGCCGCCCGGCTGCGCGACGAGATCGAGGCCCTGCGCCGCGATGGCCTGGGCCTTCCGTCCGAGAAGGCCGGATAGCCAAATGCACGCGGGCGGCCCCCGCGCGCTACACGCTGGGCGACGCCGTGGTAGCCGATGTCGGCCGGGTTGCGGCGAAGCGGAAACCCGGCGGAAACGCCGGGATTTCATCCCGGTCGGCATCCCGGGCCAGCCTGGGCTCCTGGCGGTAACAGCGCAGGCCCGCCGGAGCGGCGGGAGACCGGCAGCAGCGCCGGGATTTCCCCGGGCTGACCGGGCGTTACCACCGGTGGCCGGGCTTGCCGGGTCTCGTGGCCGTGGGTATCCTTTGCCGCCTTGCAACAGGCGCGTAGCTCAGTGGTAGAGCACTACGTTGACATCGTAGGGGTCGGCGGTTCAAACCCGCCCGCGCCTACCACCCCCCGCACCACGTTCCGGCGCGGCACGACTGGTGCCTGCCTGGAGCGTGGTGTCCGTCACTGAAATCCATATCCTTCTATGCCGGTCATCACTCTCCCTGACGGAAGTCAGCGGCGCTACGATGCGCCTGTCACAGTCGCCCAGGTGGCGGCCGACATCGGCCCCGGCCTGGCCAAAGCAGCCGTCGCCGGCCGCGTCGACGGCGGCCGCCTTGTGGACACCTCGTTCCGGGTCGAGGCCGACACGCCGCTCGCCATCGTGACGGGGCGGGACGCCGAGGGACTGGAGGTCATCCGGCATTCCACCGCCCACCTGCTGGCGCAGGCGGTGAAGCAGCTCCACCCCGACGCGCAAGTCACGATCGGTCCTGTCATCGAGGACGGCTTCTACTACGACTTCGCCTACGAGCGGCCCTTCACCCCGGAGGACCTGCAGGCGATCGAGGCCCGCATGGCGGAGCTCGCCGAAGCCGACCTGCCGGTCGAGCGCGAGGTCATGGACCGCGACGACGCGGTGGCCTTCTTTCGTGGCATCGGCGAGGAATACAAGGCGCGCATCATCGAGGACATCCCCGCCGGCGAGTCGATCAGCCTGTACGGCCAGGGCGACTTCAAGGACCTGTGCCGGGGCCCGCACGTGCCAAGCACCGGCCACCTGAAGGCCTTCAAGCTGACGAAGGTCGCGGGCGCGTACTGGCGCGGCGATTCGCGCAACGAGCAGCTGCAGCGCATCTACGGCACGGCCTGGCCGGACCGCAAGTCGCTGGCCGCCTACCTGAAGCGTCTGGAGGAGGCGGAGAAGCGCGACCACCGGCGGATCGGCAAGGAGCTCGACCTCTTCAGCGTGCAGGAAGGTGCCGGCGGCGGGCTGGTGTTCTGGCACCCGAAGGGCGCGCGCATCCGCCGCGTCATCGAGGACTACTGGCGCGAGCGCCATGCGGCCGCGGACTACGAGCTGCTCTACACGCCGCACATCGCGCTGGAGGAACTCTGGCACACCTCCGGCCATACCGACTTCTATCGCGAATCCATGTACAAGCCGATGGAGGAGGACGAGCAGCTCTACCAGCTCAAGCCGATGAACTGCCCGTTCCACATCCTGATCTACCAGGATCGCCTGCGCTCGTACCGCGAGCTGCCGATCCGCTGGGCAGAGCTCGGCACCGTGTACCGCCACGAGATGTCCGGCGCGCTGCACGGGCTCATGCGCGTGCGCGGCTTCACGCAGGACGACGCCCACGTGTTCTGCCGCGAGGAGCAGATCGAGTCCGAGGTGCTGGCGGTGCTGAACCTCACGCTCGACATGCTGCGCGACTTCGGCTTCGAGCAGTACGAGGTCAACCTCTCCACCCGGCCGGAGAAGGCGGTGGGCGCCGTCGAGATCTGGGACAAGGCCACGGCCGCGCTGAAGGGCGCGCTGCAACGCAAGGGGCTGGACTACATCCTCGACGAGGGCGGCGGCGCATTCTACGGGCCGAAGATCGACCTGAAGATCGAGGACGCCATCGGCCGGAAGTGGCAGTGCTCCACCATCCAGCTCGATTTCAACCTGCCCGAGCGCTTCCAGATGGAGTACGTGGCCGCCGACGGCGAGCGAAAGCGGCCGATCATGATCCACCGGGCCCTGCTGGGCTCGCTGGAGCGCTTCTTCGGCATCCTGATCGAGCACTACGAGGGCCGCTTCCCGCCCTGGCTGGCGCCGGTGCAGGCCGTGGTGCTGAACATCACCGACCGGCAGGCCGAATACGCGGATTCGGCCGTCAAATCCTTAAGGAATCAGGGATTTCGAGTCGAATCGGACTTGAGAAACGAGAAGATCGGCTTTAAAATCCGCGAGCACACACTGCAAAGGGTGCCTTTCCTTCTCGTTGCGGGCGACCGGGAGAAGGAGGCTGGAACGCTGGCCGTGCGTTCGCGCAGCGGCGAGGATCTCGGCTCGATGTCACTCGATGACATCGCCGGGTACCTCGGCCGGGAAGTCGCGAGGCGCGGCCGGTCTGTTATGGAGGAATGACAATCTCAGCGACGAAGCGTGTTCGGCGTAACGACGAAATCGGAGCACCGAATCTCAGGATCATAGGCGCGGAGGGCGATCAGCTCGGCATCATGAGCCGCGAAGAGGCCTTGAGGATGGCCTCGGAACAGGGCCTCGACCTCGTGGAAGTGGCACCGACGGCGGAGCCGCCCGTCTGCAAGGTGATGGACTACGGCAAGTTCGTCTTCGAGCAAAGCAAGAAGACGCACGCGGCGAAGAAGAAGCAGCGCCAGATCCAGGTCAAGGAAGTGAAATTCCGACCGGGCACCGAAGAAGGCGATTATCAGGTCAAGCTGAGAAACCTCACGCGGTTTCTGACCGCGGGAGACAAGGCCAAGGTAACCCTGAGGTTCCGCGGCCGGGAGATGGCGCACAGGGAACTGGGTGCCAAGCTCCTCGAAAGGGTGCGGGACGACCTGGCGGAGCTCGCCACGGTCGAGCAGTTCCCGCAAATGGAAGGGCGCCAGATGACGATGGTGCTGACGCCCAAGAAAAAGTGAGCACGGGGCGAGTCCCCGCTGCTACGCCTGCCGGGCAATAGCGTCCGACCAGGCCACAAACGGAGAAAACGAGATGCCCAAGCTGAAAACCAATCGCGGCGCCGCCAAGCGGTTCCGCGTGAGGGCGAAAGGCGGCTTCAAGCGCGGCCAGTCGCACCTCAACCACATCCTCACGAAGAAGAGCACCAAGCGGAAGCGGCACCTGCGTGCGACCGCCGAGGTGGCGGACGCCGACCTGAAGTCCGTCCGCCGCATGCTGCCGTACGCGTGAGGAGCTAGACCATGGCAAGAGTCAAACGCAGCGTGACCGCCCGGGCGCGGCACAAGAAGGTCCTGAAGAAGGCCAAGGGTCACTACGGACAGCGGCGCAAGAGCTTCCGCGTGGCGAAGCAGTCCGTCACCAAGGGCGGGCAATACGCGTTCCGCGACCGGCGCGCCCGCAAGCGCGAGTTCCGCGCCCTGTGGATCGTGCGCATCAATGCCGGCGCCCGCATGCACGGGTTGTCGTACAGCCGCCTGATGGACGGGCTGAACAAGGCCGGCGTGGAGCTGGACCGCAAGGTGCTGGCGGATATGGCGGTGTTCGAGCCGGAGGCGTTTGGCGTGATCGCCGAACAGGCCAGGGCCGCACTCGCGCCGAACGTCACGGGCTGATTCAGCCGCCGCGCCGGCACCCGCCGCCGCGGCACGATCGCGAAGGGGGAAAGGCCTTACCCGCCTTTCCCCCTTTCTGTTTGTGCAGGGGAGACGACTGTTGGACGACGCGGCAAAGCTGCTGGAGAACGGCCGTGAGGAACTGGCGGCCTGCAACGACTTGGGCGCGCTCGACCAGGTGCGGGTGCGCTATCTCGGCAAGAAGGGGCTCATCACCGAGCTGCTGAAAGGACTCGGGCGCCTGCCCGCCGAGGAGCGCCCGGCCGCGGGGCAGCGGATCAACGAGGCGAAGGAGGCGCTGCAGGCGGCGCTGGCCACGCGGCGCGCGGATCTCGAGTCGGCGCGCGAGCAGGCCGTCATCGAGTCGCATCGCGTCGACGTCACCCTGCCGGGTCGCGGCGAGGGCATCGGCGGCCTGCATCCGATCACGCGCACGCTGCGGCGCATGGAGACCATCTTTCGCCATGCCGGCTTCGAGGTGCACACGGGGCCGGAGGTCGAGGACGAGTTCCACAACTTCGAGGCGCTGAACATTCCCGCGCACCATCCGGCGCGCGCGATGCACGACACGTTCTACTTCGGCGACGGCCGGCTGCTGCGCACCCACACCTCGCCGGTGCAGATCCGCGCCATGCGCACGCATGGCGCGCCGATCCGCCTCATCGCGCCGGGGCGCGTCTATCGCTGCGATTCCGACCAGACGCACTCGCCGATGTTTCACCAGCTCGAGGGCCTGGTCGTGGACCGCGGCGTCAGCCTCGCGAACCTGAAGGCGGCGCTGCACGACTTCCTCGAAAGCTTCTTCGAGCGGCGCGTGAGCCTGCGCTTCCGTCCCTCGTACTTCCCGTTCACGGAGCCATCCGCCGAGGTGGACGTGAGCTGGGGCGAGGGCTGGCTGGAGGTGCTCGGCTGCGGAATGGTGCACCCGAAGGTGCTCGAGTTCGGCGGCATCGATCCCGAGGAATTCACCGGCTACGCCTTCGGCATGGGTGCGGAGCGTCTCGCGATGCTGCGCTATGGTGTGGACGACCTGCGGCTGTTCTTCGACAACGACCTGCGCTTCCTGCGCCAGTTCAATCAGGGAGCGGTGCGATGAAGTTCAGCGAGCGCTGGCTGCGGGAGTGGGTCGACCCGCCGCTGGACACCGCCGAGCTGGTCCACCGGGTCACGATGGCGGGGCTCGAGGTCGGTGCGACCGAGCCGGTCGCGGCCGAGTTCAGCGGCGTCGTCGTCGGCGAAGTGCTGGCCGTCGAGCCCCATCCGGACGCGGAAAAGCTGACCGTGTGTGCCGTGGACGTCGGCGGGGCGGGGCGGCTGTCCATCGTGTGCGGGGCGCCGAACACGCGCGCCGGCCTGAAGGCACCCGTGGCGCTCGTCGGGGCAAGCCTGCCCGGTGGCCTGAAGATCAGGCGCACAAAGCTGCGCGGCGTGCAGAGCGAGGGCATGCTCTGCTCGGAGCGGGAGCTGGGGCTGGCCGACAGCCACGCGGGTCTGATGGAGTTGCCGGCCGACGCGCCGGTCGGCAGCGACCTGCGCGAGTGGCTGGCGCTGGACGACGTGTCGCTCGACGTGGAGCTCACGCCCAACCGCGGCGACTGCCTGAGCGTGCTGGGGATGGCGCGCGAGGTGGCGCTCATCACCGGCCTGGAGCTGCAGTGGCCGCCGCTGGAAGCCGTGCCCGCGGCCTGTGGTGACGAGTTCCCCATCGACGTGCGTGCGCCCGAGGCCTGCGCGCGCTTCGTCGGGCGCGTCATCCGCGGCATCCGGCCCGATGCGGTGACGCCGCTGTGGATGCGCGAGAAGCTGCGCCGCTCCGGCATCCGCCCGATCCATCCGGTCGTCGACGTCACCAACTACGTCATGCTCGAGCTCGGACAGCCGATGCACGGCTTCGACCTGGCGACACTCGAGAACGGCATCGTGGTGCGCTTCGCCGAGCCGGGCGAGAAGCTGGTGCTGCTGGACGGACGCAAGCTGTCGCTCGAGCCGGACATGCTGGTCATCGCCGATCATCACACGGCGCGCGCGGTGGCCGGCGTGATGGGCGGCGAGACTTCCGGCGTGTCGGACACCACGACCGACGTGTTCTTCGAGGTCGCCTGGTTCAATCCGCTCGCGATCGCGGGTCGCGCCCGCCGGCTCGGCCTGCATACCGACGCGTCGCTGCGCTTCGAGCGCGGCGTGGATCCGCTGCAGCAGCGGCGCGCGGTCGAGCGGGCGACGGCGCTGCTGACCCGCATCGCGGGCGGACATCCCGGGCCGGTCGTGGAGCGGGTGGCGGAGGCGCAGCTGCCGTCACGGGCGCCGATTGCGCTACGCCGGCAGCGGCTGGCACTGCTGCTCGGCCACCCGGTGCCCGACGCCGACGTCGAGCGCGTGCTGACGGGCGCGGGACTCGACCTCATCGGCGGCGACGACGGTTGGCTCGCGACGCCGCCCTCGTGGCGCTTCGACCTGTCACTCGAGGTCGACCTCATCGAGGAGGTCGCACGGGTAGTGGGTTACGAGTACTTCAGCGAGGCGCGCGGGGCGGGCGCGACCGTGCTCGGCGAGGCGCCGGAAAACCGGGTGCCGACGGCGCGCCTGGCCGACACGCTCGTGGCGCGCGGCTACCAGGAAGTCGTCACCTACAGCTTCGTTGATCCCGGGCTGCAAAAGACGCTGTTTCCGGACGCGGCCACGCTGCCGCTGGCCAATCCCATCTCGTCCGAGATGAGCGACATGCGGGTGTCGCTGTGGCCAGGCCTGATCCTGACCCTGCAACGCAACCTCAGCCGCCGGCAGGGGCGGATCCGGATCTTCGAGTCCGGACTCAGGTTTGTGGTGCAAGAGGATGAACTGGAACAACTTGGCACTATCGCCGGGCTGGCTGCGGGAACCCGCCTGCCCGAACAGTGGTCGGCGGGGGAGGAACCCGTCGACTTCTTCGACGTCAAGGCCGACGTGGAGGCATTGCTAGCCCAGACGGGGGCCACGTTCCGCTTTGAGCCGGCCGGGCATCCCGCGCTGCATCCCGGCCAGAGCGCCCGCATCCTGCGCGAGGGGCGGCAGGCCGGCTGGATTGGCGTCCTGCATCCCCGCCTGGTGCGGCTCCTGGACCTGGATCTGGCGCCCGTACTGTGGGAACTCGATCAGCGGGTGAGCTTCGCCGCCAACCTGCCGGTCCATACGGGCGTTTCCCGCTTTCCGGCCATCCGGCGCGACATCGCGGTGCTGGTGGGCGAGGGGGTCCAGGCGGCCGATTTGCTGGACGCGGCACGCACCGCGGCGGGTCCCCTTTTAACAGAATGCATGATTTTCGACGTCTATACGGGCGATCGTATAGATTCGGGGCTAAAAAGCGTCGCTTTGGGCTTGATTTTGCAGGAATCCTCACGCACCCTTACCGACCAAGAGGCCGACCGCGTGGTTGGCGCCGTGGTGAACCGCCTCGAAGGAGACTTCGGGGCCAGGATGAGAGATTGAGATGGCACTCACCAAGGCAGAGATGGCTGAAGCGCTGTTCAACGAGCTCGGCCTCAACAAGCGGGAGGCCCGCGAACTGGTCGAGATGTTCTTTGAGGAGCTGCGAGCGTCCCTGGCCAACGGTGAGCAGGTGAAGCTGTCCGGCTTCGGGAACTTCGACCTTCGGGACAAGAACCAGCGCCCGGGCCGCAATCCTAAAACCGGCGAGGAAATCCCGATCACGGCACGGCGTGTCGTGACGTTCCGGCCCGGCCAGAAGCTCAAGACGCGAGTGGAAGCCTATGCTGGAAGCGGGCAATAACAGCGAGTTGCCCCCGATCCCGGGGAAGCGTTATTTCACGATCGGTGAAGTGAGCGAGCTGTGCGGCGTCAAGCCGCACGTGCTGCGCTACTGGGAGCAGGAGTTTCCGCAACTCAAGCCGGTGAAGCGACGGGGCAACCGCCGCTACTACCAGCGGCGCGACGTGCTGCTGATCCGCCAGATCCGCGGCCTGCTCTACGAGGAGGGCTTCACGATCGGTGGCGCACGCCAGCGTCTGACCGGCGACGAAGCCAAGGAAGACCTCACGCAGAGCGTGCAGATCGTGCGCCAGATCCGTCTCGAGCTGGAAGAAATCCTCAAGATCCTGCGCCGTTCGAGCTGAGCGGCGGCTATGCCGGGCGGATGCCTTCGGGTATCCTGTCGGCCCTTCGCGGCGGCCTCCCGGCTGCCCGGATTCTCTCTCGGTCGGGGCGTGGCGCAGCCTGGTAGCGCACCTGCATGGGGTGCAGGGGGTCGGAGGTTCAAATCCTCTCGCCCCGACCATCTAACAATCTGAATCTACGTGAGAAAACGGCCATTCCCGATCTAGTACTGCAGCGCCGTTTTCCCGCCATGGGCGGTAACCACCGAGGATCAAAGCGTGGCGCATACGTGGCAAGCCAAAGGCGAGCACTCTCATGAGGCGCCGACGGCAAGGTGAGAACGTTGGACCCGTATGACCTGGTCGGCTACGGAATAACAGAAGAAGAGCTGCCCTCGACTTTGGAGCTTTATAACGCAGTCGCCGCGCAGGGCCGCGACCGCGGGTTGAGCATCCTGGAGATTCGAGATCTCCTCCTAAAGGCAATCGACGCACGGAATCGTGCAGCACATGCGGCCGGCACTCCGGCACCGCCCCTGCCGCTGCTCCTTCGAGTATTCAGTCGATCGAACATAGCTCTGCTAGTGCTGGCCGCGCTGATCCGACTGCGTGGCTGTGACGTTACTTTCTTTGAACAGAATGTGACGAACACCATCATCCAGGCCAGTCCGCCAGCGGTAGCAAAATTTGACGAGGACCAGAAGCACGAGCTAATCCGGCGCACAATTCAGGAATTCATCGACGCCGGTGTCGTGATAAAGCCTAGCGAGCCGCCAGCGGCTTCGCCGGAGGCCGCGCCGCCCGAGGGCACTGAGCAGCCCTAGCCCGCCGCGTCGACCAGCCGGCGCTCGTCGAGTTCGTCCGCCGCCGCGAAGACTGACAGGGCCGTATTGAGGGTCATCACCAGGCTGGCGACGTCGGCCGCAGCAAAATGCTTCTCCTGCTCGGCTTGGTCGGAGGACAGCGTCAGCCCGACCACACGGACGAGATCCATCGCGAACGGACGGATGTCGCGGCCGTCGCATCCGGCCGAGATCTCGACGTTGAAGGCCGGCAGGCTGACGTGAAGAGTCGCAGCGGGAGAGGTAAGATTCTGCGTAGCCATGATTCACTCCAGGTAGCGGGTCGTGGTCAGCCCCTGGCCGGCGTTCGCGCGTCAAGATTGACGTTCAGGTTCGATGGAGAAGACGCCGTTCTGATCGACTATCGGGACTATCACTGAGAGACGAGAATCATGGGACGAATGTTCAATCCGCCGCACCCCGGTGAATCCATCCGCGAGGATGTCTTGCCGGCTTTGGGCGTTACGGTGACGGAAGCCGCGAAACAACTCGGCGTTGCGCGAGTGACGCTGTCGCGCCTGATCCACGGACAGTCCGGCATTTCTGCGGATATGGCGCGGCGGCTGGAAGCGTGGCTCGGAGGGCCGAAGCACGGCCCGAGCGCCGAGAGCTGGCTCAAGATGCAAGCCGACTACGACTTGTGGCTGGCCATGCAGCAGCCGGCGCCGAAGGTCGTCAGGGCGCGAACCGCAACGCCCTGACCGCGCGAATGACTGAGCGGTACGTCGAGATCCGGTTGCTAAGATTTGCCTCATATGTGCCTATCAGTGCTTGTATGGAGATCGTGTCCGTAGGCGTCCCCATCGGCTTCAATAGAAACAATCGGTAGCGGTCGAGACTCGGCCTACGCAATGCGGAGGTCAGGGATTCGACCCCCGTCGGCTGCACCAATCCACCTTTCCATCAAGCGCTTACAAGGCCCCGAAGGAGCTTTGCATTTTGCGGGACCTGCGAGGCGCAAAACCGTGTTCGGCCCAACAAGCGTGAGGCGCTCGCGTGAATCAGCGCAGGCCCAGGAACCCCAGGATAAACAGGATGATGACGACTGCACCCACAATCCAGATGATTCGGTTCACGGTTCGCTTCCTTTTGCTGCTGCGTTCATTCCTTGGTACCACTGCATGGAGTCCGCTTCAGTGCGTTAGCGAACGCTCGCCTGACATCCTCGGCCCCATGCTTCGCCCGGTCACTCGTCTTGACTGCGCGAAGCTCGCAAGCAGGTCCATGTTCTTGCATTGAGTCAATCAGCAGGTCATCGCTTGACGTCGGTCAGTACGACTGCGACACGGTTTACGGTGCCGGGTTTCGGTTATTCGGTTTGGGATCGGGCACGTGGCCGAATAACGGGAACATCCGACACTAGTGATCGAGGGACTCGCGCGTCAGCTGGAAATAACCGAAATACCGAAACCCGGCACCCAAGGCTTCCATGGGGTGCAGGGGGTCGGAGGTTCAAATCCTCTCGCCCCGACCACTTGATCGCTCAAAACCGAGCACCAGAAGTCGGAGGCTGTGGTGCGTACGCCGGCCTTCGCGGCTCGTCCCTGGACGTCAATATTACGGGAGTCCGAGTGCCACAATGGCCTGCGGAACTACCTTCGGGATGTGCTCGTCACCATGCGCGATCGATTCGAGCACGGACGCTTGTCGCCGTCCTTTGCCTCGGCTGCCTGGGAATGCTTGTACCGGCTCCCATTGCGGCCCAGCGGCCGGACGGGGCCGTGCCCATCACTGCCGAGCCCGACCATAAAATCCGCTTCGACAATGGCAAGGTGCGCATGTATGAGGTCATTCTTCCCAGCGGGGCGGTGACGCTGGCGCACGAACACAGCGCGGACAACTTCACCATTTTCTTTCGCACCGCCGAGATAACGCTCGAACCGCTTCCCGGCACGCCCCGGGTTTTGCAGGTCGTGCCGGGTTTCGTGGGCTATACGTCGACGGCCGAGGGTCCTTATTCCCATCGCGTCACCGTCAGCGGGGAGACGACCTTTCACGTCATCGCAATGGAATTGATGTCTCCCGCGCCCGCCGGACCCGCGACCGCGGCCCGGCGTGCGGGGAGCGCATTCACGGTGGCGCTGGAGAATCCGCGCGGTCGCGCCTACAGCATCACCCTGGCACCGGGCGAGTCGACGGAGGCGTTCAACCGGCCGGCGGGTACCGCGCTCTTTGCAATCTCCAGCGGCCGGATCAGCGAGTTGGCTGCAGGCCAGCAGGCACGCCTGTGGGATTTCGAGCCGGCGCATTTCCGCTGGTTCGAGCACGGCGAAACGCTGTCGATCAAGAACGAGGGCGCGGCGCCCGTGGAGTTGGTGGCCATCGAGGTCTTCTGAACAGGAAGAAAAAAGTCAGGCCGTCGTTCAGGCGCAGAGCTCGCGATGTTCATTCTAATGGCCTATGGTTTTCCCAAGGCCCACGAGTCAGCCGCAACAAGAACAAGGCCTGCCCACGTACGCTGTCCAGAATGCGGTCATCGAGATCAGCGAGCGGTTCAGCCGGGACGCGAACACATCAAGGGCGGGAAGCATCTGCCCGAGTACAAGGGCGGCCGCGGCTAAGCATCCAGGGAGGACCCGCGCATGGAACCAAGCACTTCGGCCAGCTCGCTCAAGCACTCCGGCCGGATCCGGGGCGACATCCTCGAGCCCGGCGACAGAGGGTACGAGGAGGCCCGCAAGGTCTGGAACGCCACGGTAGACCGCCGGCCGTCTGCCATCGTCCGGTGCCGCGGAACTGCCGACGTGATCCATGCCGTGAACTACGCCCGGGAGCACGAGCTGTTGCTGGCGGTTCGTGGCGGTGGGCACAGCTTCGCCGGCAAGTCGGTATGCGACGGAGGCTTCGTGATCGACTTGTCGCCGATGCGCGGTGTCTGGGTCTCACCGGACCGCCGGACCGCGCGTGTCCAGGGAGGCGCGACCTGGGCCGATCTCGACCACGAAACGCAGGCCTTCGGGCTGGCCACGACGGGCGGGCTCATTTCGCACACCGGCGTGGCCGGCCTGACATTGGGCGGGGGCATCGGCTGGCTTTCGCGCAAGCACGGCTTGGCCTGCGACAACCTGCTGTCGGCAGACGTGGTCACGGCCGCTGGCGAACTCGTGCACGCCAGCAACGAGGAAGCCGCGGACCTGTTCTGGGGGCTGCGCGGTGGGGGTGGTAACTTCGGCGTGGTCACATCCTTCGAGTTCCGGCTGCATCCCGTGGGGCCCGAGCTGTTCGGCGGCCTGATCATTCATCCATTCGAAGCCGCGGCGGAGGGGCTGCGCTTCTATCGTGACTTCGCCTTGAATGCGCCGGACGAGGTGGCGTGCTACGTCATGTTCGCCCGCATTCCAAGCGTGGCGCCCTTTCCCGAGGAGCACCAGGGGCGCACCGGCTTCATCTTCGCGGCCAGCTACGCCGGCCCTGTGAGTGATGGCGAAGAAGTGCTCGCGCCTTTGCGCGCATTCGGACGGCCGATTCTCGATGCGCTGCAACCGACGCGCTATACCACCTTGCAGCAGGCCTTCGACGAACCGCAGAAACCCGGCAACCGCTGGTACGGCAAGTCCGGATTCTGGAACGAGATGACCGATGCGGCTATCGATACGCTGGTCCGCGGCGTGGATCCATTGTCCGGCCCGATGACCATGGTATTTTTCGAGCCCATGGGCGGCGCGGTAGGCCGCGTCCCGGTCCACGCGACCGCCTTTCCCCATCGTATCGCTCCGTTCAACTTTGGCATCACTGCCGGCTGGACGGACCCCGCCGAGGACGCCGAGCACATGGCATGGGCCCGGGAGTTCCACGCGAGCTTGTCATCGTACGACCAGGGCGTCTACGTGAACTACGCGGACGAAGACGAATCCGGGCGCACCGACGCCGCCTACGGCGCGAACTACAACCGGCTGGTCGAGCTCAAGAATTGCTGGGATCCACACAATCTCTTTCGCATGAACATGAACGTCGCGCCCACGGCAACAGCCGACGAAAGATGACGTCCCAACGATTCGCCACCTGCGTTTACGGTGCCCGTTTACGGTGCCGGGTTTTGGTTATTCGGTTTTGGGATCGGGTACGCGGCCGAATAACTGGGAGCATCCGACGCTAGTGCTCGAGGGACTCGCGTGTCAGCTGGAAATAACCGAAATACCGAAACCCGGCACCCAAAGCGTGATGGCCCCCGCTGCCTCAATTCCGATCCGCGAATGTCGCTCAGAACTCCGACCGGACGACTGTCGCCGCCTTCGATCGAGCTGATGGGAAAGCACTACATTTCTCAGTTCTACCTGCGCGGCTTCTGCACTGGAAACGCCATCCAGGCATATGACCGAAGCGAAGGAAGGCACTTCGGCTCGCAGCCTAAATCGGTCGGGAACGAAACCGCCATGTATCCCAGAAGGTTGAGGACTACCTGGCACAGCAGATCGAAGACCCGGCAAAGCCAGCGATCGAGAGTATTCGCGAGCACAAACCAATCAGCGGAACGAAGCGCGCTTGCGAATTACATCATTGCAATGTGGAAACGTGTTTAACGTGAAGTACATACTGGACTCGAGGCTCAGGCCCTTCCGGCCCTAGTCGGGTCTCAACCGATCGAGATGAGCGCACGGCGGCGGCGGCGCTGCCGCCACTCGGTGCGCAGGGTGCCGACGGCGATCGCGATCCAAGCCGCGTGGAACAGGGCGCCGACGACGAGCACGGCGCTCCCGGGGACCGGCCCGATCGCGGCCCGCTCGACGACGTCGCCGATGCTGGCGGCCGGCACCGGGTGGATGGCCAGCTTGCCGAGATAGGCCACCGCCATGACGGCGAGGAGGAAGACGTAGTTCTTCCTCAGGCGCCGGCCGAGGGCGCACAGGTAGCTGACGTGGAACCGCGGCTGGCGCAGGTCCCTGGACAGCAGGGCGTCCCAGCGGCCGTCGCGCGCGACGCCGGTGCCGGCCACGAGGGGCGCGTAGAACTCGGTTTCCAGAAGCCGGCAACGCGCCCGCCAGACGTTGAAGTAGCGGTAGCGGCGCGCCTCGAGGCCGAGGAACACGGCCACCAGCAGCACGACGAGGATCAGCGGCAGCGCCGAGGCGTTCGCGTCGGCGAAGCCGAGCGACAGCGCGAGGCCGCTCGTGACGACGGCCCAGTTGGTCGTGTTGTCGAGCCGCGAGCGCCAGGCCGTGCTGCGGTAGACCTCGCCGCGGTAGAGGTGGGCGATGGCGGTGAGCTCCGCGGCGCTGTAGCGGACGGCCTCAGGCCCGTTTCTTGCCTTGTCGTTCATGGCGCGATCCTCGCCGGCTCCCCCTGGCTCAGAGTCTAGGCCCGGCCGGCGCCGCCGCACGAGGTTCACAAACAGACCGTCTGCCCCCACTGCGACGGCGTCAACGGCGTCCCGGCCGGCCGAAATGCGGCCGCTGCAAGGCGCCGCTGTTCACCGGTTCCCCTTTTCCGCTGACGGCGGCGAACTTCGACGGCCACGCGGGCCGCAGCGACATCCCGGTGCTTGTGGACTTCTGGGCGACCTGGTGCGGGCCCCAGTGTTTTGCAATGGAAGGTGCCAGTGATGCTAAGAAACTGGTGTAATAACAGGCTGTTGCAGTTCTCTCTGCTTATCCCTTCGAATATCAGCAATTAGCGTTCTACAGGCACCTGGCCAAACGGCAGGACGGCAATCGACCCTTTGGACGTTTTGTGACCTGGTTACCTGGCCGGGCACATGCAACTTTGTATGCTGCCGTCGGCGGAGAAATTGGCACAGAAATGGACAAGAAGCGGGCTACGAAAAACACGGCAGTCGCGAGAAGCGTGCCCAGAACGTCGGGGTATGCGACGCGCGGCCATTGCTCCCTGTCTTCAAAGTGGCCTTACACCCTTGTACACAGCAGTTACAGGGAAACTGGGCGAACTGACCTCGTGGAATTCTTCGATCCCAGAAGCAAAGACGGCTTGGACCCCGGCTCGAGGTGGCACGATCCCGAAATGTTGGTCGGCATCACGTTCGATCTGACCACGCCACAAAACAGGAGGTCCGAGTACCGGGTGTTTCTCTCGACGTCCGATGTGAGCCGACTGGTCAATTGGTTGCGCTCCACGCAGCGCGACGAATCGGAAAGCATCATTTTCTGACAGTTCGCCTGCTGGCCGCGGCCGACCGCAGAGAGCGATGCCCTCCGCCACGTCTGCCGCTTGCCATGGGAACGCGGAGCCTTCCGCCTGCTTGCGGCACGGTCCCGCCCACTGTCGCTTCCAGGCGTCCGGCTACACCTCGCGCCAGGTGACGCCACAATGAGCGCACGTCCAGGGTGTCGCGCTTCACCTCGCGAGGCGAGCAGGAGTCGCCGAACAGGTCTCTGCCGCTGGCAATGAGCTTCCGGAGAGCATGGTGCCACCGTGCTGTTTCCCACCATCGCGCGCGCGGCTCATTCATACCGAAGTGCCGGGATCTGCCGATTACCTATACTTTGCCTTCTAGAAGGGTGCATGAGCTGAGGTGAATGCCACTCTTTCCATCACTGGGCAGTGAGTAGGCCGGTGATCGGGTCAGGAACCAGTCGCCCTCGGCGATCGCGGCTTCGACGAGCATCGATAACTGATCGCGGATCCCTTAACGAACGGGACAGGCACTATGGCAACGACAGCCAGCATAACCAGCGAGCAGACCATCGAGGTCAATGTCAACGGACCGGACGACGTCACGACGATGTACATTGTCACCGGAATCGCGAACTCCAATCTCGGCACGTTCTCACCGAGCGGCGGGGGGTTCGAGACCCAGCACCGAACCTTTGAGGCACATGTAGGCCCGTCGCTTACGACTGCGCAGTTCCGCCGGGCCGTGGCGACAGTATCACTAGCATCGCTGTCCGGTCAGGGTGGTGACGCCTCCTTCACACAATGGAGCGTCACGGATATGGACGCGGACTTCGACGATGACGAAGGCAAGGTGCAGCTTCAATTCGATCTGTCGGTGACCGTGGACGCTGGGGCGACAAACGCGAATGCTGTTGTCGGTGGAGTAGGGTTTCAGGTGATCATCCTTGCCGCTTCCACGGCGTGACCGTTTCCGGTGCCGGACCGTTTCCGGTGCCGGGTTTCGGTTATTCGGTTTCGGGTCCGCGGCCGAATAACTCAGGGGACGTCCGGAGCTAGTGCTCGAGGGACTCGCGTGTCCGCTGGAAATTACCGAAATACCGAAACCCGGCACCCAAGGCCGAAACCCGGCACCCAAGGCCCGGTTATTCGGTTTCGGGATCGGGTACGCGGCCGAATAGCTCGGGGGACGTCCGACGCAGCCCTCATTCAGAGGCGGTTCTGCCGCCGAGAATCTCCTTGTTCGATACACGATTGCTCGGTTGGCGTCCTTTCCTCAGGTTCTTTTCAACACCGGAATCGATATCTCCGAGTATCGGACAATGCAGCAAATCAACGCATACGGGGCGCTGGTTCGGACGCTGGATCCGTACGACCATCCCATCTCGAGCCGCCATCGAGGGGCTCGGGCAGACACGTGATGCACGGCCAGACGTTCAATAGCGTAGGGGACAGGAACTCAGCGATCAGCAAGCTGTTGTCAGCCTATTACGCAGACAATGTTCCGAGCAGCAATGACGACAATTGGGGGGAGCAACAGTCGGGAATCAACGGTCACACCATTTCGACCTGCGTCGCGCGGCCTGGAAGGCAACCATCGCCGGGGGTGTGGATTTCAACATCCGTCACAACCAGAAAAGCTGCCCCGGCAATACGACGGAATGCGACACGCCGTTTTCCATCAAGACGATCGCCCAAGACTGGGACTCGGCAGACTTCGTAGCCTTGGTAAATCCGTTCATCGAGGATGTCCTGGGAAGCGACTTCCAGCTCATGGAGCCTGATCCGGCTCTCGTTAGCGGCGGGCGCGGTGGCAAGTATGCGCTGGCAGATCCGGACAGAGAGAAGATCTTGATCCTTACCATGGGTGTCAACGACTCATGGGACTCCGGGGATGGTGGAAGCATTTCCATTGATCTCGGCGGATCATCGGGTCATTGGGACGCGAGCTGGTTCGATCCGAGATCCGGTGAAAGGACTTGCCACGGGTCACTCCACCTAATTCGGATGCCTGGCTCCTGCTGCTGGATAAGATCTGCGGCGGCGAGTCGACGATCTGTACGGGAAACTGCCAATCCCGGACCACCGGTGATCATTGACTGAGCAGATAGATCAGGCCGCCCACGAGGGCATACAGGGTGGCTATGAGGAGAAACAGCCAGGCAAGCGCGATGGCGCCGTCTATGCTCAGTCCAAACGCCGCGCCCACGGCCGCAAATCCCACTTCCCGAACACCAATTCCGTTGATGGATATTGGAAGGATCGTCAGTAGGCTGACGATCGGGACGATCACCGCAAGGGCCGCGAAGTCCATGCCAAGGTCCAGCGCAGCAGCGAGTATCGTGAACTGACACACAACCACTGCCTGCAGAATGCAGGAGAGCACGAGTGCAGAGCCCAGAGACCCGGGCGCCGCTCTCAAGGCAG
>Ga0268386_10000520_pt1 | contig 24533 bp, 22 predicted proteins | sample RVTome_15_FD_200260 | JGI IMG/M metagenome (GOLD analysis project Ga0268386, IMG submission 200260) | Soil microbial communities from uranium-contaminated site in the Upper Colorado River Basin, Wyoming, United States - RVT150D86... ... | reverse complement strand
GCGGACGCCCGCAGCGCCCGGGCCCGGTCGAGCGCGACCGGCAAAGGGTCCAGATCGGGCAGCGAGAGCCATTCGATATCGGGCTCGGAGCGGAACCACGTCGACTGGCGCTTCGCGAAGGCGACGTTGCGCTGCGCGTCCCGCTCGATCGCCGTCTCGCGGTCGATCTCTCCGTCGAGGAGCGCCCAGGCCTCGCGGTAGCCGATCGCGGAGAAGGCCGGCAGCGTCGGTTCGAAGCGCTCACGGAGTGCGCCCGCCTCCTCGACGAGGCCCGCGTCGAACTGGGCGCGGGCCCGATTCGCGATCCACTCCCGGTGCTGCCCGCCGTGGACGTGCAGGCCGAGCCAGGCAACCGGCCCGGGATAGCCACGCGGCGGCGGCGGTGGCGCATCGCCGGCGAGCTCGGCGATCTCGAGCGCCCGCGCGACCCGCCGCGGGTTGGCGAGGTCCGTGCGCGCCGCGCGCTTCGGCGCGAGCCGGTGGAGCCGCGCGACGGCCGCACCGAGCCCCTCCCGGGCGAGCAGCCCTTCGACCGAGGCTCGGGTGTCGCGATCCGATGGCAGGGCTTCGGCGTCGAGACCGCGCGCCACCGCCCGCAGGTACAGGCCCGTCCCGCCGACCAGGATCGCGACGCCGCCACGCTCCCCGATCCCGGCGAGCGCCTCGCTCGAATGACGCACGAAGTGCGCCACCGAGAACGGCTCGTCCGGGTCGACGAGGTCGAGCCCGTGGTGCGGGATGCCTGCCCGCTCGGCCGGCAACGCCTTGGCCGTGCCGATGTCCAGGCCGCGGAAGACCTGCCGCGAGTCGGCCGAGATGACCTCGGCGGGGATGCCTTCGGCGCGAAGGAGGCGAGCGACGTCCAGGGAGAGCCCGGTCTTGCCCGTCGCGGTCGCCCCGGCGATGACGAGGAGCGGCGCGGCCCTCACGCCGTGGCGATCCCCCGGAGTGCATACGGGCCGGCGTGCTCGATGCGGACGTCGACGAGCTGGCCGAGCCAGGACGTCGGACCAGTGAGGTGGACGAGCTTGTTCTGGCGCGTGCGGCCGGAGAGGTGAACCGCCGTCCGTTCCCCCGCCCCGTTCTTCGCTCGCGGTCGAGCGCCCAGGGCGATCGGCGCGTCGGCGTCATCGTGCTCGTGCGAGCGCGGCGGGACGATCGTGTCGACGAGGACCTCCACCTCGCGGGCGAGCCAGGCCCGGTTCCGTTCGAAGCCGATCGGCTCCTGGAGGGCGAGCAACCCGTTCAGGCGGCGACGCTTGTCCGCCGATGGAACGTCGTCGGCAAGGCGCGTCGCGGGGGTGCCGGGTCGCTCGGAATACGCAGCCGCGAAGACCTGGTCGTAGCGGACGCGCTCGAGCAGGCGGAGCGTCGACTCGTACTGCGCCTCGGTCTCGCCGCAGAAGCCGACGATGACGTCCGTCGAGATGGCGATGTCCGGGACGACGGCGCGGATCCGCTCGAGGCGCTCGAGGTAGTGCTCGATCGAGTACTGGCGACCCATCCGCTTGAGGACGCCGTCGTCGCCCGACTGGACGGGCAGGTGGAGCGCCTCGCACACCGACGGGCAGTCGGCCATCGCGTCGATGAGCCGGTCCGAGAGGTCCCACGGGTGGGACGTGATGAACCGCAGGCGCGGGATCGCCGGCGATCCGTCCGCGGTCCGAAGCTCGTCGATCGCGCGGATGAGCTCCGCGAGGTCGGGGCGGCTCCCGAGGTCGAGCTGGCGGCCCGCCCAGCGCTCGGTGCGGACGTGGCCGAATCTCGCTTCCGGCGCGAGGTCGTGCCCGTAGGAGTTGACGTTCTGGCCGAGGAGCGTGACCTCGCGGAAGCCCTGCCCGGCGATCGTCCGCGCCTCGTCGATGATCTCGTCGAACGGTCGCGAGCGCTCGGGGCCGCGGCTGAACGGGACGATGCAGTAGGTGCACGTCTTGTCGCAGCCGTAGATGATCGGCAGCCACGCGCTCACGCTGGAGTGGCGGTGAACGGCGGCGCCCGCCACGGCGGCGGCTCGCGTGACCGCGAGATGGTCCGCGACGCCGACCTGTGTCCGACCGACGATCGTCGTCGCGCCGACCGTGCCCATCGCCGGCGACGTCGTGAGCCCGATCGGACCCTGCGCGGATGCCAGCCCGAGCCGGTCGACGAGCTCCGGCTCCTGGTCCGGCCGCAGGAACAGGTCGACGGCGGGGAAGCGCCGATCCAGCCGCTCCCGGTCCATCTCCCGGACGGCACAGCCGGTCATGACGACGCGCATCGAGGGGTTCGCGTGCTTGAGCCTCGCGAGCTCGCCCTGCCGCCCGATGACCTTCGCCTCGGCCGCCTCGCGAATCGCGCAGGTGTTGATCACGACGAGGTCCGCGGCGTCCATCGACGCCGCCTCGGTGCACCCGGTCGCGAGCAGCCGGCCGGCCATCTCCTCCGAGTCGCTCCGATTCATCTGGCAGCCCAGCGTCCAGACGTAGAACCGGGGCAGGGCGCGAGATTCGGGTCGGAACTCGCCGAGCCGCTCGTCCGCGGCATCGGTCGCCGACCGCCCGGCGGACGCCGGCGGCGGGGCGATCTCGAGCATCGGCAGCAGGCGCCCGGTCGTCATGGCCGTGCCATGCTACCGCCATGTCCGATCCCGGTGAGGTGGGCGAGAAGGGCAGTGACGTCGTCGACGTGGCAACGCCCACGCCGCTCGACGCAGACGCTCGCCGGGAGCTGCTGACCGTCCTGACCGCCGAGCATTCGAATCTCCAGGCGGCGCGGTCAGCCGGTGTCGTGGAGGCGAATGGACGGACGACCGCCTTCCTCGCCGCCCTGTCGGGGTCGCTCGTGGCGCTTGCGCTCGTGGCCCAGGTTCAATCCCTGGGCGAGTTCATTGGCGCGATCGCGCTCGTCCTGGCCGCGACCGTTCTGTACACGGGACTCGTGACCTTCTTCCGGCTTGCACAGCTGGCCCGGCTGGACTCCCGGCTCGTGATCGGGATCAGCCGGATTCGCCACTCGTATCTCGAGATGGTGCCGAGCCTCGCCTCGGTCGAGGTCCTGTCGCCATACGATGATCTCGCCGGGATCCTCGGCGAAACGGGCCTCACGGGCCGAAGCGCCAACCGACTCGACGTCCTCGCCACGGCGCCGGGAATGATCGCCGGCATCGACGGCGTCCTCGCCGCCGTCCTCGCGGGGCTCGTCGGGGCGGAGCTTGGCTTCCCATCGTCCGCCAGCCTCATCATCGGGTTCATCGCGGGGCTGGCGACGGACGTTGCCCTCATCGCCTACGGCCTGCGGTCTGGCGCCCGATTCTGGCGCGCACATCCGCCTCGCCATCCAACACCTCGTGGGTGATCTCCTTGCCGGATGAGACGGGCAGCTGCGCGCGATCTCGGTCCCGAGCGGCCGCGAATGCGTCGGCCCGGGTGACACTCGCCGATGGGCGGTGACTGCGGCTCCCGAGCCATCATGCGTCGCCTGATCTGTCTGGCGGGGCTCGGAGCCCTGGTCGCGGCCTGCTCGGCCTCCACTCCCTCGCCCTCGCCGTCGCCGAATGTTGATGTCACCGGGATCCTGATGGTCGATGTGGATGAGCAGGTCCAGACCGGACCCATGGCGCGGCGATTCGCCAACGCGTTCGGCGACGCGATGCTGCTTGCCGAGACGAACGGCGACGACCTCGGCTATCCGTGGCTCGATCCATTGAGCGGCGAGCTGATCCTCTCAGCAGCGACCCCACGGGGGCGCGAGCTCATCGAGGCTGCGGGCATCACCGTGCCCTACCGCATCCGAGAGGTGACGCATGGTGCCGCGGAGCTCCGGCGGATCCAGGATGACGTCACGCTCCTCGGCGCCCGAGGCGTTCCGGGATCGGAGGTCATCTTCATGACCCTGCCCGACCACCGCGACAACCGCACGCTCATCGTGATGAGCGAGCTGGACCGTGCGCTGCTCGAGTACCTGGCTGGGCAGTACCCCGTCGACGCCCTCGCCGTCCAGGTCGACCCGGATTTCCCGGGTGCCGGTCCCGCTTCCCCGTAACGTTCCGGCCGATCTTGACACTCGCGCGGCCGCGCGCGCGCTGATCGATCTCGGGCATAGTCCGCGACATGGAATGGCTGACCGACCCGAACGCCTGGATCGCCCTGCTGACGCTGACGGTCCTCGAGATCGTCCTGGGCATCGACAACATCGTCTTCATCTCGGTGCTCGCGAGCCGGCTGCCGAGGGAGCAGCAGGCGCGCGCCCGCCAGGTCGGCCTGGGCGCCGCCCTGTTCATGCGTGTCGGTCTCCTGTTGACGATCTCGTGGGTCATCGGGCTGACGCAGCCGCTGTTCACGCTGTTCGGGTTCGAGTTCTCTGGCCGCGACGTGATCCTGATCGGCGGCGGCGTGTTCCTCCTGGCGAAGGCGACCACCGAAATCCATCACGCCCTCGAGGGCGACGTGTCGACCGGGCCGAACGTCAAGGCGTCGACCTTCGCGAGCGTGATCATCCAGATCGCACTGCTCGACATCGTCTTCTCGCTCGACTCGGTCATCACCGCGGTCGGCATGGCCGACGACATCCCGGTGATGATCACGGCGATCGTCATCGCGATCGTCGTGATGCTCGTCGCGGCCGGACCGCTGTCGCGCTTCGTCGACGAGCACCCCACCGTGAAGATGCTCGCGCTGAGCTTCCTGCTCCTCATCGGCATGTCGCTCGTCGCCGAGGGCTTCGAGGTCCACATCCCGAAGGGCTACATCTACTTCGCGATGGGCTTCAGCGTCTTCGTGGAGGTGCTGAACCTGCGGCTCCGGCCGCGCCACAGTCCCCCACTCCACCTCCGGCCGCACCCCGATGAGCAGGGCCCCACGCCGCCGCAGTGACTTGGCCCGGCCTGCGCCGAGGTGCATCGTGGTCGTGATCTGGGCCGCGGCCACGCACCTGTCGCTGCGTCACCGCGAATCGGCTCACTCGGCGAGGATCCGCTCGATCTCTGCGCGAAAGAATCGGTCGACCAGACTTCGGCCGACCATGGACATGGCCCGGCCGCCCGGCACTCGCGGGGGCCGGGGCGGTCGCCCACACCACTTGTCGAGCATGACGAGGACATCGAAGATGTGGAGCGCAGCCCACGGCGGCGCCGCGGACTCGAAATACGCCTCGACGAACGTGTGTTCGACCAGGTCCCTGGCCCGCCGGTCCTGCGTGAAACCTTGGGCGATCGCCACGGGAAGAGATGTCCGCAGGTTGACGCCGAAGTAGGCGATGTCCTCATAGATCGGCCCACGTGTCCAGCCGTCGATGTCCAGCACGGCGACGGCACCGTCCGGGGCGACCAGGACGTTTCGCGGCGCAAAATCGCCATGCATCCTGCCGAGGGGCAACGTGGCCGGAAGCGACGCCTCCATCCGAGCCTGCAGCTCGCTGCAGAGGCTATCGAAGTAGGCCGGCGGGCCGACATGCTCGGCGAGAAACGTGCAGAGCTCCCGGGCGGCGACCGAGAGCTCCGAAACGGTCGCATGACGTGTCGGCCCTCCACGCCCCTCACCTTCGCTCGGGGTCGGGTCGCTCCGATGGAAGGTTCGTAGCCATGCCCCGGCGTGCCGCACGGCGGCCCGCACCATACGGCCGTTGGTCGAACGCCCACCGGGCGGTCGCACGCGCCCAAGCGAGGCGCTGAGCGAGCGCCGGAGGCTGGTTCCCGGAAACCGCTCCATGACCAACGCGCGGTGGTCACCGAGATACGCGATCGGATGGATGGGGCGCAGGCCCGGAACCGGCGCCCGCTCCAGGGCATCCTCGATGGCCCGGAGCGAGGCGTACTCTCGGCGAAATCGCTCCCCGAATGCGCCCGGCACTGCCAGGTGCGGGCGCTTCCTGCGACGTTGATCGCCAGCCCCGGAAATCGGCACCCCATCGGCGGCCACGTTGAGCTGCTTGAGGATGAGCTCGCGGCTGGCGTTTCCCGCCTCTGCCCAAAGCGCGGCGAGACGAGACTTCTCGCGCGTCTGGATCCAGGAGACGGTCACACGGACGTCGGCCGGGTCGTGTTCACCGAGCTCCGCTGCGACCGCCTCTCGGATTGCAGCCAGAAGTCGTGGTTCGAGCGCCCTCTGAGCTGGCTGCCCTCGCCCGATCCGGAACCTCGCAGCAAACCGAGACGTGGCAGGCACCCCAACTGCTCCTGGCGGATCTGCATTGTCGCCTATTCAGAGGGCCGACCAGCCGGAATTCGCCGAAGCTCACGGGCGCGTGGGCCCGGAGCGTCGTTACTCGGTCGCCGGCTTGCCGGCAGACCACCCGAGCGCGTCGGCAATCCCGGCCGCGACCTCGGCTGGGTTCCACAGTTGGGCGTGGGCCTCGGCGTAGGTCTCGCGGTCGCCGTGGTAGTCGGTGCCGCCCGTCCAGACGAGTCGGTGGTCGGTCGCGATCCGGCGCATGGTCCGGACCGTGCCGGGGTCGAAGGCCCGATAGTGGACCTCGAGGCCGTTCAGGCCCATGTCGACCAGCTCGCGCAGGAAGCCGAGGTGGTCGGACGCCTCCGAGTAGTGCGCCAGCGAGGCCAGCCCGCCGGCCGCGCGAATCGCGCCGATCGCCTCCTGCGGGCCGAGGCCCTCGCGGGACACGTAGGCCGCGCGGCCGCGCGAGAGGTGGCGGTTGAACGCGTCCTCGACGCTCGCGGCGTGGCCCGCCGCGATCAGGGCACGCGCGACGCGCGGCCGGCCCAGGGCGTCCTCGTCGGTCGTTGCCGGGAGCGTCTCGAGCGCCGCCTCGATGGGCATGCCGAGGTCGCGCAGCTTGCCGACCATCTTCTCGAACCGCAGGCGCCGGGCGTCGCGCTGGCGCGCGAGCGCCGCCTCGAGCGCGTCGTCGTCCGGGTCCACGCCGATGCCCAGGATGTGGACCTCGCCCTCGAGCACATGGTCACGGTCGAGCACGACCGTGTTGATCTCGATGCCCGGGACGACCTCGAGCCCGGCCGGGGTCTCGCCCGACGCGCGCAGCTCGCGGACACCGGCGAGCGTGTCGTGGTCGGTGATCGCGAGGAGTCGAACGCCGGTCGCCGCGACCGCCGCGACGAGCCCGGCCGGCGTGAGGATCCCATCGGATCGGAGGGTGTGGGTGTGGAAGTCGGCGAGCGCCGGCTCGGGCGGCACGAATCCCGTCGCGCTCCCGTGGCGGCTCGCGATGTCCGGGCTCGTCGCGTCCACAGGGCGGGCCTCCGTGCTCATGCCTCCCAGACCTGCTGCACGCGTTCGATTGCCAGCGCCCGGCCCGTGGCCGGGTCGACGTCCACCTGCGTCGCGTTGAAGACCACGGCCCCGTCCCCGACCTCGAACCGGGTCGGAAGGCCGTTGAGGAACCGCGGCAGGACCGTCGCCGGGTCGAAGCCGATGATCGACCACGCCGGCCCGATGCACCCGAGGTCGCTCTGGTACGCCGTGCCGCCGGGCAGGATCCGCTCGTCCGCAGTCGGCACGTGGGTGTGCGTGCCGACGACCGCGGACACGCGGCCGTCGAGGTGGATGCCCATGGCGTTCTTCTCGGACGTGATCTCGCAGTGGAAGTCGACGAGCCGGACCGGCGGCAATGGCTCGCTGGCCTCGTCGAAGAGCCGGTCGGCCTCGAGGAACGGGTTCTCGATCGGGATCATGTAGGTCCGGCCCTGGAGGTTGATGACGGCGAGGTCCGTGCCGTCGAGCGCCTGGTACGTCCCCCACCCCCGCCCCGGCACGCCATGCGTGCCGTAGTTGAGCGGCCGAAGAATCCGGTCGGACGACTCGAGTGACGGGTAGATCTCCCGCTTGTCCCAGATGTGGTTGCCCGACGTGATGACGTCCACGCCGGTCGCAAGGAGCGCGTCGGCGACCGACTGGGTCAGGCCCATCCCGCCGGCGAGGTTCTCGCCGTTGGCGGTCACGAAGTCGATCGAGCGCTCCTCGCGCAGGCCCGGCAGGAGCGCCTCGACCGCGAGCCGCCCGGGCTTGCCGATGACGTCGCCGATCATCAGGACCCGGCAGGCCCCGGCCGGACGTGGCGTCCCCGAGTTCGCAGGATTCCCGAGCCGGACGCGACCGGCGGCACGGGGGTACGAGGTCGGGTCAGGCATCGCGCGAGGCTAGCATCCGCGCCCGGTCCGAGGCTGACGAGCATGTGACAGGTAGCCAGGGCGACCAGCCCGGGCGACCAGCCAGGACGACCGATTGCGATGCTCGCGTTACGGATTCGGACTCGGTTGATTGCGTGATCGACGCCATCGGGCGATCTCGGGTACGGTTGAGACCCGCATTTGCGCCGAGAGTTCATTGATCAAACCTGCTTTTCACGTCCGCCGCCTTCTGCTGACCACCGCGCTCGTCGCAGCCGCGATGGCGGTCACGGCTGCGCCGGCGCTCGCGATGAACCCGGCCCGGGACGACCTGGGCGCGGCGCCAGGTGACGCCAAGCCCACCGGACCGGGCGGTGGCGGCAACCTGAAGCTGCGCGGCTACGACATCTCCTACCCGCAGTGCGGCGGCGCCTACCCGACGAACGTCGCCTTCGCCATCGTCGGCGTGAACGGCGGCAGAGTGTTCAGCGTGAACCCGTGCCTGGCCGACCAGCTGCGTTGGGGTGGCGATACCGCCGCCGAGGTGTATATCAACACCGGCAATCCCGGGCCGGAGCTCTCGAGCTTCTGGCCGCTGGGCCAGACCTCACCTCGCGTCTGCGACGCGGCCGACCCCGACACCGCCGACTGCGCCTATGACTACGGCTGGAACGCCGCACAGCACTCGTACGAGACCCTCGAGGCCGCCTACGCGGCTCGGGGCATCACCACGAACCCGAACGCCACGGCCTGGTGGCTCGACGTCGAGACCTCGAACAGCTGGCGCGAGGACACGAGCCTGAACGTCGCCGCCCTCCAGGGCGAGCTCGACTACCTCGTGTCTCGCGGCGTGACCCGGGTCGGCTTCTACTCGACGACCGTGCAGTGGGGCGAGATCACCGGCGGCACGAAGGTCTTCGCGCCCGTGCCGAGCTGGGGCGCCGGCGCTCCGAACGAGAGCGTCGCGAAGCGCCACTGCGTAACCACGCCCGGCTTCACGGGCGGCCGCCTCGCGATGGTCCAGTACCCGTTCTCGGGATTCGACGCGAACGTCCGCTGCTAGCACGGCGGCTTTGGGCGTGGATGCGGAGCAGCTCGAGCTACTGGAGCGGGAACGCCTCCAGGCGCTCCGCGAATGCGATCTCGTCGCGCTCGAACGGTTGCATGCCGATGACTACGAGCTGATCACGCCGGGCGGCCGCACCCTCTCACGGCAGGTCTACGTCGGGCTGATGACATCGGGCGATTTCACGTACGAGACCTTCGAGCCGGCGTCACCAGTCCGGGTGCGTGTGTACGGCTCCGCGGCTGTCATTCGCTACCAGGCGCGGATCCTCGTGAGGGATGCGACCGGCGCACCCGATTCCGGACTGTTCTGGCACACGGACATCTGGGAGCTGCGCGGCAACGGCTGGCAGGCCGCCTGGTCGCAGGCCACCCGCATCCGGCAGGGCGAGGCCGAGGCCCAGGCGGCTACTTCGCGTATTCGACCGCGCGGGTCTCGCGAATGACCGTCACCTTGATCTGGCCCGGGTAGGTCAGCTCTTCCTCGATCTTCTTGACGATGTCGCGCGCGAGGCGCGTCGCGGACAGGTCGTCGATCTCCTCAGGGCGGACGAGGATCCGGACTTCGCGACCGGCCTGGACGGCGAACGACTTCTCCACCCCGCCGAAGCTCTCGGCGATTGCCTGGAGGTCCTCCAGCCGCTTGACGTACGTCTCCATCGTCTCGCCGCGAGCGCCGGGTCGCGACGCGCTGATCGCGTCGGCGACCTGGACGATCGGCGCCTCGAGGCATGCGTACTCGACTTCCTGGTGGTGGGCGGCGATGCCGTTGATGACCTTGAACGGCAGCTCGTGCTTCTGGGCAATCTGCGCGCCGATCGCCGCGTGCGGGCCTTCGACCTCGTGGTCGACCGCCTTGCCGATGTCGTGCAGGAGGCCGCCCATCTTCGCGGCCATGACGTCGACGCCGCCGATCTCCGACGCGATGGCCGCGGCGAGGTTGCTCGTCTCGATCGAGTGCACGAGCACGTTCTGGCCGTACGAGGTGCGGTATTTCAGCCGCCCGAGAAGCTTGATGATGTCCGCCGGGAGGCCGGGCACGCCGGCGTCGTAGGCGGCCTGCTCGCCGGCCTGGCGGATGACGAGGTCAACCTCGGCACGGGCCTTGGCGACGACCTCCTCGATCCGACCGGGGTGGATCCGGCCGTCGCCCATCAGCTTCGTGAGCGCCAGCCGGGCGATCTCGCGCCGGACGGGATCGAACCCGGAGAGGACGACCGTCTCGGGCGTGTCGTCGATGATCAGGTCGATCCCCGTGGCCTGCTCGAGGGCGCGGATGTTGCGGCCCTCCCGGCCGATGATCCGACCCTTCATCTCGTCGTTGGGCAGGTGAACGACGGTGACGGTGTGCTCCGCCGTGTGGTCCGCGGCCACCCGCTGCATCGCGGTCAGGATGATGTCGCGGGCCTTGTCGGTAGCCTCCTCGCGCGCGCGCCGCTCGATCGACCGGGCGAGCTTCACCGCGTCGCGCTCGGCCTCCTCGCGGATGGCCTCGAGGAGGATGCCCTTGGCGTCCTCGGCGGCGAGGCCGCTGATCTGTTCGAGGGCGACGATCCGCTCCTGGTTGAGCTTCTCCAGCTCTTCGCGACCCTTGTCGAGCTCGATCTGCTTCTCGAGGAGCTTCCGGTCGCGCTGCTCGAGCATGTCGGCGCGCTGGTCGAGCTGCTCGTCGCGGGAGTGGAGCCGGCGCTCGTAGTTCGTCAGCTCGGAGCGTCGCTCGCGGGCGTCGTCCTCCGCCTCACGTTGCAGCCGGATCTTCTCTTCCTTCGCCTCGAGGATCAGGTCCTTCTGCTGGGTCCGGGCGTCGGCAACGATCCGGGCGGCCTTCTCGGTCGCCGTCTTGATCGACTGGTTCGCCCATTGGCTGCGGGCAACGAATCCAAGCCCGAGACCAATGGCGATGCCGACCAGGGCCCCAAGGGCCAGGCTGGTGCCATCCATCTTCATCCTCCCATCCGACCGAGGGATCGGCCGGACGCGTTGTCTTCGAACGGTCCCGCTCGGATCATGCGCTGGGCCGGGCGAGCCATCGCGTAGCCTACTACTGCATGGATCAACGTCGCGCCGGAGCATCGAGGCTACGCGGAGGCGCTCGCCGCGAGGATCCTAGTCGACGGTCCGAACGAGTTCGCTGGCGAGCTGCGAGTCGAAGCCGTTTCTCGCCAGCAGCGCGTAGGCGCGCTGGCGTCGCGCACGGGGATCCGCGATCCGCTCGAGTGCGCGAGCGTTCTTGATCAGGAGCCGGCGCGCGGCGTCCGCATCCGCTTCGGGGCGATCCGGATCGTTGGAGGTGTCGGCGCGATCTTCGAGGACTGCGTCGACGACCGATCGGTCGACGCCCTTCTGGTGCAGCTCCGCCCGAAGGGCACGCTCGCCGCGTGGCCGGGTGCGGTCGCGCGACTCGACCCAGGCGCGAGCAAAGGCGTCGTCGTCGAGCATGCCGAGCTCGGTGAGCCGCCCGATCGCGTTCTCGACGAGGTCCGGGCGGTAGCCGTTCGTCACGAGCCGACGTCGCACCTCGGCAATCGATCGCGCGCGCGACTCCAGGAAGCGCAGTGCGGCCGCCATCACGAGCGTGGGGTCATCGATCTCGGCGCGTTCGGCTCGCCGGGCCTCGAGCGCCTTCGCGCGCCGCCGGGCGGGCATCAGAAGGGCTTGGCGACCATCAGCACGAACAGAAGGTGCGTGAGCGATTCGGCGGAGCCGCGAACGCAGCGAGCGCGTCGCATCACGCCGAGCTAATCCGCTTCCTCGATCCCCTCAACTGGCACAGCGGCATCGCCGCCGGCCACCTTGGCGCGGATCCTGCCCTCGATGTCCGAGGCGATCGGAGGGTTCTGCTTCAGGAAGTCCTTGGCCGCCTCGCGGCCCTGGCCGAGCCGGGTCTCGGAGTACGTGAACCAGGCGCCGGTCTTGTCGACGACGTCCATCGCGACGCCGACGTCGAGCAGGCCGCCCTCCTTCGAGATGCCCTCGCCGTACATCACGTCGAACTCGGCGACGCGGAACGGCGGCGCGACCTTGTTCTTGACGACCTTCACCCGGACCCGGTTGCCGATCGAATCCTGGCCGCTCTTGATCGTCTCGACCCGCCGGATGTCCAGGCGGACACTGGCGTAGAACTTGAGGGCGCGGCCGCCGGGCGTCGTCTCGGGGTTGCCGAACATGACGCCGATCTTCTCGCGCAGCTGGTTCGTGAAGACGAGCGAGGTATTGGACCGGCTGACCGCGCCGGTCAGCTTGCGCAGTGCCTGGCTCATGAGCCGGGCCTGGATCCCGACGAAGGAGTCGCCCATCTCGCCCTCGATCTCGGCGCGGGGCACGAGGGCCGCGACCGAGTCGACCACGACGACGTCGATGCCGCCCGAACGGATGAGCGTCTCGGTGATCTCGAGGGCCTGCTCTCCGGTGTCCGGCTGGCTGACGAGAAGCTCGTCGACATTGGCGCCGCACGCACGGGCATAGCCTGGATCGAGCGCGTGCTCGACGTCGATGAACGCCGCGACGCCGCCCTTCCGCTGGGCCTCCGCGATGATGTGCTGGCAGACCGTGGTCTTGCCGGACGACTCCGGCCCGAAGATCTCGGTGATCCGGCCGCGCGGCACGCCGCCGACGCCGAGCGCGAGGTCGAGCGCGATCGAGCCTGTCGGGATCGAGTCGACCTGCTGCCGCTCAGCCGAGCCGAGCTTCATGATCGAGCCGGTCCCGAACTGCTTCTCGATGGCGAGGATCGCCGCATCCACCGCACGGCCCTTTTCGGCGACCGCCTTCTCCCCGTTCCGCTCCATCACCGCCATCGTCGCGTCACGCTCCTGTCCAGCTGCGGTCTGTGGTCGGAGCCGACGAGCGCCGTCCCTGTCGACCGATCAGGCCTCGTCCCGGTTCTCTTCGTCCCAGCGGGGCTTTCGCGGCTTGCGGATCAGCTCGACGTTCATCGGCGGCTCCGCGAGCGGCTGCACCTTCGGGACGTTCGACCGGTCCTTGGGCTTCTTCTTGGCTTCGCGGCTTGGTCGATCTCGAGAGCCCATCGAGGCTTCCTCCGCGGTGGATGAACGGTACCGCTGCCCGCTTCACGCCGGATCACCTGCCGCTTCGCCGGGAATGCTCCGGCCCGCACGGAGTCGGAGCGCATCGAGCGATTCGGGGAGGTTTCCGGCCGCGATCGCGGTTCGGATTCTGGCCATGAAGTCTAGGGTGAAGGTGAGGTTGTGACAAGTTGCGAGGCGGTACGCGAGGAGCTCCCGCGCCCGGAAGAGGTGGGCGATGTACGCCCGCGAGAATCGCCGGCACGCGAGGCATGGACAGCCGTCCTCGAGCGGCGCCGGATCGTCGAGGAACTCGGCCTTCCGGAGGTTCAGCCGGCCACCCGGGACCCAGACCTGGGCCGTTCGCGCGACGCGGGACGGCAGCACCGAATCGAACAGGTCGATGCCCTGATCGACGGCGTCGAGGAGGTCCGCCGGCGAGCCGAGGCCCATGAGATATCGCGGCCGCGGGTCGTCGGCGAGGAGGCCAACGACCGTGTCGATCGCGTCGCGCCGCTGAATCGGCGTCTCGTCGCCCGCGAGGCCGCCGATGTTCAGGCCGTCGAACGGCAGCCCGGCGATGAACCGCGTCGACGCCTCGCGCAGGTCCGGCTCGAGCCCGCCCTGGATGACCCCGAACAGCGCCTGGTCCTCGAGCCGGTGCGCCGCGAGCGAGCGCTCGGCCCAGCGGTGCGTCCGCTCGGTGGCGTCCTGGACGACCCGGCGCTTCGACGAGGGGTAGACCGGATGGTCGAACGCGACCGCGACGTCGGCGCCGAGCGCCTCCTGGACCTCGATCGCGGATTCCGGTGTCAGGCGGTGGGTCGAGCCGTCGATGTGGCTCCGGAACGTTGCCCCGTCGTCATCGATCTTCCGCCAGTCGGCGAGCGAGACAACCTGGAAGCCGCCCGAGTCGGTCAGGATCGGCCGGTCCCAGCTCATGAACCCGTTGAGCCCGCCGAGCTTCCGGATCCGCTCGTGGCCCGGCCGCAGGTACAGGTGGTAGGTGTTCGCGAGGACGATGCTCGCGCCGGCGGCCTCGAGGTCGTCGGGATCGAGCGCCTTGACGGTCGCGTTCGTCCCGACCGGCATGAATTGCGGCGTCTCGACGACGCCGTGCGGCAGGGTCAGCCGCCCGAACCTGGCGCGCGTCGAGGCGTTGGCCGGGGGCGGTGTCAGGACCTCGAAGGACACGGGCCGCGAGACGGCGACGGCGGTCACGAGCCCCCGCTGCCCGAGCCCGGCTCCTCCCAGAGCGGGACGATGTCCGGCTCGGCGCGGCGCGGCGGCGGGATCTCGTAGCCGAGGCCCGCGAGGTGGTTGCGCGCCGCCTCGGTCGCGATCCGGCCCTGCGGCGTCCGATCGAGGAAGCCGAGGCGCAGGAGGTACGGCTCGTAGACGTCCTCGATCGTCTCGATCTCCTCGGACAGCACGGCGGCGAGGGCCGCCACGCCAACCGGCCCCGAGGCGAACTTCTGGATGATCGCGGCCAGGAGCTTGCGGTCGGTCGAATCGAGGCCGGCGTCGTCGATCTCGAGCAGGCGCATCGCCTCGATCGCCGCCGGCTCGTCGACCGTGCCTGTGCCGACGACCTCCGCGTGGTCGCGCACGCGCTTGAGGAGCCGGTTGACGATCCGCGGCGTGCCCCGCCCGCGGCGGGCGATGGCGATGGAAGCCGCATGGTCGATCTCGATGTCGAGGATCCGGGCCGAGCGCTCGACGATCTCCGTGAGCTCGGCCTCCTCGTAGAAGTCGAGGCGGTACGTCGCCCCGAACCGGTCGCGCAGCGGCGAGGAGATACGACCGGCGCGGGTCGTTGCGCCGACGACCGTGAACGGCTTCAGGCTCAGTCGCAGGCTCCGCGCCGACGGCCCCTTGCCGATCATGACGTCGAGCGCGTAGTCCTCCATCGCCGGGTAGAGGATCTCCTCGACCGCGCGGTTGAGCCGATGGATCTCGTCGATGAACAGGACGTCGCGCTCCTCGAGGCTCGTGAGCACCGCCGCGAGGTCACCGGGGCGCTCGACCGCCGGCCCCGACGTGTACCGCACGTTCACCCCGAGCTCGCGGGCGATGATCGTCGCGAGCGTCGTCTTGCCGAGCCCGGGCGGGCCATACAGCAGGACGTGATCGGCCGCCTCTCCCCTCGCCTTCGCGGCGGTCAGCAGGATCGAGAGGTTCGCCTTGACCTCGCGCTGCCCGATGTACTCCTCGAGATTTCGAGGTCGCAGCGAGCTCTCGACGACCACATCCGCGTCGTGCAGGTCGGCCGCCAGAATGCGCGAGACGTCGTCCGTCATGATTGTCGGGAGCATACCAGTCCGAACATCGTTTCGTACAGATGTTCGAACAATCGGGACGGGTCAGCGCTGTCGCGCGTCGAACGTCGCGAGGCCGACAACCCCGCCCGCGATCGTCTCGACCGCCACGCCACTGGCGAGCATCAGCACTGGCCACTGGAGCGGTCCCATGACCCGTCGGGTCAGGCGATCGATTGGCTGGGTCGTCTCCAAGGGGGTCGTCATGGTCCGGTCAGTCCCGGACGAGGACTCGCAGCGCCGCCTTGACGCGATCCTCCAGCGACGCGCCGACGCCCGCCATCTGCAAACCGTGGCGTGCGGCCTCGCGGGCCTCGGGGAGCGAGTAGCCGAGGGCCTGGAGCGCGCCGACAACGTCGTTCTCGGACGCCGGCATCCCGGCCACGGCGACGTCCGCCGCCGCGATTCCCGCCGCCGCGACCTTCTCCTTGAGCTCGAAGATCACCCGCTCGGCGAGCTTCTTGCCGATGCCCGGGATCGAGACGAGCACGGCCTGGTCCTGCTGCATGATCGCGAGCTGGAGCTCCGCGGTCGGGCGCGAGCCGACGATCGCCATCGCGACCTTCGGGCCGACGCCGGTGACCGTGAGCAGGAGCCCGAAGAACCCGAGCTCCTCGACCGAGCGGAAGCCGTACAGGGCCTGGAGGTCCTCGCGGACGACGTGGTGCGTGAACAGCTTGAGCGTGCCGCCGGGCGTCGCGCTGGTCAGGACCGCGGGCGAGACGTAGACCCGGTAGCCGACGCCGCCAACCTCGAGGACCACCGAATCGAGCGCGAGTGCAGCGACCGTGCCGGCAAGCGATGCGATCACCGCCGCTTGCTCGCCTCCTCGCGCGCGATTGCCTCCTTGACCGCGCGCTCGTAGCCGTTCGCGTGGCCCTTGCCGTTCCCGCTCCCCCGCTCCGTGATCGGGTCCACGGAGGCGCGATCCAGCACGGCGGATCGGTGCTCCACGCCCGGGCGCTCGGCATTGGCCGCCCAGATGGCCACGGCCAGGGCGTCGGCCGTGTCGTCGGGCTTTGGTGGCGCGGCGAGGCCGAGGCATGCCGCGACCATCCGGCCGACCTGGTCCTTCTCGGCCCGGCCGTGGCCGGTGACCGCGAGCTTGACCTCGTTCGGGGTGGCTTCCCGGACCGGCACCTCGGCCTGGGCCGCGGCGAGGAGCACCACGCCGCGCGCCTGGCCGACCGCGAACGCGGTCTGGGCGTTCTTCGAGAAGAACAGCCGCTCGACCGCGACGATGTCCGGCTGGTGGAGCGCGATCAGCTCGTCGAGCAGCGCGTGGATCGCGAGGAGCCGTTTGGGGAGCGAGGTGTCCGGCTTCGTGACGAGGCACCCGCAATCGACCATCCGAAGGCGGGCATTCTTGGTCTCGATGACGCCATAGCCCAGGGCCGCCGTCCCCGGATCAATACCTAGAACAATCACTGGGACGCCGGCCCAAGGGTCAACCCGCGACCTCGGCGAACAGCTCCTCGGGGATGTCGAAGTTGGCCGTCACGCGCTGCACGTCGTCGAGGTCCTCGAGCGACTCGACCAGGCGCAGGTTCTGGCGCGCCCGCTGCTCGTCCACCTCGACCGTGCTCTTCGCGATCATCGTGTTCTCGGCCGTCTCAACCGGAACGCCCGCGCCCTCGAGCGCCTTGCGCACCTGCTCGAGGCCGGCGGGGGTGGTGTACACCTCGACGACCTCGTCGGTGCTCGTGTCGACGTCGTCCGCTCCGGCATCGATCGCGGTGAGCGCGACCTCGTCGGCGTCCTGGCCGTTGCTCGGAATCGTGATCAGCCCGCGCGGCTCGAACTGCCAGGCCACGGCGCCGGAGCCTGCGAGCTGGCCGCCGGCCTTGGTGAACAGCGAGCGGACGTCTGCCGCCGTCCGGTTGCGGTTGTCCGTCTGGGCCTCGACGAGGATGGCCACGCCGCCCGGGCCGTAGCCCTCGTAGATGATCTCCTCGAAGACCTCGGCGTCGCCGCCGCCGGTCGCGCGTTCGATCGCGCGCTTGATGTTGTCGGCGGGCATGTTGATCGGCGGCCGGCGAGCCTTGTCGACCGCGAGCCGAAGCCGGTAGTTCGCGTCGAGGTCCCCGCCACCCTGGCGCGCGGCGATCATGATCTCGCGCGTGACCTTGGTGAAGAGGGCCCCTCGCTTGGCGTCATTGGCGCCTTTCTGGCGCTTGATGGTCGACCATTTGGAGTGACCTGACATCGGCCGGGAGTATACCGGACTAGAATGGCCGGACCCCCTTCGCGGACCCTCCCGGAGGCCCCTCCGGCGGGCCCTCCGCAGGCCAAATCCGACATCCGTCTGAACGAGGATCGAAGGCCCGATGACGATGAAGAGCGTCGACCTCCCCCACCTTCGGAGCGTCGTCCTGGCCGGCCACGCTGGCGCCGGCAAGACGACGCTCGGTGAGCAGCTCCTGTTCAAGTCCGGCGCGGTGGGCCGCGTCGGCAAGGTGGGCGACGGGACGTCCCACCTCGACTTCGAGCCCGAGGAGCAGAAGCGCGGCGAGTCCCTGAGCCTCGCAGTCGCGACGTTCGAGACCGACGGCACGCGGGTGACCATCGTCGACACGCCTGGCTACCTCGACTTCATCGCCGAGGTCATCTCCGGCTTCCAGGCCGCCGACGGCGCGATCCTCGTCATGGACGCGACGGGCGGCGTCGAGGCGGGCCTCGAGCAGGCGGTCTCGCTCGGCCGATCGACGAACACCGCGGCGTGCTTCTTCATCAACAAGTGCGACAAGGAGAACGCCGACCCGGCCGCGGCGCTCGATGCGCTCCGGGCGACGTTCGGAAACAAGATCGCGCCGCTCCAGCTGGCGATCGGCTCGGCCCACGACTTCACGGGCTACGTCGACCTCGTCCACCGGAAGGCGTACACGTTCGACGGTGGCAAGGAGGTCGAGTCGCCGATCCCCGACGAGATGGCCGACGAGGTGGCGCGCCGGCGCGACCAGCTGCTCGAGGCGGCGGCCGAGGCCGACGACGACGTCCTGATGAAGTACCTCGAGGGCGAGGAGGTCTCCGACCCAGAGCTCGAGGCCTGTCTTCGAAAGGGCGTCAAGGAATCGATTCTCGCCCCTGTGCTCGTCGGCAGCTCGCTCAGCGGGATCGGGCTCCAGGCGCTCCTCGACGCGATCGTCCGGTACCTCCCCTCCCCGGCCGACGAAGGCCCCGTCAAGGCGCTCGACAAGGCCGGCGCCGAGGTCGAGGTCGCCCCGGATCCGGATGGCCCGCTTCTCGCGCGCGTGTTCAAGACCGCGGCGGACCCGTTCGTCGGGCGGCTGACGTTCCTGCGCGTGCTGTCCGGGACACTGCACTCCCAGGGCCACGCCTGGAACCAGGGGCGTGGCCAGGAGGAGCGCATCGGGCAGCTGCTCCTGCTCCACGGCAAGGACCAGGAGCCGATCGGCGAGCTCAAGGCCGGCGAGATCGGGGCCATCGCGAAGCTGTCCGTGACCTCGACGGGCGACACGCTCTCGAGCAAGGACAGGCCGCTCACGCTCCCGCCGCTGACCTTCCCCGAGCCGACGCTCGTCATGGCCATCGAGCCGATGAGCAAGACCGACCTCGACAAGATGGGTCCCGCGCTCCAGCGGATGCTCGAGGAGGAGCCCTCGGCCCGCGTCGAGCGAAGCGAGGCGGGCGAGCAGATCCTGCGGACCCTCGGCGACGCCCAGGCCGCCGTGATCATCGAGCGTCTCAAGCGCAAGTTCGGCGCCGCGATCGTCACCAGGACCCCCAAGGTCCCGTATCGCGAGTCGATCCGCGGCAGCGCCAGGGCCCATGGCCGGTACAAGAAGCAGACGGGCGGCCACGGCATGTTCGGCGACGTCTGGCTGGACATCGAACCGAACCCCGGCGGCGGGGTCGAGTTCGCGGAGAAGGTCGTCGGCGGCTCCGTGCCGCGCCAGTTCTTCCCGGGCGTCGAGAAGGGCGTCCGCGAGACCGCCGCCGAGGGCGTGGTTGCGGGCTACCCGCTGTCGGACTTCAAGGCGACGCTGTACGACGGCTCGTTCCACACGGTCGACTCGAACGAGCTGTCGTTCAAGATCGCGGCCTCGATGGCGCTCAAGGACGGCATCCTCCAGGCGAAGCCGGTCCTGCTCGAGCCGATCATGAACGTCGAGATCCGCGTCCCCGAGGCGTTCCTCGGCGAGGTCAACCGCGACCTCAATGGGCGCCGCGGCCGGGTGCTGGGCATGGACAGCCACGATGGCTTCCAGGTGATCACGGCGCAGGTGCCGCAGTCGGAGCTGTTCACGTACGCGACCGAGCTCAAGTCGCTCACCGGCGGCCGGGGGACGTTCTCGTCCAGCCTTGATCGCTACGACGAGCTGCCGGCACACCTGACCGAGAAGGTCGTCGCCCAGCACAGGAAGGAAGGCGAGGGCGCGTCCGGGCACTGACCCGGAACGTCCCGCGCCGTGAGCCCGACGCCCGCGCCGTGAGCCCGACGCCCGCGCCGTGAGCCCGACGCCCGCGCCGTGAGCCCGACGCCCGCGACGTTCGCGTCCCCGATCAAGCCGTCCTCGTGGTCGTGGGAGGCCACGAACGAGGAGATCTCCGCGCGCTACGGCGTGCCGATCGAGCGGGTCGTCCGGTTCGACACGAACACCTCGCCGATGCCACCGCTCCAGGTCGCGGAGATGCTCGCCGGCAACGAGTGGGACGTGCCCGTCTCCGAGTACCCCCCGTCGGACTACGCCCGGCTCGTCGAGGCCGCGGCCGCTCGGTACCGCGTGGAGCGCGACGAGCTCCTCGTCGGCGCGGGGGCGGACGAGATCCTCGACCTCGTCGCGAAGACGTACCTGCCGCCGGGCGGCGCCGCGGTCCTGCCCATCCCGACGTACGGCATGTACCCGGTCCTCACCGAGCAGCGCGGCGCGAACGTCGTGCGGGTGCCCCGGCTCGGCGCGTCGGACGGGTTCGCGCTCGATGTCGAAACTGTTCGTGAGGCGACCCGCGATGCCCACCTCGTCTGGCTGTGCAGCCCGAACAACCCGACCGGCCAGGCCGAGCCGCCGGGCCGCGTCGCCGAGCTCCTCGCCGGGCTCCTCGAGGATGCGCGAGCCGTCGGGCGCGACGCTCCAGCGGTCCTCCTCGACGAGGCGTACGCCGAGATCGCCGGCGACACGCTGCTCCCGCTCCGGTTCGAGTACCCGCGCCTGATCGTCGCCCGGACGATGAGCAAGGCCTACGGCATCGCGGGCCTGCGGGTCGGGTTCGCCGTGGCGCGGCCGGAGACCATCAACGAGATTGCCGTCTACCGGCCACCGGGCTCGGTGTCGGTCGTCTCGGTCGGGGTGGCAACGGCGCTGCTCCGGGACGACGAGCTGGTTCGTGAGCGCGTCGCGGCGATCGTCGACGAGCGCACCCGCTTCGCCGCCGGGCTGTCCGACGCGGGCTGGCGTGTCCAGCCCTCGCTTACGAACTTCATCCTGGTCGAGTTCGAGTCCGCCGAGGAGGCCGACGGGGTCGCCGAGGGCCTGCTCTCCCGCGGCCTCATCCCTCGGACGTTCCCGGACGGCCATCCGCTCGCCCATGGCCTGCGACTCACGGTCCGCGATCGCGAGCAGGACGACCGGCTCATCGAGGCAGCCGCGGAGATCGCCATCCGCGCCTAGGATTCCGTCATGAACAACGCACCGATCATCCTCGTTCCCGGCTTCTGGCTCGGGGCGTGGGCGTGGGACGATGTCGCGGCCTCGCTCCGCGCCGGCGGCCACGACGTCACGGCCCTCACCCTCCCCGGCCTCGAGTCGAAGGACGCCGACCGGTCATCCGTCACCGCGGAAGACCACGTCCGGGCGATCGTCGAGGCGATCAGCGCCAAGGACCGGCCAGTCGTCCTGGCGGTCCACAGCGGCGCCGGCTTCCCGGGCTACGCCGCGAGCGACAGGATCCCGGATCGCATCGCCCACATGGTCTATGTCGACACCGGCGCCGGAAAGGGCGCGATGGATGTCGAGTTCGCAGATGCCGAGAAGCCCCTCCCCTCGCCCGAGGAGCTGGCGGCCAACGAGAACCTCGACGGTTTGAGCGAGGAGCAGCTCGCGACCTTCCGCGAACGTGCCGTCCCGGAGCCCGGCAACGTCCTCCGGCAGGCGGTCGAGCTGACCAACGACGCTCGCCTCGACATTCCGAGCACGGTCATCTGCACGGCGTTCTCGTCCGACGAGTACAAGGACGCCGTGAAGGCCGGCTACGACTTCGTCCTCGGGCTCCGGGAGGTCCGGAACATCAGCTGGGTGGAGCTGCCGACCAGCCACTGGCCGATGTGGTCCCGCCCGACCGAGCTCGCCGAGATCATCGGCCGGATCGCGACCGAGGCCGGGGCGACGGCAGAGACCACCGGCGCACGGAGCTAGGGGCTGCGATCGGTCGTTGTCGACTCCCAGTCACCAGAATCGACCCATCTCACGGCGTTCGTCGCCTCGCGGTCTCCATTGTGACCTGGATCAACAGCGATGAGGGGCCGCGAACGTCCCGTTGTCGACTGACAGTCCACACGCGGCGACTTATGTCGTCGCCGTGGTGACTGGCAGTCATCACCTGGGTCGCCCCTGACCGCTTGGTGCGGCGAGGTGGGTCCGGGACGATCAGGTTCGGTTGAGCCTCCCGATCTCGCGGCGGCGCTTGCCGATTCGGACGTCCCACCACTCGCCCGCGATCGGCGCGGGCATGACGGCGGCCGGATCCGTGATTGCCTCGCCGTTGATCGTCAGGCCGCCGTTCTGGATCAGTCGGCGCACCTCGCCGCGCGACGGGAAGACGCCTGCGTCTGCGAGGACTGCCGCGGCCTGCACGCCGGCGGCGGTCGCGGCCTCGAAGCCCCGCAGCCCGGCGTGGAGCCGCGCGAGCAGGGCCGGGTCGCGCAGCGGCTCGGGCCCGAAGAGCGCCTCCGAATCGGCCTTCGCCTGTTCCGCTGCGGGAACGCCGTGGACGCGCGCGGTGATGTCGAACGCGAGCTCGCGCTGCGCCTCGCGCTTCCCGGGCGCCTCCGCGAGCGCCGCCTCGAGCGCCTCGATGCGCGCCGGCTCGAAGAGCGTGAACCAGCGCAGGTAGATCGAGGTGTCTCGGTCGTCCGTGTTGAGCCAGTGCTGGTAGAAGGCGTACGGCGACGTCCCGTCGGCGTGCAGCCAGACGGAGTCGCCGCTCTCCGACTTCCCGAACTTCGCGCCTGACGGCGCGAGCAGGAGCGGGTATGCCAACGCGTACGCGTTGGGCAGCCCATCCGAGCGCGGCTCGGAGGTACGGCGGATCAGCTCGAGGCCGGCGGTGATGTTGCCCCACTGGTCCGCGCCGCCCATCTGCAGCTCGCAGCCCAGCTCCCGGTGGAGGTGCTGGAAGTCGGCCGCCTGGATGAGCATGTAGCTGAACTCGGTGAACGACAGCCCGCCCTCCAGCCGGACCTGCACCGAGTCCTTGGCCAGCATGTACGGGATCGTGAAGTGCTTGCCCACGTCGCGGAGGAAGTCGAGCAGCCGGATCGGCTCGAGCCAGTGGAGGTTGTTGTCCATTCGCGCGGCGTTCGGGCCGTCGAAGTCGAGGAACCGCTCGAGCTGGCGATGCATCGACGCCGCGTTCGCCTCGATGACGTCGACGGACTGCAGGTTGCGCTCGCTCGACCGGCCGGACGGGTCGCCGATCATCCCGGTCCCGCCGCCCACGAGCGCGATCGGGCGCCCGCCGTGGCGCTGGAGGTGGATCAGCCCGAAGATCGGCACGAGGTGGCCGATGTGCAGCCACGGGCCGGACGGGTCGAAGCCGTTGTAGGCGGTGATCTGGCGCTCGGTCGCGAGCCGCGCCTCGAACCCCTCCGACGCAGCGTGGAACATGCCGCGCCAGCGCAGCTCGGGCAGGAGACCGGCAAGTCCTGTTTCGAACGCGGGCGTCATCGATCGAACACTGTCGTCACATCAGGGTCGGGAGGGTCGTCCAGAGATCGACCCGATTGGGGGGAGAGGCCCCTCACGGACCCTATGGTATCGTCGCCGCCGCATGCAGACAGCCCTCCAGAGGCGCCAGCGCCACCGCCGCAACGGTGCCGCGAGGCGCGGACGTGGAGGTGGCGCCGCCCGCCGCGCGGCGCTCGCCATCCCGCTCCTTCTGTTCTCCAGCTTCCTCGTCCTTGGCGGGGTCGGCTTCGTCGGCACGGTCAGCGCCTACGCCCACTACAGCAACGGCCTGCCCGATCCCAAAACGGAGCTGGAGGGCATCCAGTTCGAGCAGCCCTCGGTCATCTATGACCGGACGGGCACGATCGAGCTCGCCCGGTTCGGCGAGCTCCGCCGCGAGATCCTGACGTTCGACCAGATCCCGCCCGAGATGCTCGACGCCACGACGGCGATCGAGGACAAGGACTTCTGGACGAACCCCGGCTTCGACATCGGGGCCATCGTCTCGGCGGGCCTCGACACGCTCGCGGGCCGGCCCCGCGGCGCCTCGACGATCACGCAGCAGCTCGTCCGCGCCAGGCTCCTGCCGGAGGAGGCCTTCGAGGGCACGGTCTACGACCGGAAGGTCCGCGAGATCATCCAGTCGATCCGCCTCACCCAGGCCTACCCCGGCGACGACGGCAAAGAGAAGATCATCGCGGCGTACCTCAACCAGAACTTCTATGGCAACCAGAGCTACGGCGTGAAGGCGGCCGCGGTCGGCTACTTCAACAAGGACCTGTCCGAGCTGTCCCTGGCGCAATACGCGGTGCTCGCCGCGATCCCCCAGTCACCGAGCGAGTTCGACCTCGTCCGCAACGCCGTCACCGAGTGCCTGGCCATCGTCGCCGAGGGCGAGGAGTGCCCGGCGGACCAGGTCCTCCTCACCGTCCCGGACACCACGGACATCGTTCGGCGGCGGAACGACGTCCTCGAGCAGATGAAGACCCGGAGCGTCCTCTCCGGGCCTGGTACCGGGCCGAATCATTCGATCGAGGAATACGAGGCGGCCAAGTCAGAGCCGCTGGAGCTCAACCCGCCCGCGTCGCCGCGCTGGAAGGCGCCCCATCTCGTCGTGGAGGTGCGCAAGCAGCTCGGCGCGCTCCTGTGCGGCGAGGAGAACGCG
>Ga0268386_10000518_pt1 | contig 24613 bp, 14 predicted proteins | sample RVTome_15_FD_200260 | JGI IMG/M metagenome (GOLD analysis project Ga0268386, IMG submission 200260) | Soil microbial communities from uranium-contaminated site in the Upper Colorado River Basin, Wyoming, United States - RVT150D86... ... | reverse complement strand
CGGCGTGCGCGGGGCGCTGCTGGTGCTGCCAGTCATCGTGGCGCTCGGCTACGGGCTCGTGGTGTTCCTGCCGGTGTTCGCCATCATCCGCGGCGTCAAGATCCTCGAGAACAGCGTCGACTATACGCTGATGAACACGACGCGCCAGGCGCTGTTCCTGCCGGTGTCACGCGCTGCGAAATACGACGGTAAGACGGCGATCGACACGTTCTTCTGGCGCGTCGGCGATCTGATCCAGGCACTGGTGATATTCGCCGGCATGCGCTTTCTCGCGCTCGACGCTTACGACTTCGCGCTGCTGAACCTGGTGCTCGCGCTCGGCTGGCTGTTGCTCGCGGTCGTGATCGGCCAGCGCTATAGAGCGCTCGCGAACGCCTACGTGTTGAACGTCGCGCCGGAGGCGCACAAGCCCATTCCCGATGTCTGGCTGCGGCCGGGCGAGGCCGTTTGCTGCAACGTCGCCAGCGACGCTTTCACCGATGCCGATCCGGGTGACGTCCTGCGGCTGGCAGCCCGACGGGAAGGGGGCGAGGCGCTACCGGCGTGGCTGCGTTTCGATGCAAGCCGCCGCGAATTCACCGGTGTCGCACCGGTCGACGTCGAAACCGTCATCAGAGTCGAGGTGATTGCGAGTGATGTCGACGGCAGCGAGGTCAGCAGCAGTTTCGCGTTCCGCTGCATCCGGCAACAGCCTTGTTGAGGATCCTCTGCTCATGGACGTGCGCCAGCTGCCACGGCCTGCGCTGCGTCCCGCGGCAGAAGTCGTCCACGCTCGAGCAGGGCCTTGAGCTCGCGCTTCGACAGCATCTCTCCCAGCGTCGCTTCGAGTTGCTCCATCGTCAGTGCATCGAGACGTTCGAGGAGCCCGGGGAGCGGCTCGAGCGCCGTACTTGCAAGGTGAGCCGGAGGTCGGCTCGAGGTTCCGAAACTCGTGCCGTGCTGCGTCGACATCACCATCCAGGAATCGGTGTCGTAGAGGATGGAGTCGGGCGTACGACGCTCGTTCCGGATCAAGAGATCGAATGCATACAACAGCTGGTACTGAGGTGCGACCGGGCACCAGCTCGCACGGACCGGATTGCCTGCCGCTTGCAGCTCGGCGAGTGACGCGATCTCGCCAGGTCGCAGCTGCAGGATGCCGGACCGCCCATCGAGCTCACGGGCCACGGTCGGGGGTACGAGCCCCAGCCCGAGCAACCGGTCGAGTCGATACGCTGCGAGCTCGCGTTGGATTGCGCGTTCGTCCTGCCATCGATAGATGGCCGGTACACGCGTACCCTGGACGTTCACAGTCACGCTGAGCGCGTCCGGCTCCGTCGGCTGCCGGTCCTCGATCGAGGCGTGCTCCAGTGCTTCGAGGACGATCGGCTCGGCGACTCCCAGCCGCTCTGCACCTGCGTAGGAGGGCAGCGGTTCGATCGTCGCATCGATGCCGGTCTCGACGTACACGGCATCGTACGTGTCGGGCAGGATCACGAGCGCAGCAGGATGGCCGCGATAGACCGCACGGTTCATGCCGGTATCGATTCGCAGCGCGCGCCCGTCGAACCGTTCGTAGATGCGACCACCGGGCGTCGGCGTATGGCCCATCACGACACGCTCGACACCGAGACGATCGAGAGCCGCTGTGATCGTCGGCTCCTCGAGCGTCTCGTGGCAGATCGCGGTGCCGCGATACCAGAGCGGACTGTCCTGGCCGAGGGTTGCGGACTCGTCTGCGGCGATCATCGACTCTGCCGCGGCATGTACCGGCGTCGCGTCGTCGGGATGCGTGGTGAGCCAGGCGCGCACCTTCTCGGTCCGTTCGTTCGCATCATCGAAACGGGAGATCACGCCGGCCTGCTCGAGCTGCCCGACCGCCGCGTAATAGCCTGCCAGCTGTTCCCGGTAGCGCTGGTTCAGTGCGTCGAGACCGAGCTCGGCCACGATCGGGGGCAGTCCGCCGTGCACGAACGCCGTCTCACCGACGACGAGCAACTGCGGCCGATCGAGCAGCCATTCGCCATAGATGCCCTCCGCAGAGAAAGCCTGCTGATACGCGAACCAGCCTGGCGGGAACTGCTGATCGAACTCGACGGTGAGAGCTTCGGAGGCAGCGGCGGCGTTCTGCGGCAACGCGGCGAACTCCTCGAACATCCGCGCCCGCAGCTCCGGCGACTCATCGGCTGCGAACGCCGCAAACTCGGGACCCGTGACGTATCGCAGATCATCCATCAGGTTCATGACTTCATGGTTGCCTGCGATCACGGCAAGGTTTCCCCCGGCCGACTGCGCTTCACGTTCGAGGCGCATCAGGAGATCCAGGACCTGCCGGGAATCCGGTCCCCGATCCAGAAGGTCGCCGACGCTCACGACCAGCGCATCGCCGGCGGCCCAGGTGAGATCGCCATCGACGATCCCGGTCGTGCGCAGCAGTGAAACCAGCTCCTGATATGCGCCATGCACATCGCCAAAGGCGATGATCCTGTCGTTCGGCTCGAGCGCGATCGGCGCCGCCGCCGCGACGGCCATGCATGGCTGACCGCATGCGAGCGAGGCCGCCAGTAGTCGCCAACCGCCAGACCTCGCGCGTGCAATCATTCTCATCATGCGTTTCCGGACCGACTCAGCGGACCTCGATGCGTCCCTTGTCGATCTGTTTGATCAGTGCACCGATGCGGCGGGCGATCGACCTGATCTCATTGCCCTTGAGGCCGAGTTGCACGATATCGTACTCGATGCGCACGCCGCGGTATTTGCTCAGGTTCGCGCCAGGTTCCACGGCTTCGAGCCGTCCATCGATCCTGCGCCATTGTGCCAGCACGGCGAGTGACTCCTCGAGTCGGGCTTCGTCGAGCGTGCGCAGCCGACCGACCTCCGCGGCAGGCAGCCAAGGGACTCGGATCTCTGACCAGACGTTGCCGCGATCGCTCTCCGGCGCGTCGAATGCGACGCCGTTGTCGACGGCCCAGGCACGCGGTTCACCGGGTACCGTGGAGATGAGCACGTTGCCGAGATTGGAATCACCGTGGTCGATCGCATAGGTCAGCAGGTTGAAGCTGCCGAAACGCCGCGCGTATTCGGGATCGGCAGCGAATCTCGCGACGTCCAGGATGTCGCCCTTGCCCGCGACGTTCTCCATCCAGTACTGCAGCACCACCAGCACGTCATCCGACTTGCGAAAGGTCGGTCTGGCTGCGGGCGCGTACGGCTTCAGCGTCGCGAGCGGCATCATGCGCAGCGCGGTCGGTGGCACGACATAGTCGTCCGGATCGAGAAACAGCGACTGTATTCGATAAGCCGCCAGCTCGTAGCGGGGCTCGTTGTTAAACTCGCTCGCGCCGGGACCTGCAGGGCGGACCTTCAACGTCATTTCGACGCCGTCGGCAAAACGTACACGCGCCCGCAGTCCGACCTCTTCCTCGAGACCGCGGCTCGGTTTCGCCTCCAGGATCTCGAAGGGCTCGACCGCGAGCCGCCGATCGAGCTCGGCGGGCGCATGAGCCACGTTGGCATTTTGAGCGCAGAGCTCAGCGCCCGGTGCCGCCGCCAGCATCAGCGTCGCGAGCACGCATGAGGTCAGGCGCCATGCCGGGGATGCTTGCACCGCAGGCCAGATGCCAGCGACTTCCCTACCGGCTGTGAACATCGTGGCTCCCAGATCGCTGTCGCCGGTACGCTATCGGGTCACTCGCCGCAACGCAAACACAGCGTGGCCTTGCCGCACGGCGGTCTTGCTTGACAAAGGCGCAAGGCCTGGTCTAGACACGAAAGCAAACGGGCGCTGCACAGGGGATGCGTCGCAGGTGACCCACTCTCGACGTGCGGCTGGCGCTAGAGATGCCGAAGTGAATTGCGCATCGTCTGAAGGGCACGGCGCATCGATAGCTGCATGCGAGTCCGGCGGTCCGGGATCATCGAATTATGTCGCGTTGCGCCGGTCACGGCGCGGCGCACTCGCATGGTTCATCTTGCCGATCACAGCCCCTTTCTCCTCGTTCTCGTCGGCACCGATGGCCCAGGAGGTCATCGAAGAGATCGTTGTAACCGGAACACGCATTGCGCGGCGTGATTTCGAATCGGCGAGTCCGATCGTATCGGTCGATGCCGAACGATTTGTCGAGGCCGGGGCGCCCACCGTCGAGCGCGTGCTCAACATGCTTCCGCAGTTCGTCCCGAACGCCACGAGTTCATCGACCAATCCGGGCGCCGATGGGCAGGCGCAACTCTCCCTGCGCGGTCTGCCGGTGACCTCGACGCTCGTGCTCATGGACGGGCGACGCGTACTGCCGGCCAATGGCAGCGGCGTGGTGGACGTCAACGTGATTCCCGCTGCGCTGATCGAGCGCGTGGAGGTGGTTACGGGCGGCGCTTCGGCCGTGTACGGCTCGGATGCGATCGCCGGCGTCGTCAACTTCAAACTGCGCAAGGAGTTCGACGGTCTCGAAGTCGGCGGGTTCTGGGGTCAGAGCGATCGCGGGGACGCCGGGCAGTGGGAGGTCAATCTCACGGGCGGCACTGAATTCGCTGGTGGTCGCGGTCACGTGTTCGGCAGCACGAGCTACGCTGAGCGCGAGCAGCTCAACTACGATGCACGGCCGTTCTCGCGGTATTCGCTCAACTACGTCGGTTCCGGTCTGGGTACGTTCGGTCCCGACGACGCATTCGAATCCTTCGGCTCATCCACAATCGAGGAAGGTCGGGTGCGAATGCTTGGATTCGATCCCAACGTCCATGCCGCTGTCTTCGCCGATTACGGCTATCCGCCGGGAACGGTGCCGCCGTCGCCGTTCATCGGTTTCAACAACGATCGCACGCTTTTTTCGCAGGGCGCCGGCGTGCCGGGCAGCGTCGCGAACTTCCGCGGCGAGGTCGATCCACTGCAGTTCAATGACTCCTTCTATACCTACAATTTCGCACCGGACAACACGCTGCAGATCCCGCTCGAGCGGGCTACGGTCTTCGCTGGAGTCAGGTTTGACTTGAGCGATACCGTGGAGCTCTATGCCCATGGACTGTACGCCGACTACACGAACGATCAGCAGCTCGCTGCGACACCGGCGCAGTTCTTCATGCCGCCGTCCAACCCCTACGTGCCTGTAGATCTGAAGCGTCTCGCGGACTCCCGGCCCAACCCCGACCAGATCCTGGATTTCCAGAAGCGTCTGACGGAGCTCGGCCCGCGCCGCGCGTTGAACGCATACGATTTCTACCAGATTGCAGTCGGCGCGATGGGTCGCGTTCTCGAGGGCTGGCGCTGGGACGCCTACGCGCAATTCGGCGAGAACGATCAGACCCAGCGGCAGCTTGCGAATGCACTGCGCTCGCGGATCGAGGAACTCGTATTTGCGCCGGACGGAGGAGTATCGCTCTGCGGCGGATTCGATCCGTTCGGGCTCGGATCGATCAGTGACGAATGTGCGGCCTACATCGCTGCCGATGGGAGCAATCGCTCCGGTGTCGAGCAGTTCGTCGCGGAGGTCACATTGACCGGACCGCTGTTCGACCTGCCCGCCGGAACCGTCCGCGCCGCGTTCGGCGTCATGCACAAGAAGGACGAGTTTTTCTACACTGCGGATGCGGTCGTGAGCCGCTTCCTGCCGCCCGATGATCGCGTGCCGTTCACTCGTTCCGACATCATCGGCTTCAACGCGTCGGATGACGTGCATGGCGACGATTCGAACACCGACGTTTACGTCGAACTCTCTATTCCGTTGCTCACGGGCCGGCCCGGCGCCGAGTCCCTCGAGCTCGTGACGGGCTACCGCTATTCGGACTACGACTCGGCCGGCGGGGTCGACGCGTACAAGGCGGAATTCATGTACCGGCCGGTGGAGCCCCTGAGCGTCCGCGCCTCATTCCAGCATGCGGTACGCGCACCAAGCATTTTCGAGCTCTTCCGGCCGCAGCTGCCTTTCGAGTTCGACGGCATCGTCCCGAATCAACGCATCGATCCGTGTCGGGTCGGGAGCCCCGAGCGTTCCGGACCGGACGCGGCCCAGGTCGAGGCGCTGTGCATCGCGCAGGGCGTCCCCGCCGAGCGGCTGGCCGACCTGCAGGGCGATTACACGCGCGGCGTCACCGGCGGCAATCCCGACCTCGGCCAGGAACAGGCGGACACCTATACGCTCGGGCTGGTATTCAGTTCGCCCTCGGATCGGCCGTGGCTCGCCGATCTGCAGGTCTCGGTCGATTGGTACCGGATCGAAGTCGAGGATGCGATTGCCGAAGTACTGGCGAATGAGTTCGTGCCGAACTGCCTCGACCCGGCGTTCAATCCGGCATTCGACGTGAGCAACGTCTGGTGCACGTACTTCGGTCGCGACCCGGTCACCGGAGATATCGTCGATGCCGAGGAACTGTACCGCAATGTCGCAGGCGTGACGGCCGAGGGAGTCGACCTGCAACTGTCGTGGAGATTCGACGCCGGACCCGGGCAGGTGCGCGCGAACTGGCTCGTCTCGTGGCTCGATTCGTTCGAGCGGCTGTCCGCGGCAAGGGCACCCGCCGTCGAGTACGCGGGAACGATCGGCAGCACCCTCGGCGCGGCGCTCCCCGAGTGGAAGTCGATGCTCACGTTTGGCTACGACTGGCGGGGAATCGGCGTTACGCTGTACTGGCGGCGCATCGACTCGGTCCAGGACATCGAAGTGCCCGAGTTCGAGGTGCCCGAATACGACTACTTCGACCTGGGCGCGACCTACACGTTCGAGACCGGCGTGCTCGAAGGCCTGATGCTACGCGCTGGCGTCGATAACCTGACCGACGAGGATCCGCCGATCTATCCGACGTATGTGCAGGCGAATACGGATCCTTCGCAGTACGACGTCTACGGTCGACGTTTCCACGTGGGACTGACCTACCGCTATTGAAGTTGCGCCGCCGGCCTGCTCAGCGGCGCATCAGCCAGAGGATCAGGCTCACGATTGCGCTGGCATCGCATTTTTGGCGGCCCGCGCTGACGAGCAGGTCGGCCAGCCGACGATCAGCAGGGTCCGGAATCCGCGCCCGCTGCGCGACGCGGCACTTCGCTGCGCGCGCGCATCTCCTCGAGCAGCTCGTGCTGTGCGGCGGCGTGGGCGCGTGCTTTGTCTGCCAGCGCTTGAAAGCGCGAGTCGCTTCGCAGCGGTTCGAAAGCAGGCTCACGCTGGAACGCATACCACCATCGCTTTCTCCATCCGCGCTCGAAGTTCTGTTCCAGCCTTTCGATCGCCGCGGCGTGCTGACCGAGCAGTGCCAGGGCGATGGCCTGCGGGTGAGCTGACAAAACCGGCCAATCGGACGGTTTGGGCTGCGAGTTGAGCACGCTGCGCGCGAGCTCTTCCGCCTTGCGTCTATTGCCCAGAGCCAGGTTCACCTGCGCAAGCGTTATCGTGCCGTAGATGCCGCGATTCTCGCTGGGTAATTCCTCGAGCTCGGCCTCCGCACGGGCGAGTTCTCCGACTGCGAGCGCTGCGTCGCGAATGACATAGGCTTCAACATCCTCCGCCAAGGAGTCCGTCCAACGGTCCGTACTGGCCCGCAAGATCGCAGCCGCGCGCGCCGGCTGCCGCTGGAAGAGGCAGATTGGCACCCACAGGCCCGGGCGCACGGACTCCGGCTGCTCCTCGACGAAACTTCGCGCCGCGTCGACGTCTTCGAGTTCCAAATAAAAATGAACCGGGCGCGAGGCTATCCACACGGCACGCGGATCGATGGCCACCGCCTGCTCCGCGAGCTTCACTGCTTCGGCGAAGCGTGCCTGGTCATAGGCGCGAATCACTGCGAGACGAGTCAACGCGGGGTGAAAGTCCGGAGCGATCGCCAAGGTCTGCAGGAACAACGCTTCCGATTGCTGTATCGAACGGCCATGCAGCATGAGCCCCTTGAGGTAGTGATTTCGGGGCGTCAGCGGATCGACAGAGCGCGCCCGGTCGATCGAGGCAAGCGCTTCGTCGAAGCGCTCACCACGGAGGAATAGAAACTGCGCAAAATGTTCGTGACCTACCCCATAGCTCGGACTCAGCGCGAGTCCCTTGCGATAGTCCGCTTCGGCGCCAACCAGGTCTCCCTCGTAATTCCTGATATCTGCGCGCAGGACGTAGGCCTCACCAAGGGAGTCATCGAGCTGCAGGGCACGGTCGAGCAGCGGCTGTGCCTGACGAAGCGCGGCGACCATGGGGGGCGAGGTATCGGAGGTGGCAGTCAGATTCGCGAGGTGCAGGTGCGCGTCCGCGAGCGCCACGTAGGCCGCGGCAAAGTCCGGCGCGATCTCGGCGGCGCGTGCGAAACGTTCGACTGCGCGCTCGGCATCCTTCACCTTGCCGGTTGCCACGAAGGCGCGTCCCTGCATGAAGGCGAGATAGGCATCGATGCCGAAGCGCGCGAAGGGATGCTCCCGCGGACCGAGGCTGACCTGCAGGGCCCGGGCGACACTGTGGGAAATCTCATCCTCCATGGCGAAGACATCACCGATCGTGCGATCGAAGCGCAGTGACCAGAGTTGCGCGCCGGTCGTCGCATCGATGAGCTGCGCTGTGACGCGGAGTCGTTCATCGGCGCGCTGGACGCTCCCTCCAACCAGGTATCGCGCATTGAGCTTCAGGCCGATGCGCCGCGCGTCGGTGCGCTGCGCACCGAGAGCGAAGGACGAGGTTCGACTGATCACCGTCAGCTCATGAATGCCGGCGAGCCGGTGGAGTACGCCCTCTGCGATGCCCGCGGCCACGAACTCGTCGTGCGCATCAGGGCTTAAGTTCTCGAACGGCAGCACCGCCACCGTGCGCGGCGGCAGCGCAACGACCGTGACCTTGCTCTGCGGCGCGGGCGCGCTCGTTGGCGTGCGGAGCGTCATCACGATCAGGACCGCGATCGCTCCGAGTGCAAGTGCGGCCAGTATACCGATCGCAACACGCCGGCGCCTGTTGCGGACCGCCGGAGGACGGACCGGAGTTGCTGTCTCAGGGTCCATTGCCGGCACCGCCGCGCCGGCTTGATCCCCGATCGGCTCCACCGGCGGGAGCAGGCGATAGCCGCGGCCCCGGAGGCTCGCGATGTAGCGGGGCTCGCGCGGATCATCGCCAAGCGCGTCGCGTAAGAGCTTGACTCGCTGACTGACGGTTTCGGGACTGACGACGAGCCGCGGCCACACCCGCGACATCAGCTCATCGTGCGAGACGACGTTGGGAGCCGCGCGCACCAAGGCCAGGAGCAGATCGAAAGACAGCTTCGGCAGGGGAATGGGCACTTCCCCGCGCGTGACGCACTGGCGCCCGACGTCGACCAGCAGGTCGGCGATCCGATACCGCTCCGAGCCGCGTGCTGCGCTGCGTTCCATGCCGACGTTCACGGGTCGGAGAATACACGCGGGGTCAGCCGGGAGCCCGTCATCGAATCTTTGACGGCCCTGCACGTGGTCTTCAGCGTCCCTTCATGCATGGTCGGGTCGATCTTGCCAACTTGTGATCGTGCCGCCGAGGTGCCTCTCGCGCCGCCGGGCGGCGGCAGAAAAGCCACATCCCTCAATCAGGAGACGATCATGAACACCAGCAATCATACAGGGCGCGGCAATGAGCAGTCGTGGGCTCGCTCAGCAGTCGCAATGCTCGTCACAGCCTGCGGTGTGTTGCTCGCGACCGTCGCATCCGGCGACGACTCCGACGGCCGGCCGCTGACAAAGGTCGTGAGCTACGCGGACCTCGATCTCGACCGGCAGGGGGGGACCGAAGTGTTGTACCGCCGGATCCGTCTCGCCGCCCGTGAGGTGTGCGGGCCGGTCGACCAGCGGGTGTTGCCGCAGGCGATGGCCTGGAGAACCTGCGTCGCGGAGGCGATCGAACGCGCCATCAATGAAATCGACAAACCGGTCCTTTCGGAGTATCACCTGGCCCGAACCGGCAAGGCTGCGAAGCCTGTGACGCTCGCCCACCAGTAATGAGGACTTGACGTCCCCGCATCGGCGGCGTCCTGCCAGGAACAGCGCTCGTTGTTTCGAGGCAGGCGCGGCCGGCGGTGCAAATCGTCTGCTTCAGAGGCTCGAGAACACCCTGACGCGGTGCCGGTGATACGGCAGCACCTCGAGCAGGTCGCCTTCCTCGAGTCGCTGCTCGATACCGCGCCACCACTCAGCCGTCAGCAGCTCGCGATGCGCGCTCATGAAGACGGCCTTGAGGTGCTCGTCGAAACCCAGAAACTGCATGAAGGTCTCCGGAAAGACGTCGTTGTCCGCAACGTAGTACCAGGCCTCCGCACGCATCTCATCCTCTTCGTGACGTGGGGCCGGGACATCGCGGAAGCGACAATCCGTGATGAGGCAGAGCTCGTCATAGTCGTAAAAGATCACGCGACCGTGGCGCGTCACGCCGAAGTTCTTGAGGAGCAGATCGCCGGCGAAGATGTTCGTGCAGGCCAGGTCGCGAATGCACTGGCCGTAGTCGAGCACCGCCTTCTCGGCCTCTTCACGCGTGGTCGAGCGTATGTACAGATTCAGCGGCGTCATCCGACGCTCGATGTACAGGTGATCGATGACCAGATGGTCGCCTTCGACGTGCACCGTGTTCGCAGTCTCGCTCAGCAACTCATCGAGCAGCTCGGCAGCAAATCGCGCCTTCGGGAACTTCAGTCGCTTGAACTCCTGCGCATCCACGAGTCGCCCTGCGCGGTCGTGCTTGAACACGAGGTCGTACTTCTGGAGCACTTCCTCCCGCAACGTGTTCTTCGGATACGGGAATCGATCGCGGATGATCTTGAAGACCACGTCGAACGAGGGCAGCGTGAAGCAGACCATCACGAGACCCCGTTCGCCCGGCGCATGCACGAAATGATCGGTGCTCTGCTGCAGATGGCGGAAGAGCTCGCGATAGCGCTCCGTCTTGCCCTGCTTGGCACGTCCGAGCACCGTATACAGCTCGCTGACCGGTTTGCGCGGCAGGATCGCTCTCAGGAACACGACGGCCTCGCCCACGTGATCGAGGTCGACGTGAAAATACGAGCGCGTATAGCTGAACAGGATGCTGACCGCGCTCTCGCTCATCATGACCGCATCGACGATGATGCCGCCTTCGGTGTTCTTGAACGCGATTACGAATGGCAGCAGCCAGTCGCGACCCGACATCCGCCCGACGACATAGGCGCGCGACATCTGGAAGAACACTGGACGGATCAGTTCCAGCTTCTCGACGTCGCGGCGTTCACCGATCGCTTCGCAGTACGCCTTGACCTCATCGGCGACGATCCCGACGCTGCGATCGAAGTCGCGATAGGGCGTGCGGAAGCGGAAGTCACCGAGCACTTCCTCGAACAGCAGCTCGAGTGAGCCGCGATTCAGATACACCCGGGTGTCGATCCTGCTCCGGACCGAGGCCATCGGATCGAGGTCGAGTGCGACGAACTCGACCGCGGGATCCACGCCCACCGTGCCGAACGTACGCCGCGTGATCGAATTGAAGAAGGTCTTGTTGAACTCGCTGTCGGACAGTTCCTCGATGAGCTCGCCGAACCGCCGCTTGATGCTCGACCAGATCGCGCGTTCGTGCACTTCCTCACCGAGCGCGCGCCGGACGTGCTCGACCGCATGATCGACGCAGTGGTCGTACAGCTCGATGCGCTCGACCGCGTCGCGTTGACTGCCTTTCCAGTCACGGCGGTCGAATCGCCGGGGTGCGCGCTGCGTGATCGCCCGGAACTGCTGGTTGTAGTCCTCGAATGCGCGCACGAAATCGGCCGCGCAGCTCTGGACGAGCTCGTCCTTCGGACGCAGCCGTGGAGTCGCCGAAGACATGCGGGAGGGCAGCGCGGTGGGTGAGCGTCAGAAGTTGCGGATCATCGCATCGGCAAACTCACTGCACTTCACCTCGGTCGCGTCCTGCATCAGCCGTGCGAAATCGTAGGTGACGGTTTTCTGACCGATCGTGCGGTCCATCGCAGCGATCACGGCATCGCCAGCTTCGCTCCAACCCATGTAGCGCAACATCATTTCGCCGGACAGGATCACGGATCCGGGATTCACCTTGTCGAGATCCGCGTATTTCGGTGCGGTGCCGTGCGTCGCCTCGAAAACGGCATGACCCGTCACGTAGTTGATGTTGCCGCCCGGTGCGATGCCGATGCCGCCGACCTGCGCAGCGAGCGCGTCCGACAGGTAATCACCGTTCAGATTCATCGTAGCGATGACGTCGAATTCCGACGGACGCGTCAGAACCTGCTGCAGCGTGATATCTGCGATCGCGTCCTTGATCAGCACGCGCCCCTCTTCGAGGGCCGCCCGCTGCTCCTCGATGGCCGCCTTCTCGTTGTTCTTCGCTTTGGTGCGCTCCCACTGCTCCCACGTATAGGTCTGTCCCGGGAACTCCTTCTCGGCGAGGGCATACGCCCAGTTGCGGAACGCCCCCTCGGTGTACTTCATGATGTTGCCTTTGTGCACGATCGTCACGCTCTTGCGCTTGTTGTCGATCGCATACTGGATCGCTGCGCGGAACAATCGCTCGGTGCCCTCGCGTGACACCGGCTTGATGCCTATGCCGGAGCTCTCGGGGAACCGGATCTTGTTGTATTGCTTCGGGAAGTGCTCCTTGAACAGATCGAGGAACTTCGCGTTCTCCTCGGTGCCCGCTTCGAATTCGATGCCGGCATAGATGTCCTCGGTGTTCTCGCGAAAGATGACCATGTCGACCTGCTCGGGATGGCGGACGGGCGAGGGCACACCCTTGAACCAGCGCACCGGCCGCAGGCAGACGTAGAGGTCGAGCATCTGTCTGAGCGCGACGTTCAACGAGCGGATGCCGCCGCCGATCGGGGTCGTCAATGGGCCCTTGATCGAAACCAGATACTCCCGGCACGCCGTGACGGTCTCTTCAGGCAGCCAGGTATTGAACAAATCGTTCGACTTCTGCCCCGCGTAAACCTCCATCCACTGGATCTGACGCTTGCCCGCATAAGTCTTCTCTACTGCGCCATCGAGCACCCGGACCGCCGCTCGCCAGATGTCCGGACCCGTGCCGTCACCCTCGATGAAAGGCACGATCGGCCGGTCCGGCACCTGCAGGCGGCCGTCCCTGATCGTGATCTTTGCGCCCTGCTCGGGCACTTTGAGCTTGACTGCGGTCGACATCGGTTGCGCTCCGCTGGCAGGTAGTAGTCGGGTGGGCAGAAGACTCGAAATGCTAGCACAGCCCTCCCGGGCGAACGGCTCAGGGAGGCGCGACGGGCACGAGCCATTGCAGCGGCAGTTCCGCAAGCACCGTGCGGATCCGCGCAGGCTCGCTATCTTCGGTCCAGGCCAATACGAGGACTTCGCCGGAACGAATCATCTGCGGGAAGCCGGCCGAGCGCGCTCCGCTCGAATGTGCGACACGCCACGGGCCTTCGATGCGGTCGCTGGCGGACACGCGCGCGACGTGCAGCGCCGATTCTGCTGCCTCGCGAGCGAGCCAGCTGACGAGCACAGAGCCGTCCGGCAGTGCGACGATGTCGACCCGCCCGAGAGGGGCATTGCCGTCGAGATCGACGGGTGCTGCAAACGTATCGCCACCATCCCGGGACATCGCAATACGAACGCGCGGTTTGCGCTCCGCGGCGGTAAACCATGCTACAGCCGCGAACTCCCCCGTGGCGTCGATCGCGGGTCCGTTCACCGGACAGCCGCGCATCACCCAGTTGTCGGCATGGACCAGGACGGGATCGCTCCAGCCAGTGCGGGTACGGCGCATCACCGCGATGTCCCGGCGCTCGCTGTCGATCTCGCGATCGCGGTAGACGACGAGGGTGCCTCGGGGCGTGGTCGCTGCATCGGTCTGACAACAATCACAGACGGCCCGATCGAGAAGCTGCTCTGGCGCGATGGCGCCGTCGAATCGGATCTCGGCAGTCGCAAGCGCCATCGCACCGTGTGCGGCGCTGTCGTCGTGCGAGGCTCCCTCGCCCATCTGCCGGCCATCGAGCCAGATCAGCGTGGCTGTGCCTTGCGACTCGATTGCTGTGACGAAGCCGTGCTCAGTTGCGAGGCCGTCACGGTGTGGGCGCTGTCGTGCCGTCCAGGTCAATCCATGATCATCCGACGTCGCGACCGCGATGTCGTACGCGTACGGGCGGTCGCCGTTGCGTTCCAGCCAGTGCGCGACCCAATACCCCTCGTCGATAGGCACAACGGCCGGAAAGTCCGCCCAGTTGACGAACCAATCCGAGCCTTCCGCAACGAGAATCGGCGCGGACCACTCTCGCTCGGCCAGCCGGGCGTATTGCAACCGGTGCCCTGTGCCGGCGGGTGCCACCCAGCTGAGCACGGTCGTCCCGCCACGGCTGGCCAGGTGTGGAAGAGTGGCTCCAGCGCCCGCCGGGCTCTCGAACTCCATGAACCGTAATGGAATTTCAGGTTCCGGTGACGGTGTGCAGGCGGCGAACACGGTCGCGAATACGAGCCCTCCCGCGATGTGCAGCGATTCCAGGGTGCGATGCATGTTGTGATTCTGTCGGATAGCAGCCGCTCTGGTATTGCTGTGGACTTCGTCTCCGGCTACTTTACGCGGTGCAAATAAGCCTACGCATGAGACTCCTGCAACGCTTCCGCCGCCGTCGAGGATACGCCAGTGCATCGCTGGCAGCGTTTGCGCTTGCGTGGCTGCAGATGGCGCTGGCCCCCTGTCTGATGGCCGCCGATCTGGCCGAGAGTCAGCTGGCAGCGGGTGTTCCTGCCGCGGTGCATCTGTCGCACGGCGAGAAGTCAACGCAGGGCGCTGCAGAAGGCCTGGTCAGCCCGCATTGCGATTACTGCCCCTCCGAGGAGGTCGGTTCGCCCTGCCCGGAAGCAAGCGGCGATTGCGCTTACCTGCATGATCCAGGCATCGACAAGCGCGATGCACTGCAGAGTCAGCTCGAACGACTCTCGACTCACGCAGCTCTGCTCGACCCGTCGGCGTTCGGGCTGCTACGCGTTCTGCGCGAACCGTCCACGCCTGAAGCCTCCATCAAGGCGCCGCCTGCGCCGCGCCGCCCGCTGATCCTCGAGAACTGCACCCAGCTCAGGTAGCTGCCGCCTCGATTGATCCGGTGTCCCGGTTTCAACGAGGAGGCCTGCGATGGAGCCCTCTTGCTCGCCCGGAGCGCAACCGCGCCTGGGCAATCGATTAATTACCTGTCTATCGGCGTTTGCCGCGCTCGCTGTTGCCTGTCTCGCCTCGGCGACGGTCGCGAGCGCTGGGATATCGCTCTCCGAAGCGGAGCGACTCGCACTTGCGCGCGATGCGGCGCTCGAGAGTCTCGCGGCCGAGCGACAGTCGCTGCGCGAAGCGAGTGTCGCAGCCGGACAGTTGCCCGATCCGCGGATGCGGGTCGGCACGATCAACGTGCCGACGGACTCCTTCAGTCTCGATGCAGAGGACATGACGATGCTCGAGGTGGGCGTCAGTCAGATGTTTCCAGCCGGCGACACCCGGCAGCTGTCGGCCCGGCGTAACGAGCTCGAAGCCGCATCGGTCGAAGCGAGGATCCGCGACCGCCGGCGTGTCGTGATCCGAGAGTTGCGCTTCGCCTGGATCGATCATGCCTACCTGCAGGCCGCCCGTGGTCTGGTCGAGGATCAGATCGACTGGCTCGACCCGTTGGTCGCAAATGTGGTGACGCGCTACGGCCACGGCCAGCTGCAGCAGCTCGACGTCGTGACAACGACGCTCGAGCAAGTGACGCTGCGCGAACGCCTGCTCGATCTGCAGTTGCAGATCGCAGAGGCAGATACGGGGCTGACGCGCTGGCTGGACGCACCCACGGGCCAGCTCGCGACGGCGATTCCGGCACCACAGGAATGGCCCGCGCTGGCGGTGCTCGAATCGAAGCTCGAGGCGCATCCGACGCAAGTCGATTTCGACCGCCGTATCGACGTTGCCGAAGCGGACGTGGCCCTCGAGCGTCAGCGCTACCGACCGGAATGGGAGCTCGATCTCGCTTACGGTTTCCGCGGCGGTCGCGGCATGGGGGGCGAGTCGCGCTCCGACATGGCGAGCGCAATGGTCAGCTTCTCGCTGCCGCTATTCAGTGGCAAGCGTCAGGATCGAACGGTGGCGGCGGCTCGCGCAGCAGCGCGCAGCCTGCACGCCATGCATGTCGATCACCAGCGGGAGCTGCGTGCAGAGCTCGCCGCTGCATTCGCCGTTGCACGCGCGGCGCGCGAGATCGAAGCACTGTACGAAGCGCGGTTGCTCGCGCTCGGTGAGCAGGCATCGCGTAGCGCCATCGCCGCTTATGCGAACAACGCAGCGGAATTCACTGCGCTGATCGAAACAGGCACGGCACTGCTCGAGCTCAAGCTTGGACGCATCGAGGCCGCCGCGCGGCGCGCACGCGCCGACACGACACTCGCCTATCTCGCAGGAGAAGCCCCATGAGCACGCAATTGCCGCAGCGGCTGCGCTCGTCGTGCCCTGTCGTCGTCACCGCAGCGGCTTTGCTCGCGCTGGCGGGCTGTGAGGATCGACAACATGCGAGCGAGCCGTATCGCAGTGCCGCGGACGACACGCCGCTCGAGCACGCCGCGAAGCATCTCGATGCGCTGTATCGCTGTCCGATGCACCCGCAGATCACGAGCGACCGGCCGGGCCCGTGCCCGATCTGCAGGATGAATCTGATCCGGGTCGAGCCGCGCTCGCTGGACGGCTCGCCGCGCGAGCCGATCTTCTATCGCAACCCGATGGATCCGACGATCACTTCACCGGTGCCGCGTAAGGATGAGATGGGCATGGATTACGTACCGGTCTATGCGGACGAGCTCGAGGGCACGCTCGAGATCGCGCCGGCGGTGCTCCAGAAGCTCGGCGTGCGCTATGCGACGGCCGAGCGCAGCCCGCTGCCGGTCGACATCACCGCCGTCGGCTACGTGCGCTACGACGAGCGCACGATCCGTGAAGTGCGCATTCGGGCCGAGGGTTGGGTGGAGCGACTCACGGTTCGAGCTGCCGGGGATCCTGTCAGCGCCGGCCAGCGTCTGTTCGAGGTCTACTCGCCGATGATTGCTACCGCCGAGGCCGAGCTCGAGCAGGCGATCGCATTCGGGGATCAGGCATTGATTGCGGCCTCGGAACGCCGCCTCGCCGCATTCGGTGTCGATCGCGCGACGATTGCCCGGCTCAGCAGGGGCGGCGAGCCGGGGGCGCGGCTCGCGTTCGTGGCCCCGGTCTCGGGCATCGTCGATCAGCTCGAGGTGCGGGAAGGCGCGAGGGTGGCTCCGGACACGCTTGCGATGCGCATCATCGCGCTCGACCCGATCTGGGTGATCGTCGAAGTGTCCGAGTCGAACCTGAGTCTCGTGCGCACGGGCGCGGCAGTCGAGCTCGACGCAGTCGCGCTGCCGGGAGGCACGCTTACAGGGACGGTGGATTACGTCTATCCCGAGCTCGATCCCCGTACGCGCACCGGACGCGTGAGGATCGTGCTCGCCAATCTGGATGCGGCACTCCTGCCGGACATGTACGTCTCGGCCCGCATTGCTGCGCCCGAAGGCGAGCCGGTCGTGCACGTACCGCTCGAGTCAGTGATCCGCGGCGGCCGCTCGGATCGTGTGATCGTCGCTCTCGGCGAAGGACGGTTTGAAGCGCGCGAGGTGCGCATCGGCCGCGAGTCCGAGGAGCGCATCGCAATCACAAGCGGCCTCGAGGCGCGCGAGCGTGTGGTCGCATCCGGCGTGTTCCTGATCGATTCGGAAGCGACGCTGCGTTCGAGTCTCGCTCGCATGTCGGGCGCTGCTGCCGACCCGACCTCTGGCCGTGAAGCCGATCCAGACGCTACTCAGTCCGACGATCACTCCCGCCACATGCCGGCATCGGATGAGGCGCGTATCGCTCCGGCAGAGGATTCCGAGCCTATGCCACACGATCAGCACGGTGATCACTGAGGCAGCCATGGAGCACTCGAAGAGTGGGTGGATCGAGTCGATCATCCGGGGCTCGCTGAGGAATCCCGCGCTCGTGCTGCTCGGGGCTGCGCTGCTCGCCGGGCTCGGGCTCGTCGCGCTGCGCAATACGCCGATCGACGCGCTGCCCGACTTGTCGGACGTGCAGGTGATCGTGCGCACGAACTTCCCGGGCCAGGCACCGCGAGTCGTCGAAGACCAGGTCACTTTCCCGTTGACGACGGCGCTGCTCGCGGTGCCCGGGGCAGCAACGGTGCGCGGCTACTCGTTCTTCGGCGACTCGTTCGTGTATGTGCTGTTTGAAGACGGCACCGATCCGTACTGGGCCCGCTCGCGCGTGCTCGAGTACCTGAGTCAGGCGACGGCGATCCTGCCGGCCAGTGCTCGGCCTGCACTCGGCCCTGACGCGACCGGCGTCGGCTGGATCTATGAGTACGCGCTCGTCGATCCGACGAATCAGCACGATCTCGCTCAGCTGCGTTCCATTCAGGACTGGTTCCTGAAGTTCGAGCTGCAGGCCGTGGACGGCGTCTCCGAAGTGGCGACGGTCGGCGGCATGGTCAAGCAGTATCAGGTACTCGTCGATCCTGCGCGGCTGCGCGCCTACGGGATCACGCTCGACGAAGTGAAGACGGCCGTTGAGCGCGGCAACCGCGAAACGGGCGGCTCCGTCCTGGAGCTCGCCGAAGCCGAGTACATGGTCCGCGCGACCGGCTACGTCACCGGAACGGAAGATCTGAAAGCCATCCCGGTCCGTGTGGGGGATCGCGGTGTGCCGGTCACTGTCGGTGAACTTGCGGACGTGCGTATCGGGCCGGAGATGCGCCGCGGCATTGCAGAGCTGGACGGAGAAGGCGAGGTTGTTGGCGGCATCGTCGTAATGCGCCACGGCGAGAATGCGCAGAAAACGATCGCAGCGGTGAAAGCGCGCCTCGAGCAGCTCGAGCAGGGTCTTCCGGAGGGCGTCGAAATCGTGCCGACCTATGATCGCTCGACGCTGATTCGGCGCGCCGTCGACAATCTAAAGGGCAAGCTCGTCGAGGAATTTCTGTTCGTGTTGCTCGTCTGCGCCGTCTTCCTGCTCCACGTTCGTTCCTCGCTCCTGTTTCTCGTCACGCTGCCGCTCGGCGTGCTGGCTTCATTCCTGGTCATGTACGTGCAAGGGATCAATGCGAATATCATGTCGCTCGCGGGCATTGCGATCGCGATCGGCTCGATGGTCGATGCCTCGATCGTGATGATCGAAAACGTGCACAAGAAGCTCGAGAGCCGGGCTGATGTCAGTGGCGAGGAGCGACTCGAGCTGATTGCGAGGGCGTGCACGGAAGTCGGCCCCGCGCTCTTCTTCTCCCTGCTGATCATCGCGCTGTCGTTTCTGCCCGTGTTCGCACTCGAGGCCCAGGAAGGCCGGTTGTTCAAGCCGCTCGCCTACACGAAGACGTACGCGATGCTGGCTGCGGCCCTGTTGTCGATCACACTCGGGCCCGTGCTGATCTGGCTGCTGGTGCGAGGCAGGATCCGCAGCGAAGCAAGAAATCCAGTCAGCCGGGCCGCCGGTGCCGCCTACCGGCCATTGCTTGCGATCTCACTTGATCATCCGTGGACGGTCACGCTGGCGGCGGTTGCACTGTGTGCGTTGACGCTGTGGCCAGCAAGCCGCCTCGGCACGGAATTCATGCCGGACATGGATGAAGGCGACCTGCTCTACATGCCGACGACGCTCCCGGGTCTCTCGGCGGACGCGGCACGCTCGCTGCTGCAGCAGACCGACCGGTTGATTGCGACGGTGCCGGAAGTCGAGCGCGTGTTCGGCAAGGCAGGGCGGGCCGAGACGGCAACCGATCCGGCCCCATTTGAAATGCTGGAAACGACGATTCAGTTGAAGCCGCGCGATCAGTGGCGCCCGGGGCTCACGCCCGAAGGACTGCAAGCGGAACTCGATGCGCTCGTCGACCTTCCGGGTCTCGCGAATGCCTGGGTGCCGCCGATCAAGACGCGGATCGACATGCTGGCGACCGGCATACGCACGCCGGTCGGCATCAAGATCATCGGGCCCGATCTCGATCAGATCGAACGCATCGGCGCGCGGATCGAGGAGCTGCTGCGCGACGTCGAGGGCGTCAGTTCCGTGTTCGCGGAACGGACCTCCTCGGGGCGTTATGTCGAGATCGACGTCGACAGAGCTGCCGCTGCGCGCTATGGCCTCAACATCGACGCCGTTCACGAGCTCGTCGGGCTCGCCATCGGCGGCATGACGATCGCGAACTCCGTCGAAGGTCGCGAACGCTATCCGATCGTGTTGCGTTATCCGCGGGAGCTACGCGACTCGGTCGAGAATCTGCGCCAGTTGCCGCTCGTGACGATGCTGGGACCGCAGATCACGCTGGGCGACGTCGCGACGGTCCGGATCGTCGCAGGCCCCGCGATGATCCGCAGCGAAAACGCCCGGTTGGCCGGCTGGTTGTTCCTGGACATCCGCGGTCGGGATCTCGGTTCTGTCGTCGCGGCCGCGCAGCGTCGGGTCGCGGGCGCGGACCTGCTCCCGCCGGGTTACAGCCTCTTGTGGTCGGGCCAGTACGAGTATCTGGAGCGCGCGGCCGCGCGTCTCAAGGTCGTCGTTCCGGTCACGCTCGCGGTCATCGTGGTGATGTTGTACCTGCACTTCCGGCGTTTTCAGGACGTCGCGCTGATTCTGGGGTCGCTGCCGGTCGCGTTGGTCGGGGGAGTCTGGTTACTCTGGGCGCTCGATTTCCGGGTCAGCGTGGCCGTGGTCGTAGGCTTCATCGCGCTCGCCGGCGTCGCGGCTGAGACCGGTGTCGTGATGCTGCTCTATTTGAAGAACGCCTGGGAAGCGCACCTCGGACAGGCTCGCGCGACGCAGGCGGCGGTGACGGAAGCGGATCTGCGGGCGGCGATCGTGGAAGGCGCGCTCGCGCGCTTGCGCCCGAAGCTGATGACGGTGATCACGATCATTGCTGGTCTCCTGCCGATCATGTGGGGTACCGGCACTGGCTCGGAAGTCATGCGACGCGTCGCGGCGCCGATGGTCGGAGGCATGGTCAGCGCTACGCTGCTGACGCTGCTCGTCGTGCCATCGGTGTTTCTGATCGCCGAACGCTGGCGGCTCGAGCGCCAGCGGACTCGTTTGGCTTGACTCTGGACCGGGATCCACGGTGGAGAATTCTCGCAGGCTGGAGGCTGGAGGCTGGAGGCTGGAGGCTGGAGGCTGGAGGCTGGAGGCTGGAGGCTGGAGGCTGATATGAGCGCCGCGGACGGTTACCGGATTGCTGTTGCTCGAGCAGCGCCGTGGCGAAGCGACGGCACGGGCGCAAAGCGCTGGCAGCGCGCAAGGTCGACGTCGTGGAGCAGAAGCTTGCTGAGTTCGCGGCATTGCGCGAGTCGTTGAAGACGCTCGTGGACCCCTGCCCGGGCCAGGGCCAGCCCGAGGACTGTCCCATTCTGCGGACGTTTGCCGATTGCAAAGAGGTGTTTCGATGAGCAGTCAGCATCACGACGGGAAGCACGGATGTCATGAGGATCCGAAGGGATCGGCACCGAAAGAACCGCACCCGCACCATCACGCAGGAACCTGCGGCAGTCACCAGCACATGCAAGCGAGCGCAGCGCGTGAGCATGACTTGGCGCCCGGCCGTTACGTCTGCCCGATGCATCCGGAGGTCGTCAGCGACGGACCGGGCGACTGTCCGGAATGTGGGATGGCACTCGAGCCGGCCGCCCCGACGGCGCCATCACGCCGGACGCAATGGACCTGTCCGATGCACCCCGAGATCGTGCGCGACGAACCCGGTGACTGCCCGATCTGCGGCATGGCACTCGAGCCAATGGTCGCGACCGCCGAGGAGCCGAACGCGGAGCTCGCCGACATGCGGCGTCGCTTCGTCGTGTCTGCGGCGCTCTCGTTGCCGATCGTCGTCCTCGCAATGTTGCATCTGTCGAACTCCTGGAGCCCGTGGGTGCAGGCCGCGCTCGCGACCCCCGTCGTGCTCTGGGGCGGATGGCCGTTTTTCGTACGCGGCTGGCGGTCGCTCGTCACACGTAAACTGAACATGTTCACGCTGATCGCGATCGGAGTCGGAGTTGCCTGGGCGTACAGCTCTGTTGCGTTGATCGCGCCAGGACTGTTTCCGCCGGGCTTTCGTGACGCACACGGCAATGTGGGGGTTTACTTCGAGGCGGCGGCGGCCATCGTGACCCTCGTGCTGCTGGGCCAGGTTCTCGAGCTGCGTGCGCGCAGTCGCACGGGCGCTGCCATTCGGGCATTGCTCGAGCTCGCGCCTCCGGTCGCGCGTCGGATCGGCCCGGACGGCAACGAAGACGATATCCCCCTCGAACACGTGCGCGTCGGTGATCGGCTGCGGGTGCGGCCCGGCGAGAAGGTGCCCGTCGATGGCATCGTGCTCGAAGGGCAGAGCGCTGTCGATGAGTCGATGGTGACAGGGGAATCGGTGCCCGTAGCGAAGGCGCCCGGCGATCAGGTGATCGGGGCGACGGTGAACGGCAACGGCGGACTGGTGATGCAGGCAGAGAAAGTCGGCGCTGACACGCTGCTCGCCCGCATCGTGCAGATGGTCGCCGACGCACAGCGCAGCCGTGCCCCGGTGCAGCGGCTCGTCGACCAGGTCTCCGCCTGGTTTGTGCCGACAGTCGTGGGCGTGGCGGCCGTCGCCGCATTGATCTGGGCGGCCGTGGGTCCGGAACCGCGCCTGGCCTATGCGATAGTCATTGCAGTGTCCGTCCTGATCATCGCGTGCCCGTGTGCACTGGGACTCGCGACCCCGATGTCGATCATGGTGGCGGCAGGCAAGGGTGCAACGGCGGGCGTGCTGTTCAAGGACGCGGCGGCGCTCGAGCAGCTGCGCGACGTGGATACGATGGTCGTGGACAAGACCGGCACGCTGACAGAAGGGCGACCTCGCCTCGTCACTGCCGAGGTGCTCCGCGGCGACGCCAATGCGACGCTTGCGTTGGCTGCGAGCCTGGAACGAGCAAGTGAACATCCACTTGCCGCAGCGATCGTGGCAGGTGCGCGGGATCGGGGGCTCGTGCTCGGCGAGGCAAAGGACTTCGAGGCGATGACTGGCAAAGGAGCGACGGGCACCGTGGATGGGCGGCGGGTCCATGTAGGCAACGCAGCCTTGATGCGCGACACCGGAATCGATCCTGCGCCTCTGGCCTCGAGAGCAGAGGCACTGCGTGCCAAGGGTCAGACGCTGATGTTCGTCGCGGTAGATGGCGAACTCACGGGGTTGCTCGGCGTCGCTGACCCGATCAAGGAATCGACGCGCGCAGCCATCCAGGAGCTCAAGAACGAGGGTATCGAGATCGTCATGCTGACGGGTGATCACGAGGACACTGCTCGCGCAGTAGCCGCGGAGCTCGGCATCGACGAAGTGATCGCGGGAGTCCTGCCGGACCAGAAGGCTGACCGGATTCGCGCACTCACCGCGCAGGGTCGACGCGTGGCGATGGCAGGCGATGGTGTCAACGACGCGCCCGCCCTGGCGGCAGCGCACGTCGGGATCGCGATGGGCACGGGGACGGACGTGGCGATGCAGAGCGCCGGCGTCACCCTCGTGAAAGGAGACCTGCGCGGTATCGTGCGCGCTCGACGCCTGAGCGAAGCGACGATGCGCAATATCCGCCAGAATCTCTGGTTCGCGTTCGGCTACAACTCTCTTGGCGTGCCACTTGCCGCGGGTCTGCTCTATCCGCTCACCGGCTGGCTGCTGAGCCCGATCGTCGCGGCAGCGGCGATGTCGGCGAGCTCCGTGTCCGTGATCGCGAACGCGCTGCGCCTGCGACGCATCACTTTGTAGTCGAAGGTCTCCGTTCCGGACGGACCTATTCGTCAGCGCTGGCTGGAGGTTGGAGGTTTGGGGCTGGAGGTTGACGCGGAACGCCGAGTCGAGGCTCGCTAGGAGAGTTCTGGCAGAGGCAGGCGCCGAGTCGGAGTACTCTCTGACCCCCAGCCTCCAGCCGCCAGTCCCCAGTCGCCAATAGGTCAGAAGGTCACGCTTGCGGTCGTGCGGCCACATTCGCTCGCCAGGTCGATCGACCAGCCATAGCGCAGGCAGATCTTGTGAGCGATATACAGGCCGATCCCGTGGCCGTCATTGCGCGTCGTGAAACGTCTTTCGAACAATCGCTCGCGGAATGCAGGTGCTACTTCCCCATCGCTCACGACTGCCAGCGTGCGACCGCGGAGCCGGCATTCAATGCGCTCACCCTTGCCATGCTGGATCGCGTTGCGCAGCAGATTGCTGACGATCATCGTGAGGACACTGTCCGGTGCGGCGATTCGCAGCCGGGCGCCGGGCTCGACGTCGAGTGAAATGCGCCGGTCGGAAGCGATCGACTGCAGATCGTCCACGACGCGGGCCAGTAATGTCGGCACGTCGCAGCTGCCATCGCCGGGATCCGGCAGTCGATCCTCGCGCGACAGCACCAGCAGTGCTTCGATGAACTCGGTCATTTCGCGGACCGCGCGCTGGATCCGTCCGACCGCTTTCTGCGTGTTCGGCTGCGAGCGCGTCTGTTCCGCGACCAGTTCGACCGCGCCCTGCACGACCGCGAGCGGTGTGCGCAACTCATGACTCGCGGTCTCGGTAAACGACTGCTCACGGGCGACGAAGCCCTCGAGGCGCTCGAGCATGGTGTCGACCGAGCGCGCGATCGGCTCGAGCTCCGTGCCATCGAACTCGCCTGCGACGCGCCGATGGTGTTTGCCGGGCTCGATCTGGG